>Ga0196970_1001592_pt1 | contig 14451 bp, 8 predicted proteins | sample S1v_513CmetaG_FD_148672 | JGI IMG/M metagenome (GOLD analysis project Ga0196970, IMG submission 148672) | Soil microbial communities from Anza Borrego desert, Southern California, United States - S1+v_5-13C | ecosystem: Environmental > Terrestrial > Soil > Desert | place: USA: California... | reverse complement strand
ACCGTCAGCATCCCTGTCCGCCACCCCGTCGTCCGAACCCAGGGTGGTAGTCTGCCAGATCAGGGGCGGCTGGTTATTGGACGCCGATCACCCCTGAAACTGGCCCAGTGTTGCAAGCCGATGCACAGTCTCGACGTTGAAGCAGTCGATGCGTATCTGGACGCCGAATGCGAGCGGCTGATGTATCCACAACACACGGTGCATCAAGGCCGGTCGCTGTGAATCCAGATATGAGCGGAATCACTGGTTGCGCGCTGGCGGCAGCGATGTCCCAGTGGGTCGAGCCAGACGGATCTAATCGTTTTACATACATAAAGGTCCGTCTGGCGCACACCGTTAGGAGCTGACCGCAGAATTTCTGCGGTCCAATTTCATGGTTATTTCATCAGCTGGGCCAGCCCAAAAGCAGCCTCCGTTAGTTTTGTTCTTCATCATAATGCAGTTCCGGCGCCCGGAAAAAGATCGCCTTCGCGCGGGTCTTCCTTTAGCGCAGCGAGCGCGCGCAACGGACGTCGCTCCAAATTAAACGTGTCGATGAATTGAAGGTTTGCCGACCAATCGGGCCCAAGCAGCTGCGACATGACGTCGGGGGCGGTACGCCATAGCGGATGGACAACGACCGTACGCGCGATCTCCGCCCCATCCAAATCCCGCTCGATGAGGCAGGGAAGTCTAGAATGCCTTAAGGGCACGTACGCAAGCGTACCGCGGCGCATATCGGCTATGGTTTCCGCGAGCTCGTGCGCCCGTTCTCCCCATCCCTCGATTTCAGGTAAGTTGGCGTCGCCAGGCGCGAGGCCGCAGGCGTAGCCTGGGGTTACCATCGCGCGCAGGTATGAAAGCCCCAGGCGCCAGTCGAGTAGGCCGTGATAACGCCGATTGCCGTAACGCTGAACGCAGCGGTAACAAGACGTACGGCATCGGTCAACATGTGCACCCTCCGAATCGGCTCCGAGGAAATCCTGCAGAGGCCACGCTTGATCGTCACGCAGGATCGTGTGGACGAGTTCAACGATCTCGGGTGGGCGCCCCTCACCAATCGCCTCACCCAACCGCCTACATAACCCTGATCCGTTAATGAGTGCGTCGGCGATCTGAAGCATCGGGCGGCCGGATCTCAGGCGTGGCTCAAGTGCTTCGAATTCCTCCGGCGAGATATCAAGCTCAAGCGCTGCCTTTTTAACCAGGATCTGCGTGGCGCTAATCGCGGCCGCACGCGTCGGTAAGTGCGACGAAGCGCCACGACGCGCGACCATATCCAGCGTCAGTCGCCGATCAAAATTGTGCAGCTCCAGGTAGAGGGCGTCCGTCTTCTTAAGTGCAATGAGGCCAAACTCCAGACGCGAGCCGTGCGTTACCATCCAACGGCCGTTACGCTGCTTCTCGATGAAGGAGGACTCAATAGCCTGAGTTCCATTGATAGGAAGCGGCCTTAGCCGTCGCGGTACTGGCACTTCCAGGTCTAGCGCCTCGTCAATGGCGAAGCGCTCACCTTCCCCGTCCTCTCCTGAAACCCCATCATTAAGCTGCATGATCGTGACATCCGCGCCGCGGCGAACCGCCATGTGGCCGCAATCGATACGTTCACCTTCGCGCAGCACGGTAGCGACGGTCCGAAACGCCATCCGTCCGACCTCGTCTAGGTCCGTCTTTGGCAGAAAATCAGTCCGAAATGCTGCGGGCGTCACGTAGAGTCGGAAGGCCTCTGCTGGGATTGGGGCTTGGCAGTCGTCGCACTCCAGCGCTGTCGTCGGCTGCTTCTCATCACGCTTAGCCGAACCGCAGGACGGGCAAAGAGCAACGTATGTCTTTGCTTCCAACCAGCGAGATACAGTTCTTAGCTCAATGTCGGCGCCACGGCGTTGAGGCTCGGAAAGGTCGCCGGTAAAGCCTATGACGCGATGTTTCTGCTTATCTTTAACCAAAATTGCCCCTGGTGCAAATTCGAAGACTGCGAGATCAAGGTCGCGGTCCATGGTTGACCATTCGTAGTCGGGCTGGGCGACGTCTTTGTCGGCGCGCAACCCGAGATAGAGCTCGCGTACTCGCGTCGGCATACCGTACATCGGCAGCAGACCCCACTCAGCAAGAAAACGGGCGAGCCCGAACTCGGCGTTGGGTGCGAACTCTCTCAATTCGCCGATCTCGCGCAAAAGTTCGTCCACCGATGACCGTGCAAGCAGGCGTTCACGCTGCAATTCATCGAAAGTCGCGGCGCATGCGTACCGGTTGCGCTCCTCTATTGAGTGTTCGAGCGCCCGGCGAAGCCGCTTCGGCCATTCCGCGGCTGCATCATAAAAGTAATCGCGGGTGGTTACGTACTCGCCGTGTACGTCGGGTGGCACGAGCATGTCACCAGGATAGGTCTCGCCGTTTTCTTTGCATTCCTTGCGCAACAGCGTGAACGCTGCTCGAAGCCAAGCTTTGCGCAACAGCCTGAGCGGGATCGGATCATGATCGATCGCCAGGAAAGGCGGCGGCGGCGGATCGCCAGTGATCGCTTCTGGGTGCGCGAAATAGTAGGCGTCGTGGCTGCGTCCCCGGCAGAAGGTAACGACGAATGAGAATGCTTGACCACGGCGGCCGGCGCGACCAACGCGCTGCTGATAGTTGAAACGTTGCGGTGGCATGTTCGCTTGATAGACGCTTTGCAGCGCCCCGATGTCGATCCCGACCTCCATCGTAGTCGTCACAGATAACATGTCGATTTCGGAAGCGCGCTTCTGGATTTCGCTTTCTCCGTCAACAAAGATGTCCTTGAATTTGCGTAGGCGATCTGAAAAGTCGTCCGTCTGACCGGTGAGCTCCTCAACCCGCAGCCTGAAGCGATTCACCCCATCGCTGAGGCTTCGTATAATGCGGCGCCCAAGGAAGTTTGTCCGCCACAGCTCCTCGACTTTTCCGGTCGGCGTCTCGTTAATGCTCTCAGCGCACCTTGTGCATCGCTTAACGCCGAGGTGCAAGTGGACGCGCTCGCAGTTCTCGCACCTCCAATACAGATCACTTGCGTCGGCAACCTTCAAGTAAAGGTTTCCAATCTCGAACATCCCGCTCTTGTGTCCGATGGCGGAAAATTGGTCGAGGACATTAGTTAAGCCCTCGATGTAGTCATTCTCGCCGAAGAGTTTCTTAGCAAAGCGTATAACACGCTTATTGCTCACGTTTGAGCCGGACACCCATTCGTTCATACGGCCATCATCGGCAAACTTGTTGTCGCGCACGCGGGTTGCGCTTGCAAACACGCGTAACCACGCATCCAGTTCGTCAGCCTTCGTGCTGGCGCCGTTCGACGCCGAAGGATAGGCGAGGCCAGTCTCCTCAAGTGCGAAGAATGTATTTGCGAAGATGACATCATCAATCAGTTCGTATTGCTTCTCCAGGATCATGCCATTGAGCATCGCGCGCGATGATTGTGGGAGCGCCTTTGCATATGTGATCACGTCTCCCGTCTTTTCGAACAGCTGCGGCCAAGGCATGCGTTCGAACATTTTGCGTCCTGCTTCATCAAATGGATGGATACCCATCCTTACAAACTCTGCTACAAGATCTCCAATCGAGTCGTCGTCTGCGCTGTGCTGCAGCAATCGGTCGAGTTTGATCTTGCGACCGCCATTCGCTGACGCTGAGTCCCCTTGCTGCTTGGCGAAGCGCATGGCTAGTTCAGCCCGGTTCGCCTCATTCTCCGGCCCGCTGAGCGCCTGAAAGCGCTTCATAAACTCGTCATGTGTCATCCACTCGCCCGACATTTTTTCGATGCAAGCGCGAGCAGTGGTTATGAGCACCTCACGTCGAAGGTCGCGCAAGTGCAGACGCTCAATTTCAAGGGCTTGGTTGGCCGCGTCTTGACGGCTGTCTGAGAATGCAATGCCTTTGGGCTCTGCGCCAACAGCGTGCAGGAGTTCGAACAACTCTGTCGCTACAAGTTGGGATGCCTTTGTGACGCCGGTGCGAAACGCGCGGACCGGAGAGCGCGAACGGTTCGTAGAGGGGCGGTTCGAATAGTCAGTCCCACACTTCGGACAGCAGAAGGGCTGGGCTGATTTTTGGCTGGTCACCTTGCCTTTAGGACCCGTCACGGCTGCGTCTTTTTGGTAGTAAAGATAACCGCCGATGCGTCCTTGCGGTACAGCGCGTTCGATGGTCACAACGCCCGTATCGGGATTGAGGTGCGCAGCCTCCCACTGATCATAGTCTTTCTCGGGGAGTGCGGGATCGCGCCGCCGGGGCCAGAACACCGCGAACTCCTCAAGGGTCATGCTATCGTAGTATTCCGACGCGGCGCGCTCAGGCAAACTCTCTAGATCTGCGGCCGAAGGCAATAGTTCCGTTGCGGAGCTCGACGCGCTTTTCTGGCCGCGCTGACCGCCGATAAACAGATCGCCGCACGCTTCGCAGTAAAGCAGCTCGAACAAGCGGCGCCCGCGCTTCTCGCCCGACACCGGTGCCGCATGGGACATACCGCGCTCGACTGTGAAGTCGGTGAAGGTTACTCCGTCTTCACTTACGCACGGTGCGGCGAACAGCCCCTCGAGGTTGCGGATGAACGCGTGTACACGAAACGCCGGGGTTTCTGCCGCCAACTTTGATCGCCATTCGCCAGACTCCGGCAACGCGCGCGCGAGCATCAGACCGCGTAGCGCTAGGTCCAACTCTTCGACGTTGGACCGAAAGACGCGTTTAGCAACTTCGGCAGCGGCAGTCGCCCTCACTCCATCTCCGTCCCGGCATGCGTTAGTGAGCAGCGCGGCGGCGGCCGTAGCAAGGTTTTTGACGAGTTGATCTTCCGTCTCTCCTGAAGCTCCCAGTTCGGCAGCCGCTTGGCGGATCGCCAAGCTGAGCTCAGGCGTGCTATTTAGTTTGGCTACGAGGTCCTCTCGGTCTGCGAGCGCGGCTCGTAGTAGGCGCGCGAACGGTGCTGCATCTACAGGGCCCCTTTTCCACTCCGGGATACTCGGGCTGCCTTTGACGACGCATTCGCTCCAAAAGTCGGAGTTAGTCGAGCCGGGATCCTGTACCCCCCGGCTGGTTCCAAACGGCGCGAAAAGGTCGCGAAGATAATTCCGAGACTGAATGCCGCGGTCACCCTCCATTGGCAGCGAGGCTGATGAGGCGAGGATGCGCAGCTTATGGCGGTGCTCGGGCCGGTCCAATCCCAATCGCTCGATTAAAGCCTTAATGAGAAAGGCCACCTCGGTTCCGGCCGACCCGCGGATGAGGTGAAGTTCATCAAAGATGAGGTAGAGGTACGCATCACTATTTGACAGCAGCCAGTCGCGCGTCTGATCGAAGATCGGGTCTTCGACTTCACGCGATAGCATCGCGCCGAGCATCGAAGCGTTGGTGACGAGAACGTCGGGCGCAGTCGCGTGCATATCCCAGCGCGACGTCATCTCTCCGCCATCGAGAGAGGGGAAAATATACCGAGTCTTATCTGGTGCAGGCTCACCCCGCTCTGCGGCTTCCTTCTCCGCTTGAGCGTCGTGCGCAAGCGCGGCCTTCTGGTCGCGCTCGAAAGCCTGCATGGCTAGGCGAAGCCGCTTGAAGCGGCGAGCGCGCCGGGTCTTCTCCTTTTCGTCGCCTGCCATCCGGGGATGCTTCTCGTATCCTGTGACCGGCGTGGCGCTCGTGTACTGGCCGAAAAAGATGCGATTGCCAGCAAATCGTTCGTTCATCACCGCGCGGGCGTCATCAGAATCGAGCGTCTTGCGTAGGCGCACCATCTGGTCCTCGACGAGCGCGTTCATCGGGTAGAGAACCAGAGCCCTTACCGCGCTCGGCCGCATCTCGCCATGGCGCTTGGGGGTCCATTTCGAGCCTTTCTGCGACCACCATGCGTTCTGGAGATATCCTTTCGCTGGTGCGCGCCATTTCACAGCCTCATTCGAGATCGCGGCCAACACGGGGAGCATGAAGCTCTCGGTCTTACCCGATCCAGTTCCCGAGGTAACAATGCCGGGATGGCCAGGCTTAAGCCCTCGCTCCAGCATTGAGACTTGGTGTCGGTACGGCGCGTAGGCTGATTTACGGCGGATGTTTCCTTCATTTGGCTGGCCGTCGAACAGGCCGGACAATGCGAGTTCGACAAAGGCGCACCGACCTTCTGGTGACAAGGGCGCGAGCGGCCCCTCCGCCTGCACAGCGAGCTCCTCGAGCTTCTGATCGTGGGACTCATAACGCAGCACCGGCTCGATGAACGGCACGGTCGTGAGCACGTTAGTGGTCTTGAGAAGTGCACGCCGGGCCTCGGCGGCAGCGATGTCCGAAATCCGGAAGTTCGTTTCAACGTAAGAAATGAAAAAATCTTGGATGCGGCCGAAACCGCCTATCGGATCAAGCACTGGACTTTCCCCCTGGTAGAATCGCAAGAGATGGGCTCTCTTCGCCCGTTTGGCTGACAAAAAGGCGAGCGATAGAGAGCCCCGCTGCCAGAGCCTCGGGCTCAGATGTCAGTCGAGTAGCCTCAACTGCCGCGCGCGCAGCGCGGATTGCCTTCCCCAGACCGAGGCGATCGACAAGCTGGACGGTCGCCCGCATGCCCTCGACGATATCAGTCGGCCATTCGCCTGGATCGAACTCACGGCGTTCAGATGCGCCGAGCGCAACCCCCGCAATTGCCGCCGCGCCGTTGATGATCGTTGATCTGATTTCAAGCCGGACTGCTTGGGGCAGGATAGCGCGCGCCTCTTCACATTCAACATCCTCAACTGTCACGCACACGAGAAGACGGCGCGGCAGGTCGCCACGACGTGCGCGGTCCGCAAGTGAAGGAAACCAAAATCGCGCACCTGAGCGCTCAGCCTTTTCGACCACTGCAAGTACAGTCACTGGGTCGTCCATGCTTGTGAGATCGAGCGCCTGCGCCAGAGGAGTAGCTGCACCTGTTCCGACCCGCACCCAAAGATCTTCGAAGGCGATGATGGTGGGGTCCGCTTCCAGCCGAGCGGAAGCGCCGGAGGAAAGCAGAGCTTCGGCAACCAATAGAAAGTCGGCAACATCGGGTCCGGTGAGAATAGGTATATCACCGGCAAGCGACAGGGCTACGAACTGCTCCATCGATGCCTTGCCGACGCTGGTAAGGAGGGGACAGTTCGAGATTGCCTGCTTCAATTCCGAGGCGGCGACTATTCGACCACGAGTTGGCCATTTCAGAGGAATTACATTGCCTAAGCTGCGCTTTGCTGATGATCCTGTCGCGGCGGCCGCGGTCAACAGGCGGTCGAGGTTGGTGGCGGCTGCAGCTTCCTGCTCACGAAGTGCTGCAATGTCAGCCGACAATTGTTTATTCGATTTCTCAAGTGTTTTGATCTCTTCAACAAAAGCGTCGCGCTTCTGGGTAAGCTCAGACACCTTCATTTCGAGCGAAGCCTTGCGCGTGGCGAGGTGGTGATCGATCTCGGCTTCGCCTTTGGCCTTTCGCTTGGCGAGGGATGCGTCAATTGCCACCGACTGCGATGCAAGTCGGTTCTCGATTTCGTCGCGCTTCTTTTCTTCGTACGCCAAAAGTGTTGTGTTCAGTGCTTCGATGCGGAGGCGCCGGGAATCTTCGATTTCCTTTGCGAGTTGCTTCTCAGTTCTTGCCCGAATTGCCTCCCTCTCTTCTTCAGCGATCAAGGCCGTCGCCGTCTCGACAAGGCTTGCGATCTTCGGATCCGCTTTCAATGCATGGGTGTAGGCACGTAGCATATCCCGGTCAGCGGCCAGACGCTTAGCGAGCTCCCCAGATCTTAATGCTGCGAATGCAGCCGCGGGATCTACCCCGCTGACCGACACGCGATCCGTCGTGGCGTCGGCGTGGAGTTCGAGCCAAGTGATAATATCAGCCAATCGCGGGTCTTCGGCACCCGCGAGCGATCGAATGACATGGGCAACGTAGTCGATGTCAGGAGACCAGTTGTAGGAAGCATGAGAAGTTGCATCCTGGCCAAGGTCATAGAGCGCGACATAGTCGGTGCCGGTCGGCATTTGGACGATAGAGGCCTGATCGAACGCGTAGGCAAGCACCTTTGACAGCTTGGATGTGCCTGACGTGAGGAGCACGCCCTCGCGGCCTCGGTCGAGATCCACTTGCACCACCTCATTTTCGCTGATCCGCACAATCCAGGCGCCCGGCGGCTCAGAGGTCAGCCAACCGTCACCTCTCAGAGCGAGCCGTGCGGCGTCTGGCGATCCGAAATGCGATAGGTCAGCATAGCGAGGGAGCCTCCGGTGACGTGCGGCCTTAGATGGACCACGTCCCATCCGCTCTATGGCGGCAAGTTGGAATGCAACCCACTCGCCCGGTCGAATCGACCTTGTCGTTGCCCCACGAACCTCAACTTCTCCCGACTTAGGGAATAGCTTCTGCGGGTTTTCGACGGTCTCCCAGCCCGTATCAGACAAACGTGCGATCACTTCGATGTGCGCGATCACATCGTGGAGCCTCACGCACCGCCCTGCGTACCAGGGAATGTTTGCTGCCATCGATCGCACCTCAATCGCTGTTTGTCATAGAGTCAGCGCGCCTTCGCGCCATTGCGGCCGCAAGCGACCAGCTGATCTGCGTGCAAAGGACACGACATGGCCAACGTCCTGATTAGGCACCGTCTTCACGCCTGCCACGCATCCGGGAAGCAGCGCCGCCAGCCGCCGCCCATCGTCTTCTGTTGCTGGGTAAGCGTAATCACCGCCAACTGGACCCGCCGACCTCAGCCGTCGGCGCCTAAGGTCTGCAGCAAGTGCGTCCGGCAGGCCGCCGTCGAGCGACAAGCGTACGAGGCGATCACCGCGCAATTCGAATAGAGGAACAGAAGAACACACGTGCGCTGCTACAATCGCCGCGGTGCGCGATACATAATGAGTCCTCCGCCCAGCATGCTCGATCCTGTAGACGTCGTGGTCTCCACCTCTCGGGTGAACAAGGCGCGTGAGTTGGACGGCGCCATCGGTGACAACTCGGTTCACGAAGCGTCCCGCGTCCCAGTCCCAAGTTGAGGCGAGTTGGTATAGATCGGCATGCCGGTTCGTTGTGTCTAAGGCCCGGGGTGTCGAGGTGGGAGCATCCGGCTCGACGATGAGTGGCCAGTTCAGGCGTTCGGCCACATCGCCCGCCATCACATCAAACGCTCCTATGATCGGCGGGGACCATTTGCTAGCCCCGAGACGCCTGAAGCAGGTCCCGCCCATGCCCTCAACGACCATTCGGAAATCATCGACGAGCTGAGCGCAGAGCGCGCCTTCGGCCAATACAAGATCATTGGCTTCGGCCCGCACGGGCACAATGTGGGGAGCGACTAGCGTCCAGGTCCGCCCCCGCCATCGCTCGCGAAGGCGAGGTTCAACGATTCCGGCGTCCTGGAGGCAGCGAAGCATCGTCCATGGTGGGACATCCAGCCCGGCCCGGCAGATTAGGTCATAGACGAGTTCCCCTTCCTCCCAACCGGCAGCGCCATCAGCGTAAACCGCTTCAAGCAGGTCTTCGCAGGCGGCGTCATCCTTTTCCCATTTAAGGGATTCACGTGCATCTGTCGCGGCCGGCAGCTGCCGCACCCCCGACCAATCGACGAGACGCTGCAAGCGATGACGGGCACCACCGATTTTTGGGTGCGGAAGAGCGTTCCTAACGAACTGTAAGCGCAAACTCCACGGAGGTCGGTCCTCGCCATCGATGAGAATGGGTTCGACAATGTACGATCCATCGACAGGCGCGGCCGCTCTCAGCCGACCGGCAGCCACGCTGAGCGTCGTCTTATCGGAGTTTTCGATCTCGCTCCGGACAGCAAGGTCGAACGCCTCGGCTTCTATGTGGGGAAGGAACTGCGGCCGACCTAACCAGGCGCTCTTAACGTGAATGCCGTTCGAGACCTTGGCTCGGCTGACTTGCTCGACGGGAGGGGAGAGCAACCCCAACCGCTCTAGCGCCTCTTCAGCCTTCCGAGTCGTCTGGGGTTCATCAGTTATTGACCACTCGCCGGCGGATAGAAGCCGACCGAGCCGATCCCCTACCAGGGCGGCCCGTCGAGCAGTGAGCGCCACGTGCACGCCGCCGGGCGAGCCTACTAAGTCAGGTTCCGCTCGCCAGCGGCCAGTTCCTGACTGGCGGAAAAACAGAACGCCGCGCGCGAAGGCCGAACTGAGATTATCACTGTCCGCCGCCCTCGCGGCCGTCAGGGCGTCTCCTAAGAGCGAATAGGCGCGCCTTTCATCAGCGCACCGGGAGAGCACAAAGTAGTACCTGTCGCCGTCCTCGTCGAACGCCATCTCGACGATAGCGAAGTTTGCTTCAAGTTCGCTGTGGCTAGTACGGACTCTCGTGAGCAGGCGCCAAAATCGTTGATAGGCGATTGAGCGGCCTTTGTGCCGTAAGTAGGAATGCCTGAAGTCTTCGTAAGCCGATTTCAACCCCCAAGACGCGTACCTATCAAGGAGCGTTGGCTGAAATTCAATCAGAACGGCACGCGGGTCACCGACCGCACCGGGATGTTCAGATACGAACCGGTCAATGAGCCGAATGTCCGTGCGGTTTGGAAATGACAAACGGCGCGTATATCCAATGTGTGTCCAGGTTCGCGGAACTTCGGGAAGAACCAATCGCCGAAACGGCGCCCCCGCCTTGATACGCATGTTGAGCCACGCGACCAAGCGCTCCCACATCAGAGCGATGCCTCTGAGTTGCTGGAAGCTGTTGTCAACGCCAAGCCATTTCGCGAGTTTGGTCCGAAAAGCGCCTTCAGACGCGTAATCGCCATCAAGAAGGCTGTCGATGAATAATGTCAACGCGAGATGGATAAAGAAATTTGGAAGCTTATCCGTTGATCGGCGTCGTGAGCCCAGCCGCAGCGTATCCATCAACAAAGGATCGGCTAGTATTGCTCGCCGGAACGCAGCCTCCACTAATTCCTCTTCTTGGGGTGCAGCGCCACACGCTGCGGCGAGCGTACTGGGTGTGACCTCGAGCGACCGTATATCGCTCGCGTCGCCATCCGGACCGATCGCGAGGAAGTGCTCAACGAGAAGCTGCTCCCAAGCACCAAGTGTGGATGGCGGAATCCAAGTCATTGCTTTCTGCTTCGCCTCTCTATTTTACGCACACGCCACACGGAGCTTATCGGCGCAAAGGGTTGAGTGCGCTGCAAACACCAGGGGCTCCAGTAGGCGCTCAGCGAGAAATCGCACAACCGGTACGGCTATGCCATCGCCTACAATTTTAAATGCATGATAATACACTTGAGGAAGGAGGTAATCGGTGGGCAGGCCCATAAGCGCCGCCGCTTCGTCAATAGAAAGAAGACGTGTCCGAACTCGTTCATTTTCAACTAGTATAATCCGTGGGCGCGAGGCGCCGCCACGTGGTGTTCTCAAGCATCCTAAAGTAGGTGCAAAGGTAATCTCGGCACGCTGCTTGTTTACTGACCCCTCTCGACGCATACGGAGGTACAAGCTTCCAATTTGGATCGATCCCGCGAGCTTCGCCTGTTCCAGGCGGGTAAGATGTGTCGGCGCCATCATTCCGATGAGCCGTGCAGTTGCCTCGGGCGTATCCCACTCTATGTCCTGAAACTGAATCGCATCAATCAAAGCGTTATCTGGCAGCTTGGGCGGAGTGCCAAGATGCCACCAGATCCAGTCGGTATGTGCCTGCGTGCTTAAAGCCTCATAGGCCTTAAGCAACGAAGGTGTGTGCCAAGCTGCTGTTGGTATTCCACAATCGAGCTCACGGGGCACAGGCGTGTCGCGTTGCACCGCCACTATGAATACGCGTGGGCGAGACTGGGGCACAAAATGTCGCGCATCTATCATGACCGCTCCGTAGCGGTAGCCGAGTTCACCGAGACTCTCGCAGATCGCGGCAAAGTCACGACCGCCTTCTAATGTGAGCAGCCCAACAACGTTCTCGAGGACAATCAGAGGTGGTTGGCGTTCCTCTTGTCGTAACCCTTTGATCAACTCTAGGAATGGCCAAAGCGCGCCTGACCGTGTCAAATCAGCGGCATCGGCGTTGCCAATTCCTAAGCCCGTTCCGGCGACTGACAGGTCCTGGCATGGAAACGATGCCCAAGCCAAATCAGCGCCAGTGCGAAGATCCCCAAGCGATACCTCGCGGATATCGCGGTCGTCGAAATGGTCCTTACCCCAGTTCTCTCGGTACGCTGACGCCTTGACGCCGTCCACATCATTGGCGAACAGGCACTCCCACTCGTTTCCCAAGCCTGCTCGGGCCATTCCGGCACCTGCGAAAAACTCGTAGAAGCTGAACTTTCTTGTCATCCCGACCCTATCACTGAAGCGGAAAGCGCGACTCGGTGGCCTCCTCACAACCGCAAGATACTAAGCCATTGCGCCGCCTCAGTCTCGCGATATTTCGCCTCTTATGCTCGAGGCGCAGCAGCAGGAGGAGCGCGTGGATCGCTCGACCATTATGCGAGCCGTTAAATCGAAGAACACAGCGCCTGAACTCGCCGTGAGGCGGATTGTTCATGCGCTTGGCTTCCGCTTTCGGTTGCACCGGCGTGATCTGCCTGGCTCGCCCGACCTCGCGTTCATCGGCCTTCGTAAAGCCGTATTCGTTCACGGTTGCTTCTGGCACGGGCATAAGTGTTCGCGGGGGGCTCGAGAGCCAAAGACGAATGCCGAGTATTGGCGCGGCAAAATATCTCGTAACCGTGGAAGGGACGCAGAGAATGTAGCGCGCCTCAGTGCGCTCGGTTGGCAGGTTCACATCGTTTGGGAGTGCGAGATCAAAGACCGCGATACATTGGCGCGCAGCTTGCGAGAATTTTTAGAGGATTCATAATAATATTTCTGTCAACCGCCAAGTATGGCGGTGACCTGGCAACAGAAAACGCTTCAAGGAATGGCTGGGGCTCCCTATCCACGGAAGATGGACAATCAAAACAAAGCCGGCCACGATGATCCAGCAGATATCAACCCGTTGCTGATGGCGGGTCATCATTGTCGTCGGGTTGTTTTACTCTCATCGCCGAATGGATTGCGCTTCCGATGAGATTCGCGGCGGCGAGAGCAGGGTCGATGTCCACATGGGCGTAGCGGTTCGTCGTGCTTGCCTGCGTGTGACCGAGCAAGCGGCCAACAACGGGAAGGCTCATACCTTGTGCGATGCCCACGCTGGCAGCTGTGTGCCGCAGGTCGTGTAGCCGAACATTGGTCAAGCTCGCGCGCTCGCAGATCCGCTTCCATGGTTTGGCAAGGTTGGTCAACGGCTGGTCTTTGGACCTCCCTCGAATGATGAACGGACTTTCCTTCGAGGTTGGCAGCGCTTGCAATCCCCGCAACACGTCCATGGCCGGTTCGCTCAGAAACAGCGGCTTACGTCCGGTCTTGCTGTCGGGGAGTCGGATGATGCGGCGATCCCAGTCCACCCACGTCCATTGGGCGGTCAGGATCTCGTTGAGCCGGGCGCCGGTGAGCAAGAGAAGCTGAATGGCCGCAACCATGTACGGCGTTTCGGTTTGCGCGGCGAGACCCTGCCGCAACGCCTCGCCGAGTCGGGCGAGCTCGTCGCTCGCCAGGTAGCGTTCACGGTGCAACTCGGGAAACTTCTTTACATGGCGACACGGGTTGGTGTTGTCGGGACGCATCCCCCACAGTTCCGCAAGGTTGAGCAGCTTCGAGAGAAGGGCCAAGGCTCGATTGGCTTGGTAGGGCGTCTCGGCCAAATGATGGTGCAGGCGCACGATGTCGTCGCGCGTGATGTCGTCCACCTTCCGTCTCGCGAGCCGGGGCCCAATGATGTCGCGCCACTTCTGTCGGTCGTCGCGTTGCGACAATGGCTTCTTCCGTGGGAGGTGGTCGGTTTCGTAGCGCGCCCACAGATCCGCAATGGTCGGAGCAGTTCGCGCGGTGAACTTACCGGCCTGCGGATCCTCGCCGCGAGCAACGGCGGCCAGTGCCTGTGTCGCCAACGCTCGCGCTTGATCCGCGGTGATGGCGCCGTGTGTTCCCAAAGTCAGCCAACGCTGCTGCGCCGTGCGTCCGCCTGCGCCTGCCCGGTACTTGACTATGTAGCGGCGTTGCCCGGTGGGCAGCACCTTTACCCCGAAGCCTGGCAGCTGGTCATCCCAAAGGAATACCGGTTTGCAGGAGGGCGCCTCAGCCTCAACGGTTCGCTTGGTGATCCTGGTGGTGGTCACGGCTTCCTCGCAACGGTGGTTGCCGGCAAGGGCACTGTACACCGCGACAGGGGTTATAGCAACCACGTAGCAACCACCATCGCTAGGGCTGAGTGGGAGTTGGACGTGCTTGGCAGTATTTTCATTTCAGCCAACTGACCACGTAAGCCAAGGATATCAATGGGTTGAGGTGGTAGATAGTGCTTGGCGGTGCTCTATGGGAATAGGCGCTTTCCGCCGAACAGCAGATTCGTAATCAGTAGGTCCGGGGTTCAAATCCCTGCTGCGGCACCAGTTTTCTCAAGGGCTTAGCGGTGACCCCGCTAGGCCCTTGTTCGTTTTGGGT
>Ga0196970_1001591_pt1 | contig 14458 bp, 15 predicted proteins | sample S1v_513CmetaG_FD_148672 | JGI IMG/M metagenome (GOLD analysis project Ga0196970, IMG submission 148672) | Soil microbial communities from Anza Borrego desert, Southern California, United States - S1+v_5-13C | ecosystem: Environmental > Terrestrial > Soil > Desert | place: USA: California... | reverse complement strand
CAAGGCGATCGTGGCCGGCGTGGCAGTGGAGTCCGGCTACAAGGAACTCCGGCCCATCGTCGTCATTCCTGACGACAGCGAGCTGTGGCCCGGCCTCGCGATCGACTTCGCTCTGGCCCCGCTGCAGCGGAAGCTGGCGGTCAAGGCGAAGGAGGAGGACGAAGCGGAAGACAGCGATACCGAATGACCTATGAGCCAACGCCCCTTGCTGCACAAGGCCGTGCAGCAAGGGGCGTTTTCGCGCCCAGCCAGCCGTGACGCCGCCTTCCGACTCTTTTTGCGCATTGAGGTGCACTGGCAGTGCGCAAAATCGCTCTCAACGAACGCCCACCTCCCGATTTCCGCCAGAATCGGGGGGTGGGCGCATGTTCGAACTCTTCTTGAGCATATCGTCCCGGTGCCTATGCGCAAAAGAAGTCGCAAGCCCGGTCGAGCCCGGGCAGCGGGCGCAGACAAGCTAGTTCTGGCGCCCTGCGGGCGCCGGCCCCCGGGCCCGGGGGCGGCTTCGCCGCCAGCCCCCAGGCACTCCGACTCCTTTTGTGCACCGGCGCGCTGCAAGGCGCGCAAAAGGACGGCTGGGTCCACGGTCCCTGCATTATCAGGCTACAAGGAGCTCCGGCCCATCGTCCTGATTCCCGACGACAGTGAGCTGTGGCCCGGCCTCGCGATCGATTTCGCTCTGGCCCCGCTGCAGCGGAAGCTGGCGGTCAACGTGAACCAACGCCCCTTGCTGCACAAGGCCGTGCAGCGAGGGGCGTTTTCGCGCCAGGCAGCCGTGATCCGCTAAAACCGCAGCGGCTCATCCGACTCCTTCATGAACCGGTCAAACTCCGCAAACGAAGCAAACTGCAGCTTCTGCCCAAAGATCGCGGCCAAGTTCGCCAGCCCCTCCACAGCCCGGGAGGGCTCCCCCGACCGCGTCCCCGCATCCACCAGGGCAAAGCAGGCTGCGAACTCCTGGCGCCGGGCGTTCAGTCGCTGCTCCACCAGCCGCTCGAACTCCGCCCGCTGCCGGTGCATCTCGGCGACCGCCTCCCGGCAGATCGCTTCCAACCGATCCGCCTCCGCCTGCGCCAGCCGGGCGCTCCGCAGAATCGCCATCGACGACTGATAGACGCTCGACGCCACCAGATAACCCGCCATAGAGCCCACCACGGCGCCGACCGGACCAAAGACGGCACCGGCCGCAGCCCCGGCATACATGCTGGAGAGCGTGCTCGTCCCCGACTGACCCAGGTGCTCGGCAAGCTGCTCGCCGCTCATCTCGCCTTTGGCAAAGCGGTAAAGGGAGACGCCGGTCTCAATCACCATGGCCGACACGGCGGTGGCAACGTTGCCCTTGGCCAGCGCACTGATGCCGGACTTCTCCGCACCGGTCCGAATCAGCGCACCCCGGCACCGGTGGCCCCGCCCCGCACGGCTGCCCGCCCCGCGTCGGTCAGGGTTGCACGGGCGGCATCGCCGGCGCTCATCTCGCCCCGGGATACGGCCAGGCTGTTGCGCATCGCAGAGATGGCGCCGCCGATCACCGCCCCGGTCGCGGCGGCAGCCGCAGCCTGGGTGGCGGTCTCCCGGGCCACCTGCTGCACTTCCTGCCACGCAGCGAACCGGCCCGGTTGCTCCGCCGCGAGCCGGGCTTCTTGATAGGAAGTCCCGCCCGAGCGAACATCGCCATGCCGGGTCTCGCCGCTCACGTTCCGGGCGGTGTCCCGGTAATCCTCCGCCTTCAGCGATCCCTGCAGCTCCCCCCGGCGCTCCGCCAGACCCCGCACCCGGTCCACGTTCTCGGGGTTGGTCACCTTCTGCATGGTGTGATACTTCGGATCGCTCACTTCGTAGGTCAGGCGGGCCGCATCCTTGTCGGTGTTCACCGCAAACGACTTGGCCTGCACCTGGCGGACAACCTCATCGTGAATAGCCGTTGTACCAATCGGAAGTTCCCGCTTGTGATGCGAATGATTGTGGACATGGCTTCGGCATCCGTGTTAAGTCGTTTGGATTGAGTGTGAGCCCCAGTTGTCCCCATTGATGCTCAAGAATGAAGCGCATTTCGGCCGGGCTTGGCGGAGAGAATTGGTGAACAAACCCGACCCTTGAGTAGAGCTGGGGGTACCGGGCAAGTCGCTTCTCGATTCCCGGCATGCCGATGAGAATTAACCCCATCCGCCCCCGGTCGTATATGTCCCGCATTTGCTCAAGGCCCTGCACCTTGAGTCGATCCGCTTCATCGACGATGATCAATTCCGTGTGCCGATCAGTATCTCCCCAGTCAATACGATAGGGGTCCTTCCCTTCGGCTATCTGCTGTGATTGGCGAACAACGTGAGCCAATTGAACCCTCTGGACGTGAACTTCACGGGCGATGCTTCGGGGGGTGTTTGCGACACCGGGTGTATATAAGACCGTACGACAGTTCTGCAAGGCTGGGGGAGGCACCGTTGCCTCTCTGTCCAACAGATCGTGTGCCTCGATCATGTCCCATTGGGAATAGTGCCGAGCTGATTGAGTCTTTCCGACACCGGAGGACCGTAGCATAGGCCGATAAAACGATGTCGCCAACAGGCATCGCAGAACTCAGCAAACCGGCGATACTCCTTGGTAATCAAGAACTCTGCGGTTTCGGCCTTTAGTTGCTCAGTCATTGTAGTACCGCCTTAGCCGTTTCTGTTGCGCTGGTGGCTCTTGAGTTGGTGGCTCCTGAGGCTGTTCCTTCTGAATGGCTGTGTCCGGTGGTTTGTGCACAGCCAGTAGTGAATCGACCAACGTAGCCCGCTGCGTTATCCCTTCTCGGAGCTGCTTCCTCCTCTGATTGCGCGCCCGTTCGATCTCCTTTATGCTGACAGTTTGCCCGGACAGTTCTTGACTCACTGCCCGACATAAGAACTTGCCGTGATGGTACACGCGGATCTCGGCCAGGTCACGGGGGTCGTATCGAACGATTACGTCCTCACCCACGAAGGCCGCAAGCGTTAGGTCTATGTACCGCAGGCCCTGGAACCGAATCCCGTCCGGGTGGACGCGACGGGCTTTAGCCACCGTAAGAAGCAACAGGTCTAGTTGCTCTAAGGTCTCAGGTATCTGAGGAAGGAACCCCCCTGCTTCCCAGCGCACCTGCGGTGCCATGTCCGTGCCGCCATGGACTCGGATTTGGTATTCGTCCAAGATGAAAGCATGGAGCCTGGTCTCCAATTCGGCCAGGGACAGGAGTCGGCAGGCCGGGGGTGGTGCTCCTTCTGGCGCGTAACCGGGGAGGCTGCCTAGCAACATCTGATTAACGGTCTGGAAGAAGCGTTCCATTTTACCGCGGCCCCGCGGCATCCCCTTCGTAGAGAAGACCAGTGTCATCTTCAGGTCAGCCGCAACCTGCTCCATGTGCTGCGAGGTGAAGTCGCTGCCATGGTCGGTGTAAAACGTTTCGGGGATCCCACAGACATGCCACCGGGGGTCTGCTTTCCGCCAGATGGCTTGCCGAAGTGCCAAAGCGGTGTTAAGCGCCGACGGTGCCTGAAAAGATAGGAAGTACCCTGCGACAGCTCGACTGTAGTCGTCCAGGATGACTGTCAGCCAAGGATGTGAAGGCGCTCCGTTCTCAGTCGTGACCCAAATGTCCAACAGCGTGTGATCAGCCTGCCAGATTTCGTTTGGCCGCTGGGCCTCCCTTCGGTAGATCAGGTCGAAGGCTTCCCTGTAAGCCTTTGAGCCTTCGTGTGCCAGTGTGACCATGCCCGGGTCGAGAGATTGGACCACGCTATACACGAGAGAATAGCTCGGCTTAGACCATCCTTGCTGCTCCGCAATGACGGTAACCTGCCGGTGGATCATCGCTGCTGTTGGCGCCGGCTTCTGCAAGGCCAGCCCTTCAATGAGCTGCTGGAGCGCGGACGGCATGCGCCGCTTCCCGCAGTCGGCCCGGCGCCGCCGCACCAGGCCCACAAGCCCCGCTTCCCGGGTACTGCTTGACCCACCGCGACGCGGTCCGTAGGGGAATCCCATTCTGACTAGCAACCCTAGCAAGCGGAACTCCATCTTCAAAGAACGGCTTGAGGATTCGGAAGCGGAACATCGCTTCTGAACGTTCCTCCTCCGTTAGGCCGGTCAGGCTGAGGTGATGGTTGGCGTCCATGGTTAGAACTCCTCCACGTACTTAGCAGCAACGTCTTCCGGGGGGTTCGTATACCGGGCGATGTACCGCTGGCTCCGATGGCCAAGCCTCCGCTCCAGCTCATACGAATCAGCACCGGTTTGCCTTGCAAGGGCGAAAGCGAATGTGTGCCTGAGATCGTGCGGCCGGAGCGGGGAGATGTGCCGGGCCGTGTCCCGGAGTTCGGCGTCATGCCACTTGCCGATCTGCTCCAGGATCGCGTTGATCGACCGGGGAGAGAGTCGGCCGTCTGACGAGCGGGCCGGAAGCCCCTTGGCGCTCAAGAACATGGCCTCCGTGAGGTCGGAACCGTCCTGCGGGCGCTCCTTCTCCAGGTAGTCAGCCAGCGCCACCCTTGCATCGGCCGAGAGGAAGACCACCCTCTCGGTTTTTCCTTTTCCCTTCACACGTGCAATACGGGCCTTGCGGGCCCGCCGCAACTCCTCGGGGGTGCTGGGCTCCACCTGGTCGAGGTTCAGTCGGACGAGTTCTTCGCGGCGAAGGCCGGTGGATAGCAGGACAAAGACAATCGCCCGGTCCCGCCAGGGCCGGCGGAGAGCGTGGGTCCCTGTTTCGTCCTTGCCCCCCCGGCGCCGACCCTTCAACTGGTGAAAACGCTCTAACCGGTCGCAGACGTTCTTAAGGCTGCGTACCTGATCGTCGCTCAGTGCCCGGGGCTCCAGCGGGGGGAGACCAATCTCCCCGATTCCTTTGGCCGGGTCACCTGTGGCAAAGAGCGCCGGGGCCTGGGCGTGAACCCAGGTGGTGAAGCCGGACAGGCTGGCCAGGTGGTTATTGACGGTGGCAGGCGCCATCTCATCTTCGATGAGTGCCGCCTGCCAGGCCGCCACGTCTCGGCGCAGGCACGTGGAGATCCGGTCGTGCCCGTAGGCTTTCGTGAAGAACTGGGCGAACCGGTCAAGGTGGAGGGCGATCTTCTTCGTCACCGCCTCCGACCGGACGCCCCGGATCACCAGCTGGAGGTAGCGGTTCATCCAGGCCACGAGGCTGTCGGGAACCACCTCAGAGCCACCAATTGGTGACGCCTTCTCCTTTCGTGAAGTGAATTTGTCGAGATAAAGCACGGTTTCAGCAGCCTTTTTGGGGGGCATACGCGCAAACCACCTCACAGAAGGGACATTCTGTGAGGTGGTTCTCTATTGCCAATGAAATTCCTTTCAGTTAGTAAAAAACGGGCTGGCCAACTGTGCACTTCTGCATGAAGATACGCCTGCAATGAATAGGTGCTCCGACGAACCTGTGCAGACTCTGGCGGAATTCTGCGCAGACGCGCCGTTATGGGGGGCCACGTTATGACATATTCGGGACCCGCTGAGCAACGACAGCCATCCTTTTGGGGTTGACACCTCACTAGCCGGTCGACAAAACAGCGCCGCCTGACGTTCGTCCGAACGCAGGCGGCGCCTCAAGCATGATCACTGCTGGACGATCTCCCGCAGCGCTTCCCGGATCGGCGTCAGGGGCCGGCCCAGGAGCCTCTCAAAGTCGTCGCTCTGGATGGCGAGAGCGCCTTCCCGGATCGCACGCTGGACGGCTACGAGGATGGGCACCATCGGTTCCGGCACGCCGGCATTCTTCATCATTTCGGCATAGGTAGCGTCATCCACCTGGAGCACGGGGACTTCACGGCCCCACACGGCTGCCACAGCCGCTGCCAGCTCCTCCTGCGTCATCAGCTTGCCGGAGAGTTCGTAGATAGCATTCCGGTGCCCGTCTCCGGTCAGTACGGCTGCCGCCGCATCGGCGTAGTCACGGCGGAGCGCCCAGCCGACCTTCCCCGAGCCTGCCGACGTCACCCAGGGTGCCCCGCCCAGCACGGCCTGAATCGTGCCGGCCTCGTTCTCCAGGTACCAGTTGTTGCGCAGGAAGCAGAAGGGGATGCCGGTCTTACGAATCGCCTCTTCCGTAGCCCGGTGCGCGGCGGCCAGGAAGAACGAGCTATCGGCAGCATTCGCCGCGCTGGTATATGCGATGAATCCGACCCCGGCCCGGTGGGCGGCGGCAACCGCCGCGGTGTGCTGGCGGTTGCGAGTCTCGTCATCGCCGCCCGTCGAAATCAGCAGTAGCCGGTCAACGCCGGCGAAAGCCTGATCCAGTGATTCCGGCCGGTCGAAGTCGCCCTGGCGGACCTCGACGCCGCGGGTGCGGAGCCCATCCGCCTTTTCGGGATTGCGGACGCTGACTGCCAGGCGTTCCGCGGGTACGGACCTAAGCAGCGCCTCTACCACCAACGAACCGAGCTTCCCCGTGGCACCTGTAACGAGAATCTTCTTCATGATCATTCCTCCAAGGATAGTTGATCTGGATGAACCATCTGCACTAGAAAGGCGGCCAGCCAAGGCACAGGAAAAGGGCTCGTGAGAGCCCTCCTTTTTATGAGGTTGTTTCAACGCCCTCAGTCGAGGGTCACGACCAACTTGCCGAGCGTGCCAGCACGGAAGTCTTTCATCGCCTGAGGTACCTCTTCCAGCGGGTACGTAGCCTGGATGGGGACACGGAGCTGACCCGATGCCACATCGGCGGCCAGGCGGTCCAATCGGGCTGCGTCAGGGGTGGCCATAATGCCCGTCAGGGTGACTGGCCGATCACCGAGTTGGTCGGGACTGAGCCCGAGGGTGGAGGCGATCCGGCCGCCTGAGACGAGAAGATCACTCAGCTGTACGCCGTCACCGGCGAGGTGGATGACCGCGTCTACCCCATTGGGGTACAGAGCGCGAACTGCAACCGCCAGATCTCCACTGTAGTCCACGGTCTGTGTTGCGCCCATCTGTCGCGCAAAGGTGGTTTCGTCGCCTGGCTTTGCCGTGGCGATTACTTTTGCACCGCGGGCAGCGGCCAGTTGTACGGCAAAGGCGCCAACGCCACCGGTTGCCCCCGAGACTAGCACGGTTTCATTGGCAGCGGGTGCCACGGCATCAACTGCCATCAGCGCAGCGACGCCTGCCAGGCCCAGTGCGCCAGCGGCCTGGAAGTTCAGTTCCGCCGGCATATGAGAGATGCCAAAGCTCTCCGGAACGGTGACGAACTCGCCGAAGGCGCCATCCCCCAGTACCGGCTTCATCACGACCCCGAAAACCCGGTCGCCGACCGCAAAACGGGAGACGCCAGCCCCGACCGTCTCGACAGTCCCGGCGAAGTCCTTCCCGAGCACGACTGGAAAACGGTGTTCCATCATGCCCTTCAGCCATCCCGCTGCCACAGAGAGGTCGAAGCCGTTGAGCGAGGAAGAGAGAACGCGGACCAGGACCTCACCCGGTCCGGGTTCGGGCATGGGCAGGTTACGCAGAGCCGGAGCGCTGCCAAAATCATCAATCGCAATTGCACGCATAAAGAGAGTCCTCCTTTGTGGATAAGGCGTCAGTGCACTCGTGACTGCCTTTTTCTGATTTCACGCCGTACAACTGGCGCTACTTCCGTAGCCAGAAGCTCGATGGCCGCTGCCACCTTCGATAACGGTTGCCCACCCATGTCGAATTGACCCATGAACCGGCTGTGGCCAAACAGCTCGTGCTGATACAGAATCTTCTCAATGAGTTGCTGTGGACTGCCGACAGCGAGAACCTCATCCGGTGCGGTCATCGCATCCAGGTCGGACCGGGAGACCCAGAAGCGGCGCCCCCGCTCCTTCATGAAATAGGAGAAGTAATTCACGTAATGGGGATGGAACTCATCCAGCGCCTGCTGTGACGTCTTCGCAATGTAGGAGTGGCCGGTGACCGACACTCTCAGCTTTGAAGGGTCGTGACCTGCAGCTTGCGCCGAAGAGCGATAGATATCAACGAGGGGTTTGACTCTGGCCGGATCTCCGCCCAGGATGCCCAAGGCCATGTGCTGTCCCAGTCTCCCTGCCCTGGCCGCACTCTCCGGGGTACCACCGACCCCAATCCACAAAGGGAGAGATTTCTGCACAGGCCGCGGAGAGATTTCTGCATCCACCAACGCCGGGCGATATTTGCCGTTCCACGTTACCCGTTCCTGTGAATTCAGCTTTAGCATCAGGTCGAGCTTGTTCGCAAACAGGTCGTCGTAATTCTTCAGATCAGCGCCGAACAACTGGAAGGATTCTAGGAATGCGCCGCGGCCGACAATGATCTCGGCACGTCCTCCAGAGATGAGGTCGAGTGTGGCAAAATCCTCGAACACCCGTACCGGGTCGGCGGCGCTGATCACCGACAACGTGCTTGTCAGCCGGATCCGCTTCGTGGCCTGGGCGATGGCTGACAGGATCATGGCATACGATGAGGTCACGAAGTCCAGACGATGATGTTCGCCGACTCCGAAGACGTCCAGACCTGCTTCGTCTGCCAGCTTAGCCGCCGTAATGATCTCTTCAATCCGTTTTCTCGCACTGCCGACTTGACCAGACGGTCCGGGAATCATCTCCCCCAAGGAGTAGATCCCAAATTCAAACTCCGCACTTCCGTTGTCACGATTCTCCATCTACTACGCCCCCGATATCTTCGCTAGAGCGGACGGACGAACCAGCGGCCATACGCCACAAAGACTGCCATCACCAAAAGCACGAGGTTGAAGACGATCCCGTAGGCCTCGCCCCGCTTGGCATGGAATCCCGCCGCAAGGACCATGATGAGCGCGATGCCCGCAGCTGCGAGCGGCGTCAGCCACGGCAAAAATCCAGCGATCGCGGGAAGCAGCAGCCCCAGGCCACCAAGCAGCTCGGAAATGCCGATGAAGGTGACTAGCCCCTTCGGTACGTCCTTGACCCATGGTAGGCTGGCCTTGGCCTTCTCATACTGAAAGCCCTTGGTGACGCCAGCCATCAGGAACATCGCAGCCAATACGACCTGTACGACCCACAGTCCAATGTTCATCCAGTCCATGTCCCGAACCCCTTTGCTAGTATGGTTGTGCCCGCCAACTCTGATACTGTGATAAAATTGGTCACAGTATGGACCAAATGAAAATGCAGCCGGGCACGCCAAACTGCAATTCATCTGAGCACATTATATGCGACAAACTGCACCTAATGCAAGCGCAGTTTGTCTTCTCCGTCGAAACTGCTAGAGATCGACCTTCCGTGCCAAGTCGGCAATGGTAAACCGACCCAAGAAGTCGACCGCCTGCTCCTCAGCCTGGCCCAAAATCACACCGAGGGCCAGATCTAGTTGCTCACCGCGCGGGCCGCAGTCGGGTACATCGTCGGGCCCTTCCGTGGCCGGGGCAGCGGAACTCTTGACGGCGGTGTAGACTTCGCCCAGTGTAATGCGGTCCGCCGGCTTCCCCAACCGGTATCCCCCCACACGACCCTCACGGGCTTCGACAATCCCCACTTGCACCAGCGGAGCCAGTACCTTCCGCAGAAAGGTCGAATGCGACTGGACCTGTGACGCAATCTCAGCACTGGGACAGACCCCTTCAGTCAGGGCGAGCAACACAAGGATGTGAACGGCAACACCAAATCGCGGTGGAGCGAACCCACCTGCTCGGGAACTTGCACTCATGATAGGTCCCCTCCCAGGAAAAGTGTACACAACGTGGTTACGGTTGAGCAACCTGCTCCTCTGACACGGTGTGCGCCGGGGAGCTTCTTGGTTTATCGATTGAAAACAATTGGCATCTTGTGGATGTAGCTATTCGCTTTGGCAATGTCATAAAGACTGTTTGCCACGTTCTGGCGTGACACAGAGATTCCGTACTTTTCCTGTCCAACAGCAAGCCCATAGCCTTGGCCGTTGGTTTTCACGTTCGGGTTGATGATACGAACGATTGTCCAATCGAGCTTTGAAGCAGTGACAACGTCGCCAATCTTTAACAGATCACGTACCGCATGGCTCATCGTCATGGGAGCCACTTTGCGCATCAGCCAAAAGAGCAGAGAACTCTTGTCTTCAGCCGCACGAAGTGTAGGGGTTGCCAAGGTCACAAGCCGCTTCTTGCCCAGCTTTCGCATGATCCGTACCATGAGCTCATGACCGTCCGCAACCGGGGTAGCGGTGTCATTGGCTTTGCCTTTCATATCTGGTCCAAGAGCACTGATTACTACATCTGCATCTTGGATGGCAGTGGTCATAGCGGCCTCATCGCTCAATTGTCCACTGATAATGTGCAATTTATCGTGCCTTAGCTGTAGCTTGTCTGGGTTCCGCACATAGGCGTAGACTGTATCGCCCTCTGCGAGTGCTCTTTTCACCAGTAATGACCCAATACCGCCACTTGCCCCGAAAACCGCGATCTTCATACGATCAACCTTTCTATGCCTGATTATCTCGGGGAGGGGTTCCAAGAATGTACCACGGTCGACTGCCGGCTTGGTTTCCCCCTCTGTGAGGCCCCCGGCTTGAATTCGTCTCCAGGTCATGTCCGGAACCCCTTTGCCAACATGATTGTGCCCGCGCCTCATACTTTGCCAGCCAAATAAGAACGCAGCCGGTCAAGCCGAAACTGCAATTCATCCAGGCACATTATATGTCGAAAACTAAGCTTCGCGCAAGCACAGTTCTCGCTCCAGGTGTTTCACTACCAGAGATCGACCTTCCGAGCCAGGTTGGCAGTCGTAAACCGGCTCGAGAGTCGGAGTAGAACTCCAGATGGGCATTGGATTACATACACGGCCATGGCTACCTGGGGTCAGGACGATGGTGGGCCACTGAACAGCCGACCACCGTAGCCACTTACCGGTAAGAGTCCGAGGCCAGACATGGCCAATCAAGGGCCGGTGTCTGTTGTGGCCGCGTGAATAGGCGCCTGCATGGTCATTCATCGCTGACCAAGCAGGCGCCTGTCGTCGTCACGCCAAGTTACAAAGCGTGTGCCAAATATCGAAAAAGAAACCAGGCCAAATAGCAAGGGAAGTGACACAAAAGGAGTCGCAAATACCGCTGGCGAGCAAGGTGAAGCGACCCGGTCAGGAACCGAGCAGCCGACCATGCGCCGGCGGCTCACTTCCTCCCAACCATCGATAAAAAGTTTAACATATATATTGACGTTCACACACATCGAGTGGTAGTATATGGAACAAGACACAGCGGTAACGTTCAGCAGGGGAGGATGACGGCCATGGCGACTGACCCGGCCAAGAACCCAGACGAAAAGAACCCGGCCCCGAAGAAGAGGTCCAAAGCCGAAGAAGAAGCCCGCCGCGCCCTGGAGAAATTCCGGGAACAGGCCGACCAATCCACCCACGACCTGTTCATGAACGCCCGCCGCGACCAGCTACACCGCCCCGACCTTACCGCCGAGATACTCAAAGGCACCACCATCCGGGCCAGCGTCTGGACCTACGGCCCCGGCCGCCAGCACTTCACCGTCCAGTTCGAAGAGCGGATCACCGCCATTGCCAAGTTCATGAATGTCAAGCGGGTCAACCAGAAGGTGGCCAAGCTCCAGGCTTACTTTCTGGGCGACACGGGGCTCCTGGTCATATACCCCGCGCCGCCCACCGACGACTCAGCCTTCGAAATCAAACGCTACAAGAATGGTACCATTTTCGTGAACCTCTCGGATGTACTCATCGCCCAGGGCTATGCCGTGGAGCCGAACTATCGGGAGCTCCGCCGTGTTGTCTTAGCGCACGAGGACAGCGAACTATGGCCGGCCCTGACGGTTAACTTTGATCTCAAGCCGGAGGAGCGCAAGTTCGTCCCCCGCTCGAAGGGCGGCGACGACGGCGATGATGATGAAGATGAGGGTGAAGAGGACAGCGAATAGACCGCGCTGACATCGCGTTGGAATCCGTTGGGAGCGCGTTGGGCCTCCCCCGGGGCACCGAACCGGCGGAAGCTGCCAAGGCGAAAAGCCTATCACCCCTTGCTGCACAAGGCTTTGCAGGAAGGGGTGTTTTCGCGCTCGGGCCATCTGAACGCTGCCAGATCAGACCCGCGCGGCCGAAGCAGGAGACCATTATCGCGTTGCCGTGAGGGACACTCGAACCCGGTGGGCCTTGCGCGAGAAGCCATCGACGCCACCATGTGACCGCGCAGCAAGGGTCGCACGGCGCTGACGAAGGGCGCTCAGGACCGCGTTGTAGCCGCGTTGGGGCCGCGTTGGGACCGCTGCACAGCCGTGTTGCTACTGCGATGAGGCCCCCTGGAACCTGGGCGGACCCCGATGCGGCCGCGACACAACCGCCCCACGCCTCCCCCCGGTCAGGGGATGTACTCCAGCCGAAGTACCTAAGATCCCCAGATAATAGTCTATTCGCGCCGCTGTCTCCTTGGTGTCGGGAGAGTTATAATGTGGACTGTATAAGTCTCTGCAAACATATAAGGAGGCCTTTTCTCGTGGCTATCAACCGTCTTGGCGGCATCCGGCTCATCCTCCGGCTTGAGATTCAGAATACCGGCGCGATCTTCTCCTACCTCGCAACCGCGATCGGCGCCGCCGGCGGCGACATTCTCGCCGTCGACCTGATTCAGGCTCGCAAAGAGGTTGTCATCCGGGACGTCACCATCGGCGTCGAGACCCGGGAGCATGGCAACCGGGTTGTCCAGGCCGTGGCCGCCCTGCCGGGCATCAAGATCGTCAACGTCTCCGACCGGGTCTTCCTGGCCCACCTGGGCGGCAAAATTGAAGTGAAGTCCCGGGTGCCGGTCAAGACCCGCGACGACCTCTCCATGGTCTACACTCCCGGTGTCGCCGACGTCTGCACCGCCATCCACCAGGACCCGAACAAGGCCTTCACCCTGACCATCAAGCGCAACGCAGTCGCGGTCGTCTCGGACGGCACCGCTGTCCTCGGCCTGGGCGACATCGGCCCCGCCGCCGCCATGCCGGTCATGGAAGGCAAGGCGATGCTCTTCAAGCAGTTCGCCAACGTGGACGCCTTCCCCATCTGCCTGGACACGAAGGACCCCGACGAGATCATCCGCATCGTCAAGGCGCTCGCCCCGACTTTCGGCGGCATCAACCTGGAAGATATCAGCTCGCCCCGCTGCTTCTACATTGAAGAGCGGCTCAAGGAGGAGCTGGACATCCCCGTCTTCCACGATGACCAGCACGGCACCGCCACGGTCGTCCTGGCCGGCCTGATGAACGCCGCCAAGGTCGTCAAGAAGGAGCTTTCCGAGCTGAAGGTGGTCATCGTCGGCATCGGCGCCGCGGGCGTCGCCATTTCGAAGATGCTGATGCTCGCCGGCATCACCGATATCGTCGGCGTGGACAAGGCCGGCATCATCGAGCGGGGCAAGGAGTACCCCACCAACCAGATGTGGCAGTGGTACGCCGAGCACACCAACCCCCGGAATATCCACGGCACGCTGGATGATGCCATCGAAGGGGCTGACGTCTTCATCGGCGTCAGCGGCCCCGGCGTGCTGAAGGTGTCGCATCTCAAGAAGATGGGCCGTGACCCGATCGTCTTCGCCATGGCCAACCCCACGCCCGAAATCGACCCCGAAGAGGCCGAACCGTACGTGAAGGTGCTGGCGACGGGCCGGTCGGACTACCCCAACCAGGTCAATAACCTGCTCTGCTTCCCGGGCCTCTTCCGGGGCGCCCTGGACTGCCGGGCCCGCCAGATCACCGACGCCATGAAGCTGGCCGCCGCCAAGGCGATCGCCTCGGTCGTCAAGGATGAGGAGCTGCACGCCGAATACATCATCCCGTCGGTCTTCAACAAGCGGGTGGTGGATGCGGTGGCGCAGGCGGTGGAGGCTGCCGCCCACGAGTCGGGCGTCGCCCGCCGCGAGCCCCGGACCGTACGCCATCAGCCCGATGGCATGTTCGACGACTAAGTCAGGCCGTACGCAAACCGGGCGCTGCCACTGAGGGCGGCGCCCGGTTTTACGCATTTGCCCCCGGCACCATGGACAGGAAGGAGGTGCATCTTGGCGAAATATATGGTTGTAACGACGAAGATATTGGGGTGAAGTATGTGACAAGGGTTCTCGGCCACGCCCGGAGGGCGGTTGGTCTGCTGGTGCTCGCCCTGATCCTCCTTGCCACCCGGCCTGCCGGCGCCGTCAACTGGTGGCCGGCCTCGCCGCAGGGCGCGGTCGGCATCAGCCGGCCCACCATTTCGCAGCAGTTCTCCCTGGACTTCGGTGAGTCGATCGGTTCTGTCCAGATGCTTCTCGACGGGCGGTCCGTGGAGGCGACCTGGAATGATGACGGGCTGGTCACCTATGTGCCGCCGGAGCCGCTGGCGGCAGGCCTGCACCAGGTCCGCCTCACGGTTCTGATTACATCTGGCAGAACCGACCGGAACTATGAGCCGATCGTCAGCAACTTTAGCTTCCAGGTGTCGGAGGGCGCTGCGCAAGCCCTGCCGCAGCCCGGCCCCGAAGAGTTGCGGGCGCTGGCGTACGTCAACGCATACCGCAAGGCGGCCGGCCAAGC
>Ga0196970_1001590_pt1 | contig 14459 bp, 12 predicted proteins | sample S1v_513CmetaG_FD_148672 | JGI IMG/M metagenome (GOLD analysis project Ga0196970, IMG submission 148672) | Soil microbial communities from Anza Borrego desert, Southern California, United States - S1+v_5-13C | ecosystem: Environmental > Terrestrial > Soil > Desert | place: USA: California... | reverse complement strand
TCTCGACGCGGCGGCGGATGTCGGCTTCCGCTTCGTCCGGGTTGTCGTAACGCTTCTGGATTTCGAACGCGACTTCATTCGCGCCGCCGTGCTTCGGGCCGCGCAGCGCGCCGATGGCGCCGGTGACGGCGGAGTAGATGTCGGAACCCGTGCCCGCGATCACGCGGCCGGTGAAGGTGGAGGCGTTGAACTCGTGCTCGGCGTACAGGATCAGCGAGGTGTGCATCGCCTTGACCCACAGCTCCGGCGGCTTCTTGCCGTGCAGCAGGTGCAGGAAGTGGCCGCCGATGGAATCGTCGTCGGTCTCGACCTCGATGCGCTTGCCGTTGTGGCTGAAGTGGTACCAGTACAGCAGCATGGAACCGAGCGAGGCCATCAGCTTGTCGGCGATGTCGCGCGCGCCGGGAGTGTTGTGGTCATCCTTTTCCGGCAGCACGCAGCCGAGCGCGGAGACGCCGGAACGCATCACGTCCATCGGATGCGAGGCGGCGGGCAGCGCTTCCAGCACCGCCTTCACTTGCGCCGGCAGGCCGCGCAGCCCCTGCAACTTGGTCTTGTACGCCTTCAGTTCGGCCACCGTCGGCAGCTTGCCGTGCACCAGCAGGTGCGCGATCTCTTCGAACTCGCAGGTGTCGGCGACGTCCAGGATGTCGTAGCCGCGGTAATGCAGGTCGTTGCCGGTGCGGCCGACGGTGCACAGGGCGGTATTACCGGCGGTCACGCCGGACAGGGCAACGGATTTCTTGGGCTTGAAGCCAGCGGCTTGTTGGTCACTCATCGGAATCTCCCGGGAAAAATTACTTGGCTTTTTGTTGTGCGAACAGGGCGTCGAGCTTCTGTTCGAATTCGTGGTAATTGATGCGATCGTAGAGTTCCATGCGCGTCTGCATGGTATCGACCACGTTCTTCTGCGTGCCGTCGCGGCGGATGGCGGCATAGACGTTCTCCGCCGCCTTGTTCATCGCGCGGAAGGCGGACAGCGGATACAGCACGAGGCCGACGTTCACGCTCTTGAGTTCTTCGACGGTGTACAGCGGCGTCGCGCCGAACTCGGTGATGTTGGCCAGCACCGGCACCTTCAGCGCGTCGGCAAAGGTCTTGTACATCTCGAGCTGGGTGATGGCTTCCGGGAAGACCATGTCGGCGCCGGCTTCCACGCAGGCTTGCGCGCGGTCGAGTGCGGCTTCCAGGCCTTCGACGGCCAGCGCATCGGTGCGCGCCATGATGACGAAGTTTTCGTCGGTGCGGGCATCGACGGCGGCCTTGATGCGGTCGACCATCTCCTGCTTGCTGACGATTTCCTTGTTCGGACGATGGCCGCAACGCTTCGCGCCCACCTGGTCTTCGATGTGGATCGCGGCGGCGCCGAACTTGATCATCGACTTCACGGTGCGCGCCACGTTGAAGGCGGAGGAACCGAAACCGGTGTCGACGTCGACCAGCAGCGGCAGGTCGCACACATCGGTGATGCGGCGCACGTCGGTCAGCACGTCGTCGAGGTTGGAGATGCCGAGGTCGGGCAAGCCCAGGGAACCGGCCGCCACGCCGCCGCCCGACAGGTAGATCGCGCGGTAGCCGGCACGCTTGGCCAGTAGCGCGTGGTTGGCGTTGATCGCGCCCACGACCTGGAGCGGGGATTCTTCTTGCACCGCCTTGCGGAAGGCGGCTCCTGCGGAATTGAGACTCATGTCTTCACCTTGTTGTGGGTAACTGTTGCAACGATTGAAGCTGGGGGCCATATTGCAATCGGTATGCCACACTGCAAGCGTACGGAGCAGCAAGATAAACGCGTTATCTTTCAGATACTTACAAGAAGCCGTTTCATGCCGCCCAGCGCGCACTTGTTTCAAACTGCGTTACAATTGAAACGTTGAAACATGGATGAAACATGAGACTTCCTGCCCGCCCGGCGGTCGACCTGCCGGAAAAACCCATCATCTGGACGGTCTCGATCTCGCGGCTGTCCGACCTGTTCCGGGACATCACCCTCGAATTCGACGACCGCGCCACGATCGAGCCGATCGACCTCGGCTTCGAGGATGCGGTGCGTCATATCCGTGAGCGGCTCGAAACCGAACGTTGCGATGCGGTCATCTCGGCCGGCTCCAATGCCGCCTATCTCAAGAGCCGGCTCTCGCTGCCGGTCGTGATCGCCAAGGCCAGCGGCTTCGACGTGATGCAGGCGCTCGCCCGAGCCAGGAAGATCACGCCGCATGTCGGCCTCGTCACCTACCAGACGCCGATGCCGGAACTGGAAGAATTCCTTGCCACCTTCGATATCGCCATCCCGCAGCGGACCTATGTCACCGAAGAAGACGCCCGCGCGCAGATCAACGAGCTCAAGGCGGCCGGCATCAAGGCGGTCGTCGGCGCTGGCCTGATCACCGATCTTGCCGAGGAAGCCGGGCTGGCGGGCGTGTTCGTGTACTCCGCCGCCTCGATCCGGCAGGCATTCGAGGATGCCCTGGAAATCGCGCGCTTCACGCAACTGGAATCGGGCCGCGGGCGCAGCGCGCCGGTAGCCGACACCCTGCGCGCCAAGCACGGCCTGAACGACTTGCGCGGCGATTCGCCGGCGATGCAATCGGTGCGCCACTCGATCGAACTGTTTGCGAAATCCCCCGCCACGGTCCTCATCCAGGGCGAGACCGGCACCGGCAAGGAATTGGCTGCCCAGGCCATCCACCGCGAAAGCCAGCGCGCGCGGCAAGCCTTTGTCGCGATCAACTGCGGGGCGGTGGCGGAGTCGCTGCTGGAATCGGAGTTGTTCGGCTATGAAGAAGGCGCGTTCACGGGCTCGCGGCGCGGCGGCCATGCCGGCCTGTTCGAGGCGGCCAATCGCGGCACGCTGTTCCTCGACGAGATCGGCGAGATGCCGTTGCAGTTGCAGACGCGCCTGCTGCGGGTGCTGGAGGAGCGCGAGGTCGTGCGTGTCGGGGGCACGCGGCCGGTGCCGGTCAACGTGCGCATCATCAGCGCCACCCATTGCGACCTTGACCAGCGCGTGAAGGAAGGGCGCTTCCGGGCCGACCTCTTCTACCGCCTCGGCGTCCTGCGCCTGAGCCTGCCGCCGCTGCGCGAGCGCAGCGAAGACCTTGTCGCGCTGGCGGAATGGGGACTCAAGAATGCGTTGGCGTCGCTTGGCGTGCGGCCGCATGCCAACCTGCACGCGGAGTTGCTTGCCTGCGCGCCGCTGCTGTCGAATTACGACTGGCCGGGCAACGTGCGCGAGTTGCGCAACTTGATGGAGCGGCTGGCGCTCTTTCTCGCCGCGGAACCGCTGCAGGCGCTGTCGCCGAGTTTTGTGTTGTCGGTGGCGCCGGAGCTGGCGGCATCGGCGAAAGTTGAAGCGCCCGCAAAACGCATTGTGGCGCCGCAGGCTGAATCCATCCAGCAGGTGCTGGCACGGTTTAACGGCAACCGCGAAGCGGCGGCGAAGTATCTGGGGATCAGCCGCACGACTTTGTGGCGCAAGTTGAGTCAGGGGCAGTAGGATGCGCGGTGGGTTTCGCTTCGCTCTACCCACCCTACGATTCTTTATAAAGGACTGTAGGGTGGGTAGAGCGCAGCGAAACCCACCATCCACGCGGCAATGCTAGAACAAAGGCTCGCCCAGCCCCTCCTGCTCCAGCGTCCGCCTGACCGAGGGGCGCTCGACCATCATCTTCAGGAAGGCACCGAGATGCGCCCTGTTCCGCGCGGGATTGTGCATCATGCGCGTCCAGCGCGACAGCATGAACAGGTAGAAATCGGCAGCGGTGAGCTGGGTGCCGAGGAGGTAAGGTCCGCCGTTCTCGGCCAGCGTCCTGTCCAGCAGGTCCAGCATGCCGCCCACACGCGTTTCCGCATGCGCCTTGACCTGCGCCACGGCCGCTTCATCCTCCGCCCAGCGCTCGGGATAGAAATACATCATCAGCTCTGCCTGCAGGGTGTTGGTCAGGTAGACGAGCCACTTGTAGAAGTGCGCGCGCTCGGCCGTCCCCAGGGCCGGCGCAAGTCCGGCCTCCGGATGCCGATCGACGAGATGCAGACAGATTGCGGCCGATTCAAACAGGACGAGCTCGCCGTCCACCAGGGTGGGAATGCGTCCGTTCGGGTTCAGTTTCAGGTATTCCGCGCTGTGTTGCGCATTCTTCGTGCGGTCCACCAGCGCCAGCTCGTAGGGCACGCCCAGTTCTTCCAGCAACATGTGCGGCGCCAGGTTCGCATTACCGGGGTAGTAGTAGAGCTTGTACATGGGATTTGGCCTAGAATGTCGGTTTGAAGGTCTCCATTATGCAAAATTCCACCCGTCCCGACACGCCCTGTGTTGCCGTCTGTTCAACCACCTTCGATGATGTCTGCCGCGGCTGCGGCCGTACCGTCGAGGAAGTGGCGAACTGGGTCTTCATGAGCGCGGAAGAAAAGGAACGCGTGTGGGTACGCATCACCGCCGAGGGCTATCCGCGGCGGAACACCTGAGCCCGGTCACAGCTGCTTGCCCAGCAGCGACGCGGCTTGCTCGATCAGCTTCTCGCCTGACGGGCGGTTCAACCATTCTTCCAGCGTGATCCGGCGCGCGCGCGTCAGATCCCTTTCAAATACTTCCGTCATCTGTTTCGCGAAGTCTTCGTCGTACACATTCAGATTCGCTTCATCATTGAGCCGGAACGAGCGGTTGTCGAAGTTGGTCGACCCGGTCGAGACGAGAAAGCCGTCGACGATCATCACCTTGCAGTGGTACATGGTGGGCTGGTATTCGTGGATTTCGATGCCCGCCTCCAGCAGGCTCCCCCAACGCGCCCGCGACGCACGCCGCACGATATGGGCATCGATGTGCTTGCCCGGCGTGATGATGCGGATGCGCACGCCGCGCCTGGCGGCGGCGACCAGCGCGCGGATAGCCAGCTTGTCGGGCACGAAATAGGAACTCGACAGCAGGATCGACTTCTGCGCCGAGGCGATCGACAGGAGATACATGAGGTGCATGCTCTCGCTGCCGCCGGTGGGCGAACTGCTGAACATCTGCGTCTGCACCCTGCCAGCCGGTTCGAGCTCCGGAAAGTAATCCGCGCCGTGCAGCACGCTGCCGGTGGCCTTGATCCAGTTGTCCATGAACACGGCCTGGATCTCGGCGACCACCGGCCCTTCGATGCGGAAGTGGGAATCGCGCCAGTGCCATTCATCCTGCGCATGGCCGCCCCATTGGTCGGCGATGCCGACGCCGCCGGTGAAACCGAGCTTGCCGTCGACCACCAGCAGCTTGCGGTGCGTGCGGTTGTTCATGCGCGACCAGTTGTACCAGGCCGGTTCGTGGTAGCGCTCGACCTCGACACCGCAATCGCGCATCTCGTCGATGAGCCGCTCCTCCATCCTCGCGCTGCCCACCCAGTCGAGCAGGACATGCACCTTGACGCCCTTCTGCGCCCGCTCGCACAGCGCGTCCGCGAACGCCCGGCCCACATCGCCGGACCAGTAGATGAAGGTCTCGAACACGATGGTGCGCTGCGCAGCACGGATTGCCTCCAGCATCGCCGGAAAGATTCGGTCGCCGTTTTCCAGGTGTTCCACCCTGTTGCACTCGACGATGGACGGCCCGAGCAGCACACCCATCGAGCGCAGGAATTGTGCATCCCTGACGCCGTACAACGTTTCCACCTTGCGGTCGATCTTCTTTTCGCCCTCGGCGAAGTTGATCACGACCAGCGTCAGCGCGATCGTCACCAGGATGGCAAGGATGACGTGGACGTAGCTGAACATAGGGGCAAGGTTTCCGCGGACAAAGTTGTCAGCAGATCATAGGCTTCCCTGCGATCAAGCTTATTGCGTTTGATGAAAGTTTGTGCGCAGCGGCAGCGTTTCCGCTGCGCACATTGAGGCTCAGTCGTCCTTGGCGCCGTCTATGCCGAGCTCGTGGATCTTGCGGGTGATGGTGTTGCGCCCGATGCCGAGCCGCACGGCGGCGTCGTTCTTGCGGCCGTGCGTGTGCTTCAGCGCAGTCTTGATCAGGGCGGACTCGAACTGCCGCCCCAGCGCATCCATCACCTCCGGCTGGCCTGCGGCCAGCATCTGCGCCGCTTCCGACTCGAGCAATGCGATCCAGCTGGCTTTCTCGGCGGCGCCGTTCGGCGTCGGCTGCGCGGAAGGCACGCCTGCCATCTGTGCCGGCGCAAACATGCCGGCGCTCACCGGAACGCCGGCGTTGGGCCCGTCCAGCGGCGGCGGCGGCACCAGCGCCTGCGCGGGTGCCGCCGGCACCGCCGGTGCGTACTCCTGGCCATGCGTCAGGTCGACGGGCAAGTCCTTGATCTCGACGGTCTGCCCCGGCGCCATCACCGTGATCCAGTTGCACAGGTTTTCCAGCTGGCGCACGTTGCCCGGCAGGTCGAGGTTGCTGAGGAACTGCATCGCGCTGTCCGACATGCGCTTGGCTTCCACGCCGAGCTGCTTGGCGCTCTGCGAGAGGAAATGGCGTGTGAGGATGGGGATGTCTTCGCGGCGCTCGCGCAGGCTCGGCAGGCGCAGGCGGATCACGTTCAGGCGGTGATACAAGTCTTCGCGGAACAGGCCTTCCTTCACGCGCTGTTCAAGATTCTGGTGGGTCGCGGCGATCACGCGCACGTTCGCCTTCAGCGGCTGGTGTCCGCCGACGCGATAGAAGTGGCCGTCCGACAGCACGCGCAACAGGCGGGTCTGCAGGTCGAAGGGCATGTCGCCGATTTCATCGAGGAAGAGCGTGCCGTTCTCGGCCTGTTCGAAGCGGCCGCGGCGCGTCGCCTGCGCGCCGGTGAAGGCGCCGCGTTCATGGCCGAACAGTTCGGATTCGAGCAGGTCTTTCGGAATGGCGGCGGTGTTGAGCGCGATGTAGGGCTGCGCGGCGCGCGGGCTATGCTTGTGCAACGCGCGTGCGACCAGTTCCTTGCCGGTGCCCGACTCGCCGGTGATCAGCACGGTGACATTCGATTGCGACAGCCGTCCGATGGCGCGGAAGACGTCCTGCATCGCGGGCGCCTGGCCGAGGATCTCCGGCGTATCCGCCGCCGTCTGCTCGACGTTGGCTTCGCGCAGGCTTTCCTCGAGGGCGCGGCGGATCAGCTCCACCGCCTTGTCGACGTCGAAGGGCTTGGCGAGATATTCGAAGGCACCGCCCTGGAACGCGGCGACGGCCGAGTCCAGGTCGGAGAAGGCGGTGATCACGATGACAGGCAGGCCGGGATGCCTGGCCTTTACCGTCTGCAGGAGTTCAAGCCCGGACTCGCCGGGCATGCGGATGTCGGACACGAGGACCTGCGGCACGCCGGTCTGCAACGCGTCCATGACCTCACGCGCATTGGAAAAGCTCTTGGTGGCCAGGTTCTCGCGGGCGAGTGCTTTTTCGAGTACCCAACGAATCGATTCGTCGTCGTCAACAATCCAGATTGGCTTCATATTTGTTCAGCATCCCGCGCGCAAGGCACTGTGAGAAAGCCTGCCGGTCAAGGCAGCGGTATCAAAATCCTGAAGTCGGTGCATTCCGGCCTGCTCTCGCATTCGATCACTCCCATGTGCTGCTGCACGAAGGTCTGCGCAAGCGTGAGCCCGAGTCCGCTGCCGCCATCCTTGCCCGATACCAGCGGATAGAAAATGCGGTCGCGGATCTCGGGCGGGATGCCCGGTCCATTGTCGATGATATGCAAGTCTAATGCCAGCCTGTAACGCACCTTGGCGAGCGTGACCTGTCTTGCCACGCGGGTCTGGAAAGTGATGACGGCGTCGCCGGCCTTGATCCGGTCCGCCAGTGCCTGCGCGGCGTTGTGCGCGATGTTGAGCACTGCCTGGATCAGCTGCTCCTTGTCGCCGCGGAATTCCGGCACCGACAGGTCGTAGTCGCGCTTGATGGTCAGCCCCGCAGGGAATTCGGCCATGATCAGGCTGCGCACGCGTTCGCACACTTCATGGATGTTGACGTCGCCGACGATGTGCGGCCGACGGTGCGGCGCAAGCAGGCGGTCCACCAGGGTCTGCAGCCGGTCGGCTTCCTTGATGATGACCTGGGTGTATTCGCGCAGCTCCTTCAGGTGGCGCTCGGGCAGCTCCAGCTCCAGCAACTGCGCGGCGCCGCGGATGCCGCCGAGCGGGTTCTTGATCTCGTGCGCGAGATTGCGGATCAGTTCCTTGTTGGCCTGGCTCTGGTCGAGCAGACGTTCTTCGCGGTCGAGCTTGAGCTGCTGGACGTTCTCGCGCAGCTCGATCAATACCGGCGTTTCCGGATTGTCGAGCGCGGTGACGATCACATGCACCTGCAGCGGTTCGCGGTTGGGCCGCTCCAGCGTGAGATCGAGCCGCTTGTCCGCAAAGCGGTGCTGGACGGCTTCCTGAAAGATCTGCTTCAGGTGCTCGCCGTTGAGGAACAGGTCGTTGATCTTCTGCTGCGAGAGCGCCTTGAACGAGCTCTCCAGCAGGTTTTCGGCTGCCGCGTTGGCATAGGTGATGCGGCTTTCGGCATCGAGGATGACGACTGCCGAGGAAAGCAGGTCGAGGCCGTCGAATGGGTGTGATGTCTTCACGTTGCTCCGGAAATCAAAAGGGCCGCGTCGTGCGGCCCTGTTCATGCAAGCGGCATACCCGCCCTATTTGATGTTGCCGATCTCGCGGCGCAGGGCTTCGATGTTCTTTTCGGTGCGGTCGATGTCTTCCTTCATCGTGGCCACCCGCTCCTGGTACTTGGCGAAGTTGCGTTCATCGCCGCGGCGCTCGGGTTCGCCGTTGTTGAATTCCCTCTTCAGGTTCGCGAGCTTCTGCTCCTCGGCCTTCATCTCGTCCTGCAGAATCTGCCGGCGATCGTTGTCGCGCGCCTTCTGCGTGCCGTTGTCGACCTTGGGGAAATCCACTGGCGCGCCGGGCGAACCTGCCGCGGGCTTGGCCGATGCCGTCATCGGCGCCGCCCTTTTCGGGGGCGCCGGAATGGTCGTGATGCCGGGCAGCTCGACCTTCTTGCACCCTTTTGTCATGCCAGTGTTCTTGTACTCCCTTTTTCCGTGCTCGTCCACGCACAGGAATACCTCGTTTTGTGCATGCGCGGCACCGAGAGTCGACGCGAGCAATAGCAGACCGGCAAGTTGAATTTTGATCATCTTTCCCTACAGAAACTGTTCAGGCGCTTACTAGTTTAGAGTAAGACATGGTGCTTTACAAACACACCTTGCTTTAGAGCGTCCAGGGGGCGCAACAGTTTCCAGAGGCCAAAAAAAACGGGGAAAAGCAGGCTTTTCCCCGTCTCTTGAGCAGCTCCGCCTCCCGGCGGAATGCCGATTACAGCGAGTAGTACATGTCGAACTCGACCGGGTGGGTCGTCATGCGGAAACGCTGGACTTCCTGCATCTTCAGGTCGATGTAGGCATCGATCATGGTGTCGGAGAAGACGCCGCCGCGGGTCAGGAACTCGCGGTCCTTGTCCAGGTACTCGAGCGCCTGCTCGAGCGACGAGCACACGGTCGGGATCAGCTTGTCTTCTTCCGGCGGCAGGTGGTACAGGTCCTTCGTTGCCGGCTCGCCCGGATGGATCTTGTTCTGCACGCCATCCAGGCCTGCCATCAGCAGGGCTGCGAAGCACAGGTACGGATTGGCCAGCGGATCCGGGAAGCGTGCCTCGACACGGCGGCCCTTCGGGTTCGCGACGTGCGGAATGCGGATGGATGCCGAACGGTTGCGTGCCGAGTAGGCCAGCTTCACCGGTGCCTCGTAGCCCGGAACCAGGCGCTTGTACGAGTTGGTGCCCGGGTTGGTGATGGCGTTGAGCGCGCGGGCGTGCTTGATGATGCCGCCGATGTAGTACAGAGCGAACTCGGACAGGCCGGCGTAGCCGTCGCCCGCGAACAGGTTCTTGCCATCCTTCCAGACGGACTGGTGGACGTGCATGCCGGAACCGTTGTCGCCGACCAGCGGCTTGGGCATGAAGGTCGCGGTCTTGCCGTAGGTGTGGGCGACGTTCCAGATCACGTACTTCATGTTCTGGGTCCAGTCGGCGCGCTCGACCAGGGTGGAGAACTTGGTGCCGAGTTCGTTCTGGCCGGCGCCTGCCACTTCGTGGTGGTGCACTTCAACCGGAATGCCCATCGCTTCGAGGATGAGGGACATTTCGGAACGCATGTCCTGGAAGCTGTCGACCGGGGGAACCGGGAAATAGCCGCCCTTGACGGTCGGACGGTGGCCGGTGTTGCCGCCTTCGAGTTCCTTGCCGGTGGACCAGGAAGCCTCTTCCGAGCCGATCTTCACGAAGCAGCCGGACATGTCGACCTTCCAGCGCACGTTGTCGAAGATGAAGAATTCGGGTTCCGGACCGAAGTAGGCGGTGTCGCCCAGGCCGGAGGACTTCAGGTAGGCTTCGGCGCGCTTGGCGATGGAGCGCGGGTCGCGGTCATAGCCCTTGCCGTCGGACGGTTCGATCACGTCGCACTGCATGAACAGCGTGGTCTCTTCCATGAACGGATCGATGTTGGCCGTGTTCGGATCGGGCATGAGCAGCATGTCGGAAGCTTCGATACCCTTCCAGCCGGCGATCGAGGAACCGTCGAATGCATGGCCGGACTCGAACTTGTCCATGCCGAATTGCGAAACCGGCACGGTTACGTGCTGTTCCTTGCCTCGGGTGTCAGCAAAACGAAAATCAACGAATTTGACTTCGTTTTCTTTCGCCATCTTCAAGACGTCTGCGGCCGTCATTGCCATGCGATTCTCCTAAATATGATGAGCGGGTTCGGTAAATGTTGAAATTGGTTTGAGCCGACAGTATTCGCCAGGACCGGCTGAAGTGCGACTTGAAACACAGCCCGGAATGATAGCAGGTTCCATGCCACCATCTTGAGGAAAAACAATTCGGCTGCACCGCGATGAAGCGCGCAAATTAGCTGAAATAGTGCGCATTTGAAACACAGTTGCTGCCAAATCGACAGAACCCGAATGGCACCAAAAAAGTGCAGTCGGCAGCTCTGGCACCATTCTGGTGCGTTCCGTCGCAATTCTGCACGCTAATGGTGCGCAGCCCGCTGCTGCTCGGCAGGCATGATCGGTGCGCCGCCGGCGGGATAGAATATAAAAAAACCAATCGATCCGGAGCGATACAGATGGATATCCTTTCCAAGGCGCGCGAGCGCGCAAGAGAAAAGCAGTTGCCTTATGCGGGCGCAGTGACGCCGGCCGAGGCTTATTCCCTGCTCAAGCAAGATCCGAACGCGCTGCTCGTCGATGTCCGCACCAGGGCGGAACGCGACTGGGTAGGACGGGTCGCCGTCCCCGAAGCGCAGCACGCCGCCGTGGAGTGGAATACCTACCCGGGCGGCCAGCAGAACCCGGCCTTTCTCGACGAACTGTCGCAGGTGGCGTCCACGGACAAGGTCCTGCTCTTCCTGTGCCGGTCCGGCGTGCGGTCGCGCCATGCCGCCAAGCTGGCCACGGAACACGGTTATGCCAACTCCTTCGACGTGCTCGAAGGCTTCGAGGGCGACAAGGATGCCGAGGGCCATCGCAAGACCGTCGGCGGCTGGTGCAAGGCCGGCCTGCCGTGGATCGGCGCCTGAACGCGATCCGAAACTGAGCCGCCCTACTCCGCCTTCATCAGGGATAGCACGCGCCGCCGCACGAAATTGATATGGCTGCGCAAGCCATAGAGCTCGTCGGCAAAGGACAAGGGAATAGAAATGCGGTTCACGCGCTCCTCGATGTCGTTCAGGCGCTGCAGCTGCTCCGGGTAGACTTCCTTCTGCCGCTCCGGCGGCACTTCCTCGATGGCCTGCTCGACCGCCCGCAGCTGGCCGTACCAGCGGAACACGCGCGAACGCACCTTCCACACATACAACGGCGGAATGATGCGCGACAAGGGCAGGATCAGCGCGCCCAGCGCAACCACCACGACCCACATCCGCTCGAAGAAATTGGCAAGCCAGAACGGCAGGTAGCGCTGCAGCAGCGGCGGCCCGTTCTTGTAGTACTTTTCGGCGGCTTCGGACACCGTCACTTCGGTGAAATTCGCGGTCGGGAACTCCCCCTTCTTCTGGAACCAGCCCGGCGCGCCGTGGATTTCGCCAGCCGCCTGCACGAACAGGTCGACCAGCGCGGGATGAAGGTCTTCCCGTGCCACAAGCGTCGCGGTGGGAGCGATCAGGTGGATATCCTTCGGCGGCAAGTCGCGCCCGAAATCGACAATGCCGCGCGGAAGCACGACATGGGACAGGAAGGGGAAGCGGCGCGTGTAGGCTTCGGCCTGCGCGAAGTCGAACAGCCGGATGCCCGGCGTTTGCAGCAGCATCTGGATCAGCGGCGCATCCGGCGCTGAACTGAACACCAGGCCGTCGATGCGGCCGGCCAGCAGTTCGACTGTCGCCGGCGTGTTCTCCAGCGTGCCCAGCCTGATCTGCGCGGCGTCCACCCCGTTTGCGGACAGGATCTGCTTGAACAGCCCCGGCACACCCGTGCCCTCCGGCCCGGCATTGATACGCAGGCCTTTCAGCTGGGCGAGCCGGCTGATGTTGCGCGATTCGCGCAGGAAGAGCCATACGGGTTCGGTGAACAGGCTGCCCAAGGACACCAGTCCGCGCCCTTCCAGCTCTTCCCTGCGCGTTGAACCGCTCTGCACGAAGGCAATGTCGATGCCGGAACGCTCATCCTTGAGGCGCTGCAGGTTTTCATTGGAGCCGAGCGAAGGCTTCAGGTCGACGCGAATGCCGTTGCGCTCCAGCAGCGCTGCGTATTTCTTGCCGATTGCCTCATAGGCGCTGTTTTCCTGTCCGGTGGCCAGCGTCACCTCGCGCGGGGGCGAGGGGTCGACGAGCCAGTAGGCAAGCAGGCAGGTGATGACGACGGCAATGGCCGCCGGACCGGACGCGACCAGGAAGTCGCGGAGGGAAAAGCGTGTGAACCTGAGGATTTTCGGCATGCGCGGCCCATGAAATTTCATGGGCCACACCATGCCAAGAAACGTACCGGCGCGCAAGTGCGCCGGGTGTGCTTTATCAGGAACGCACGAAGATGGGACGGCGGCCGGACGGGACCGCGCGCTGCGGCGCGGCCGTACGCTGCCTGCCGTCCGCATCGCCGTCGTCCGACAGGAACTGTGCGGCGATCGAGAACCAGTCCTCGATGGAGAATACCCGCCGCGCGAGCGGAATGAGTTCACGCTCCTCACGCTCCAGGCGATGCAGCATGGTGCCGCAATAACTTTCCATCGCGTGGCAAATCTGGTTGATCCTGACGGCGCTGGCTTCGAAAGCTTCCGCCAGTTGCTCGCCGATCGAGCGCAGGATGCGCGCGCCCTTTGCGCGCAGGGCATCCAGCTCCGCGACGAGGTTTTCGGCTTCGCGCCCGGTGCCGCGCATGGCAGGAATGAGATGGCGCTCCAGCTTGCGGGCACCCATGTATTTGTCGAACTGCATCAGTTTTCCAAAGGCCGACTCGAGGAACGAAAAGTCGATGCTTTGCAAGCCCCGCCACGTACTCTGGAGATACTGCTGGAGACGGGAGAGCATGCTTCGGGTCTTGTCTTGCTCGGCCGCGATGGCGACCAGGGAATACGTGGCAGTTAGCATTGTTGCTCCTTGATTCTGTAACTGCGTGAACAAACCGGGATCCGATGAATCCGATCGCTGCACAAGTTGAAACCGGGGAGAGGTGAGGTTGGGAAAACGCGTTGGGAGAGTATAGGCGGGCGTCCGGGCACGCGTTTGAGCTGGCGCAAACAGCGCCGGATATGCTGGCGAACGCACGCCATTTTGGCGACAAACTGCACGCTACTTCGTGCAATCACCGGCAGTCATCGAAGGCTTCGATAAGAGGAAACGCCGGACCTCCACATTGTGAATGCGGGCCCGGCGCATGCAGGCGGGAAAGGCTCAGTTCAGCTTGGCCGCGTGTTCCCGTGTCGCGTGGAAGGTCAGCTGCGGCCACCGCTCCTGCGTCAGCTTCAGGTTGACGCCTGAGGTCGCGAGATATGCCATGTTGCCGGAGGCGTCGAAGGCGATATTGGCGCCGGCGGACGACTTCTCGAAGTCGGCGAGCGCCTTCTTGTCATCCGAGGAAATCCAGCGCGCACTGCTGATGCTCGTGCCCTCGAAGACGGCGTCCACGCCGTACTCGTTGAGCAGGCGGCTTGCCACCACCTCGAACTGCAGCACGCCCACGGCGCCGAGGATCAGGTCGCCGCCGTGCACCGGCTTGAACACCTGCACCGCGCCCTCTTCGCCCAGTTGCTGCAAACCCTTGTGCAGCTGCTTGATCTTGAGCGGGTTGCGAATGCGCACCGAACGGAAAAAGTCCGGCGCAAAATACGGGATGCCGGTGAACTGCAGCATTTCCCCTTCGGAAAAACTGTCGCCGATCTGCATGTTGCCGTGGTTGGGCAAGCCGATGATGTCGCCGGCATACGCCTCCTCCACCTGTTCGCGGCTCGATGCCATGAAGGTGACGACGCTCGACACCTTGATCTCGCGGCCCAGGCGCAGGTGCTTGAT
>Ga0196970_1001589_pt1 | contig 14460 bp, 12 predicted proteins | sample S1v_513CmetaG_FD_148672 | JGI IMG/M metagenome (GOLD analysis project Ga0196970, IMG submission 148672) | Soil microbial communities from Anza Borrego desert, Southern California, United States - S1+v_5-13C | ecosystem: Environmental > Terrestrial > Soil > Desert | place: USA: California... | reverse complement strand
GAGCTGCATGCCCTCACCGCCCCTCAGCCCGGCGGAAGCGGGAACCCAGGTCTGTCCGGTTAGCGCCGGGTCGTAAGCCCTGGTCCCCGCTTTCACGGTGATGAGCGGATTAGAATGTTGACGCGCCCCGCCCACTCCGCCAATCCCCACCCCGCGCGGATGTGGCGGAATTGGTAGACGCACTGGATTTAGGTTCCAGCGCCGCAAGGCGTGGAGGTTCGAGCCCTCTCATCCGCACCATCCTTCGCGCCTTTAGGCGCTTCGGATGGAGGGCCAAGGCGAGGGCTCGCGCTACGCTCGCCACCACGGCATAGTCTCAGCTCAGCCGTGGAGAGTTCCTCGTGGCCATCGTGAAGATCGTGTTGGCCGCCGCCATGGCGTCCGTGCTGGCCTCATCAGCCGCCAGGGCCGAGCAGCGGCAGCGGCCTCCCGGCGAGGGCGTCATCTGCTCCTGGGCCCTCTACGCCATCGTCGACCACGTTGGCCGAGAATGTTTCAGGGGGCGCGACCCCGAGTTCCAGGCAGAAGTCGCCCGCCATGTGGCGCGCTTCGACGCCTATGTGGTCGCAAACTCGGACGCGACCGTCGAAGACGCACGCGAGTTCCGCCGCCAGCAGGGCGAACACGCCGCCGCCCCGGGGCGGCTGTGCAGCGGCGACCCCGTGATGATGTACGAGTTGTTCAGACAGCAGGGCGCGACCGAGCGGACCAAGAATGTGGACGACATGCTCGCCCGACCCGGCCCACCAACCTGGGGAACGTGCCTCTAGGTTCAGAACCCTCCGCGCAGCCACTATCCGCCCTCGAGCGTTTCTCCGATGTGGAAGACAACGACCTCTGGACCGTGGAAGAGACCCTGTGGACCGGCGGCGCAGACGCCTACCGGCCGTCCATGGACTCGGCGTGCGTGATGGCCTTTGGGCCTCCGGTGGGAATCCTGTCGGGGACCGCCATCCTCGAAAGCCTGGAGCAGGCGCCGCGCTGGCGGGCCGGACCACACGGACTCCACGGACCGAGGCGGCGACGGCGGCGATCCCACGGCGAACCGCGGTGTTTCCAAGAGATTGGAACACGAACCACACGAACGGCATGAACGCCGACCGGCAACGGTGCGGGCTTGGCTCTCGACGCGTTTCGCGCGTCCATTCCGTCCCGCGCCCGGTACGGAGAGGTCCGCGGTGGCTGCGGGCCCTCGTTCGTGCCGTTCGTGAGGTTCGTGGTTCCTCTTCCTTCCAGCGTCACCGCCGCGCCACCGCCGCCGGACCAGGCTCCGTGTCCGTGCCGTCCGTGTGGTCCGTGGATAATCCTTCCAACGGCAACGCCGGCCCCACCGCGCCGTTGACCTCTTTCGCGGCCCCGATCATAAGGGCGGTTCGCGCCGCCTTCGGGCGGCTTTCCGTTTTTCTCATGAGCGGACGCGGCGGAGCCTCCCGGCCCCGCGCGCGCCGGAAGCCGAAGTTCCCATGCAGGTCGTCGAAAAGTCCAACGAAGGTCTGAGCCGCGTGCTCAGCGTCACTGTCCCGCAGAAGGAGCTGACCGATCAGCTCGACGCCAAGATCGCCGAAGTCGGTCCCCGCCTGCGCCTGAAGGGCTTCCGTCCGGGCAAGGTGCCCGCCGCCCACGTGCGCAAGGTGTTCGGCAAGGAGCTGATGAGCGAGATCGTCCAGGACACCCTGAACGCCTCGCCCGCCAAGGCGCTGGAAGAAGCCAACATCCGCCCGGCCGCCCCGGCCGACCTGGACCTGAAGTCCGACATCGAGAAGGTGCTGGCCGGCGAGGCCGACCTGGCGTTCGAGATGGCGGTCGAGGTGATGCCCGAGTTCGAGCCCATCGACCCCACCACGCTGGAGCTGAAGCGCCCGACCTACAAGGCCTCGGACGAGGACGTGAACGAGGCGCTGAAGAACCTGGCCTCCCAGGGCAAGACCTACGAGCCCAAGGGCGGCAAGGCCCCCAAGGCCGCCGACGGCGACCAGGTCCTGATCGACTTCGTCGGCTCGATCGACGGCGAGAAGTTCGAGGGCGGCGCCGCCGAGGACGCGCCGCTGGTGATCGGCTCGGGCCAGTTCATCCCCGGCTTCGAAGAGCAGCTGAAGGGCGTGAAGGCCGGCGACGCCAAGACCATCACGGTCACCTTCCCGGAAGAGTACCAGGCCAAGCACCTGGCCGGTAAGGAAGCCCAGTTCGAAGTCACGGTGAAGGAAGTCCGCGCGCCCAAGGAAGGCGAAGCCGACGACGCCTTCGCCCAGCGCCTGGGCCTCGAGAACCTGGACAAGCTGAAGGACGCCGTCCGCGCCCAGCTGGACAGCCAGTACGCCGGCGCCAGCCGCTTCAAGCTGAAGCGCGCCCTGCTGGACGTGCTGGACGAGAAGCACGACTTCCCGCTGCCGGAGAAGATGGTCGAGAACGAGTTCAAGGCCATCTGGCAACAGGTCGAGGCGGACAAGAACGCGGGCCGCCTGCCCGAGGAAGACGCCAAGAAGTCGGACGACGACCTGAAGGCCGAGTACCGCAAGATCGCCGAGCGCCGCGTGCGCCTCGGCCTGGTGCTGGCCGAGATCGGCCGCCGCAACAACGTGCAGGTCTCCGACCAGGAGCTGGCCCAGGCCATCACGGCCGAGGCCCGCCAGTACCCGGGCCAGGAGAAGCAGATCTTCGACTTCTACCGCAACAACCCCAACGCCGCCGCCCAGCTGCGCGCCCCGATCTACGAGGAGAAGGTCTGCGACATGATCTTCTCCACGGCCAAGGTCGAGGAAGAGGCTGTGACGAAAGACGACCTGTTCGAAGGCGACGACGACATCTAAGCTCTTCCCGGCTGGGCTCGGGGGGGCCGCTTCCGCAGGGGACTGGAGCAGGCGATGAACTTCACGGCGATGATGACCGCGGCGGCGCTGTTCGCCGCGGCGCAGTCGGGGGCCGCCCAGGCTCCGGCGACAGTGGCGCCCGAAGCCAAGGCCGCGCCCGCAGCGGCGACGCCGGAAGCCTCCACGGAGGTGGAGAGCGTCGTCGTCACCGCCGCCCCGCGCGCCACCATCTCCGAGTTCGTCCGCTCGATCTCGGACCCCGTGAAGCGCGGCGGCAAGCTGGCCCGCTGGAACCGCAAGATCTGCCCGGCGACTCTCGGGCTCCAGCGCGAGTACGCGCAGTACATGAACGACCGCATGGCGGCCGTGGCCATGGACGCGGGGCTGAAGGTCGACAAGCCGGGCTGCCGGCCCGACATCCTGGTCATCGTCAGCGCCGACACGCCGACGCTGCTGGCCCAGATGGCGGAGGACCACAAGGATTTCTTCGCGGTGCGCCGCTGGTCCTACGAGCGGACCAACTCCGGCGGATCGCAGACCTTCGAGAGCTTCGTCCAGACCGACCGGCCCGTGCGCTGGTGGCACGTCTCGGAGACGGTGCCGGCGGACGGCCGCGCCTTCCAGAGCGACGGCAAGACCGTGCGGGTGGAGGCCACGCGCACGCGCTCGACCATGCGCGAGGACTTCGCCTTCGTGATCATCGTCGTCGACGCCCAGCAGGCCCAGGGCATCGGCTACCAGGCCCTGTCGGACTACGTGGCGATGGTGTCCCTGGCCCAGCTGAACCCGAACGTGAACCCCTCGCAGGTGCCGTCGATCCTCAACCTGTTCGACCGCAAGGGCGCGCCCGAGGCGCCGGTCGCCCTGACCGACTGGGACCGCGCCTACCTGAAGGGCCTCTACGGCGCCCGGACCGACGCGCCGGACGCCCGCAGCCAGCGCGGCCGGATCATCAGCGGCATCCGCAAGGGCGGCTTCCAGTAGGCCCGCGTCCGGCGCGCGGGTTGCAACGGACCCGCGCGAGGGCGATATCCTGAGACATCCAATCGGCCGACCCGATTCAGGGACCCGGCCCATCCGCATCGAGAAGGCCTGACATGCGCGACCCGCAAGACGTGATGATGAACCTCGTCCCCATGGTGGTCGAGCAGACCAGCCGGGGCGAGCGCGCCTACGACATTTTCTCGCGCATGCTGAAGGAGCGGATCATCTTTCTGACCGGTCCCTTCGAGGACGGCATGAGCTCGCTGATCTGCGCCCAACTGCTCTTCCTGGAGTCCGAGAACCCCAAGAAGGAGATCGCCATGTACATCAACTCGCCGGGCGGCGTGGTGACCTCGGCGCTCGCGATCTACGACACCATGCAATACATCAAGTCGCCGGTCTCGACGGTGTGCATGGGCATGGCCGCCTCGGCCGGCTCGCTGATCCTGACCGCCGGCACGGCGGGCCAGCGCATCAGCCTGCCGAACGCGCGCATCATGGTGCACCAGCCCTCGGGCGGCTTCCGCGGCCAGGCCTCGGACATCGAGCGCCACGCCGAGGACATCATCAAGACCAAGCGTCGCCTGAACGAGATCTACGTCAAGCACACCGGCCAGCCCTACGAGGTGATCGAGCGCACGCTCGACCGCGACCACTTCATGAGCGCGGAAGAGGCCAAGGCCTTCGGCATCGTCGACCACGTCTACGAGACCCGCGAAGAGAACGACGCGACGACGGCGGGGTGATCCCGGTTTGAGCGTCGAGGTTACGAGCCCCCGCCGGCGACGGCGGGGGTTTTCTGTTGGGGGGCAGGCCTATTCGACAGCCCGCCCCGACTGCACTTGACGATGCCCCTGGCTCGGGACAGTAGAGCGATGGAAATCAGAGACTGGAATAGTATGAAGCCCTGCCCGTTTTGCGAGGCAGATCTTGACGACACGATGAACGAGATCGATTGGCAGATCGCCTGCTTCATGTGCAGTGCCCGACGCCCGAGAGTCGAGGGCGACATTGAAGAAGCCTTGCGGCGCTGGAACCAGCGCTAGTTCCCGTTTCGACAGCCTGACGCCGCCCTCCGAATCGACCAGCTGGGTGTGGCTATTGGCAGGGAGGCGTTCGCGAGTTGCAGCCCTCCCAATTCGTCCTCATCCTGAGCCTGTCGAAGGGCGAGGACGAAGCACCACGGCGGCTCCATCCCTCTCGGTCGCCGCCGCCAGTCTGGCTTCCAGGTCGGGCGCAACGTACTTGGCTCCGCGAGCCAGTCGCTCCACCTCGCCCCAGTCGCCCCGGATCAGCGCCTCCTTCTTGGGGCGTGACCAGCCTTTGATCTTCCGCTCGAAGGCGATGGCGTCGGTGATCTCCTCGCAGAAGACGGACCAGACCAGTTCCACCGGCCGACGGCGGAAGGTGTAGGCTTTCGGGTAGACGCCGTTCTGATGCTCCCACACCCGGGCGGTCACGTCCTCTCCGCGGTGGGAGCCCACGTAGTAGGACCCGTCGCTGCAGCGGAGCATGTAAACCCAGGCGGCCATCGTGGTGCGTCGTCCTCGCCCTTCGACAAGCTCAGGATGAGGACGATTGTTTGGGTTGCGCAAGCTTGCTTTGCGCCACCCGAGCGCCGCTACGGCCGCCCGGTGAACACCCGGAAGCCCGGCTCGTCGGCAATGGCCAGCATCTCCGTATCTCCCGACGTGTCGCCATAGGCCGCAGCCAGCCGCACGTCCTCGCCGAAGTGGGCGCGCAGGCGGGTGACCTTTTCGCCGGCGCGGCAGTTCTCGCCTTCCAGCGGCCCCTGGATCACGCCCGCGGCGTCGACCTTCAGCCGCGTGCCCAGCAGGACGTCGGCGTTCAGGCGCCGCGCGAAGGGGGCGACGGTAAGGTCGGGCGAGGCGGTGACGATGGCCAGCAGGGCGCCCTTCTCCCGCCATTCCTCCCACTTCGCCAGGGCGTCGGGCCGCATGAAGCGGTCCCAGACGGCGTCGCAGAAGCCTTCGGCCTCGATGCCGATCTCGTCGACCGAGCGTCCGGCCAGGAACTCGCGCACCGCCCTCGCCTTGAGCTTTCCGCGGTCGCGGTTGAACAGGTAGCCGATCAGGTAGGGCGACATGTGGATCAGCCCGGCCTCGAACGCCCACGCCGGGACCCTCCAGCGCAGGAATGCGTTGAAGCTGTCACGGACGGTCAAGGTGCCGTCGAAATCGAACGCAACGATGGGGCGAATTGTCTCTTTCCTGGACTGGCGACCGTGCTCCTGCATCCCCACCTGAACTCCTGAACCCGTGATATGCATCCCCAAACGCCTGCGACCGTTCACGCCCTTGCTAGTCCAGAGTGGCTTGTGGTCGAATGCGCGTTGGCGGATTGTCGATTTTTGAACCCTTCCGGCCCTATGCTTGCATGGGATTCGGGCGAGGGGGTGGGGAAAGCCGCACCAGGCTCCTCCCCGTTGAGTGAGAAAAACTGATGACGAAAGCCGCGAGCGGCGACACCAAGTCCACCCTGTACTGCTCTTTCTGCGGAAAGAGCCAGCACGAGGTGCGCAAGCTGATTGCCGGCCCCACCGTCTTCATCTGCGACGAGTGCGTCGAGCTCTGCATGGACATCATCCGTGAGGAGCACAAGATCGCCTTCGTCAAGTCGAAGGACGGCGTTCCGACTCCGAAGGAGATCCGCGAGGTCCTCGACGACTACGTCATCGGGCAGGACCACGCCAAGAAGGTCCTCTCGGTCGCGGTGCACAACCACTACAAGCGCCTGAACCACGCGACGAAGAACAACGACGTCGAGCTGGCCAAGTCGAACATCCTGCTGATCGGGCCGACCGGCTCGGGCAAGACGCTGCTGGCCCAGACGCTGGCGCGCATTATCGACGTGCCCTTCACCATGGCCGACGCCACGACCCTGACCGAAGCGGGCTATGTCGGCGAGGACGTCGAGAACATCATCCTCAAGCTGCTGCAGGCGGCCGACTACAACGTCGAGCGGGCCCAGCGCGGCATCGTCTACATCGACGAGGTCGACAAGATCAGCCGCAAGTCCGACAACCCGTCGATCACGCGGGACGTGTCGGGCGAAGGCGTGCAGCAGGCCCTGCTGAAGATCATGGAAGGCACCGTCGCCTCCGTGCCCCCGCAGGGCGGCCGCAAGCATCCGCAGCAGGAGTTCCTGCAGGTCGACACCACCAACATCCTGTTCATCTGCGGCGGCGCCTTCGCCGGGCTGGAGAAGATCATCTCGGCCCGCGGCGCGGGCGCCTCGATCGGCTTCGGCGCCAAGGTGCGCGAGGTCGAGGAGCGCAAGGTGGGCGAGGTGCTTCGCGCCATCGAGCCGGACGACCTGATGCGCTTCGGCCTGATTCCCGAGTTCATCGGCCGCCTGCCCGTGCTGGCGACGCTGGAGGACCTGGACGAGGAAGCCCTGGTCACCATCCTGACCCAGCCCAAGAACGCGCTGGTGAAGCAGTACGGCCGCCTGTTCGAGATGGAGAACGTCGGCCTGACCTTCACCGACGACGCCCTGTCGGCGGTGGCCCGCAAGGCCATCACCCGCAAGACCGGCGCCCGCGGCCTGCGCTCGATCCTGGAAGGCATCCTGCTCGAGACCATGTTCGAGCTGCCGACCTACCAGGGCGTCGAGGAAGTCGTGATCAACGCCGAGGTCGTGGAAGGCCGCGCCCAGCCGCTGCTGATCTACGCCGAGAAGAAGGGCGGCCAGGCGGCGAGCTGATCGCGCCTGCATCGTTGAGAGTTGGAACCCCGGGAGCGGAAACGCCCCGGGGTTTTTCTTTTCTTCCTTCACCCTGAGGGTGAAGGGGGACCCGCGCACCGGAGGCGTGCAGCGCCGGAGGTCCTTGCGCGGGGGAAGCGGGGTTGCGGCGGCGGGCCCGAAATCCTGGTCCTTCGACAAGCTCAGGATGAGGATTTCTACTGATCGCTCATTCGACCTCATCCTGAGCCTGTCGAAGGACGAGGTCGCGTCGACTGCGCGTCAGCTTCAATCGTCAACCGTTGAACATCCGCTTCCCTCGCGCGGACCTCCGGTGCGCGGGGCCCCCTTCACCCTCAAGGGTGAAGGACGCTAAACCCCTCCCGTGAACCTCTACGACCTCCTCACCCACGCCGGCGCAACCGACGCGCCGTTCCTGACGACGCCGGCGGGCGAGACGATCCGCTACGGCGACCTCGACGCCCTCACCGCGCGCCTGGCCAACGCCCTCGTCGCCCGCGGCGCTCGCCCCGGGGACCGGGTGCTCGCGCAGGTGGAGAAGTCGCCGCGGGCCTTGCTGCTCTACCTGGCGGCGCTGCGGGCCGGCGCGGTGTGGCTGCCGCTGAACACGGGCTACACCGCCGCCGAGGCGGCCTATTTCGTCGGCGACGCCGAGCCGGCGCTGATCGTCTGTGATCCGGCCGCGCGCGCGACGTTCGAGGACATGGGATCGGCGGCGGCCATCGAGACGCTGGATGCGAACGGCGACGGGTCAATCGCGGACCTCGCCGCCGGGCAGGCGGACGCCTTCACCACCGTCGCCCGCGGCGACGACGACCTCGCCGCCACCCTCTACACCTCGGGCACCACGGGACGCTCCAAGGGCGCCATGCTGAGCCACGGCAACCTCGCGTCCAACGCGACGACCCTGGCCGAGCTGTGGCGGTTCACGCCGTCCGACGTGCTGATCCACGCCCTGCCGATCTTCCACGTCCACGGCCTGTTCGTGGCGACGAACGTGATCATGGCGGCCGGAGCCTCCATGCTGTTCCTGCCGAGGTTCGATCCAGCCGAGGTGGCGGGGTGGTTCCCGCGCGCCAGCGTGCTGATGGGCGTGCCGACCTTCTACACGCGTCTGCTGGACCACCCGGGCCTGACCCGCGAGACGGCGGCGGGGATGCGCCTGTTCGTGTCGGGGTCGGCGCCCCTGCTGGACGAGACCCACCGCGCCTTCGCCGAACGCACCGGCCACGCCATCCTCGAGCGCTACGGCATGACCGAGACCGGCATGAACACGTCCAACCCGTACGACGGGGAGCGGCGGCCCGGCACGGTCGGGCTGCCCCTGCCCGGCGTCGAGGTGCGGGTGGCCGACCCGGAGACCGGCGCGCGGCTGGCGACCGGCGAGATCGGCATGATCGAGGTGCGCGGGCCCAACGTGTTCAAGGGCTACTGGCGCATGCCCGAGAAGACCATGGCGGAATTCCGCGCCGACGGCTTCTTCCTCACCGGCGACCTGGGCCTCATCGACGCCGACGGCTACGTCTCCATCGTCGGCCGCGGCAAGGACCTGATCATCTCCGGCGGGCTGAACGTGTATCCGAAGGAAGTGGAGGCGGCGATCGACGCCCTGCCCGGCGTGGTCGAGAGCGCCGTGGTCGGCGCGCCCCACCCCGATTTCGGCGAGGCGGTGGTCGCCTTCGTCGTCGGCGACGCCGCCCTGGACGAGGCGACGATCGTGGCCGGGCTGGCGGACCCGCTGGCGCGCTTCAAGCAGCCCAAGCGGGTGATCCTCACCCCCGCCCTCCCCCGCAACGCCATGGGCAAGGTGCAGAAGGCGGAGTTGCGGGAGGCCGTGAAAACCCTGTTCGCCCAACCCTGAGCGACATTTCGGCCACAGGGCGGCAGCCGCCTTCCGCAGCATGAAACACCCCGACCCGGCGGCGACGAGGTCGGGCCGTGCAAGGCCACGCTTGGGAACGACGGCTACGTTCGAACCGAATCCGGGGGTGCGACGTTCCGACCATGCATCTCGGCCGCGCTTGAACACCGGTCCGTACGGACCACATAGTTTTCAACATAAATCGCCGGGAATCGGCGGACGTATCGCCAGACTCGACGCAGTGTCGAATTCGCCGCGGTACGTCCGATCAAAGAGCCGGCGGGAGAGCGTCATGTCTGAGACTAAGGTCATCCCAGTTCTGCCCCTCCGGGACATCGTGGTGTTCCCGCACATGGTGGTCCCCCTCTTCGTCGGCCGCGACAAGTCCGTGCGCGCGCTGGACGAGGTGATGCGGGGCGACAAGCAGATCCTGCTCGCCACCCAGAAGAACTCGGCGGATGACGAACCGCAGCCGAACGCCATCTACGAGACGGGCGTCCTGGCGACGGTGCTGCAGCTGCTGAAGCTTCCGGACGGCACCGTGAAGGTGCTGGTGGAAGGCAAGGCGCGCGCCGGGATCGCGCGCTTCACCGAGCAGACCGAATTCTTCGAGGCCGAAGTGGCCTTCATCGCCGAGGACGGCGGCCCCTCCGAGGAGGCCGAGGCCCTGTCGCGCGCGGTGGTCGAGCAGTTCGAGAACTACGTCAAACTGAACAAGAAGGTGCCGCCGGAGGCCCTGAGCTCGATCCCGCAGATCACGGACCCGGGCAAGCTGGCCGACAGCGTCGCCGCCCACCTGTCGGTGAAGATCGCCGACAAGCAGGCCCTGCTGGAGCTGTTCGAGGTGCCCCGGCGCCTGGAGCGCGTCTACGCCCTGATGGAAGGCGAGATCAGCGTGCTGCAGGTCGAGAAGAAGATCCGCTCGCGCGTGAAGCGCCAGATGGAGAAGACCCAGCGCGAGTACTACCTCAACGAGCAGATGAAGGCGATCCAGCGCGAGCTGGGCGAGACCGACGACCAGCGCGACGAGATCCTCGAGCTGGAGAAGCGGATCCGCAAGACCAAGCTGTCGAAGGAAGCTCGCGCCAAGGCCGACGCCGAGGTGAAGAAGCTGCGGAACATGAGCCCCATGTCCGCGGAGAGCACCGTGGTGCGCAACTACCTCGACTGGCTGCTGTCGATCCCGTGGGGCAAGGCCAAGCAGAAGCCCATCGACCTGAAGAAGGCCGAAGCCATCCTCGACGAGGACCACTATGGCCTGGAGAAGGTGAAGGAGCGCATCCTCGAGTACCTCGCGGTGCAGGCGCGCACCGGCACGCTGAAGGGCCCGATCCTCTGCCTCGTCGGCCCTCCCGGCGTCGGCAAGACCTCGCTCGGCCGATCCATCGCCAAGGCGACGGGCCGCGAGTTCGTGCGCCTGTCGCTGGGCGGCGTGCGTGACGAGGCCGAGATCCGCGGCCACCGCCGGACCTACATCGGCTCCATGCCGGGCAAGATGATCCAGTCCATGAAAAAGGCGAAGACCACCAACGCCTTCATGCTGCTCGACGAGATCGACAAGCTCGGCCAGGACTACCGCGGCGACCCGTCCTCGGCCCTGCTGGAGGTGCTGGACCCGGCGCAGAACTCCACCTTCGCCGACCACTACCTGGAGGTCGACTACGACCTGTCGCCGGTCATGTTCGTGACCACGGCCAACAGCCTCAACATGCCCCAGCCCCTGCTGGACCGCATGGAGGTGATCCGCATCCCCGGCTACACCGAGGATGAGAAGGTCGAGATCGCCAAGCGGCACATCATCGAGAAGCTGGCCAAGGACCACGGCCTGAAGCCGGGCGAGTGGACCGTGCCGGACGAGACCATCCGCGACCTGATCCGCTACTACACGCGGGAGGCCGGCGTCCGTAACCTCGAGCGCGAACTGGGCAACCTGGCGCGCAAGTCGGTGCGGGTGATGGAGACCGACGGCGTGAAGTCGATCACCATCGACTCCGAGCTGCTCGCCAAGTTCGCCGGGGTGAAGAAGTACCGCCACGGCGAGACGGACGAGGAGGACCAGGTCGGCATCGTCACGGGCCTGGCCTGGACCGAGTTCGGCGGCGACATCCTGACCATCGAGGCCGTGAAGATGCCGGGCAAGGGACGCATGTCCATCACCGGCAACCTCAAGGAGGTGATGAAGGAATCGATCGCGGCGGCGAACTCCTACGTCCGCGCCCGCGCCACGACCTTCGGCATCAAGCCGCCCAGCTTCGAGAAGACCGACGTCCACGTGCACGTGCCGGAAGGCGCCACGCCCAAGGACGGTCCCTCGGCCGGCATCGCCATGGTCACCGCCATCACCTCGGTGCTGACCGGCGTCCCGATCCGCAAGGACATCGCCATGACCGGCGAGGTCACCCTGCGCGGCCGGGTGCTGGCCATCGGCGGGCTGAAGGAGAAGCTGCTGGCGGCGCTGCGCTCGGGCATCAAGACGGTGCTGATCCCGTCGGAGAACGTGAAGGACCTGGCGGACATCCCCGAGAACGTGAAGTCGGGGCTGGAAATCATCCCGGTCTCGACCGCCGACGAGGTGCTGAGGCATGCCCTGACGGGCCCGCTGACCCCGATCGAGTGGAACGAGGTGGAAGATCCGTTGCCGGTGACTCCGGCGCTGGACGAGCCCGACGCGGCCATAGCCCACTAAAAAAAGGGGATAACTCCCGAAAAAACGCGGTCCGGACCCCCTCCGGGCCGCGTTTCCCTTTTGACCTAAGGGGAAACGCAGTCTCTTATCGCTGCAGCGCTGCGAAGCCGAATCGCTTCGCCGCTAAGGATTAAAGGCTGCTGGGAGATAGCCATCATGACGAAAGCGGAACTGGTTGCCGCTATTGCGGACAAGGCGGGGATTAGCCGCGAAGCGGGCAAGAAGGCTCTCGACGCCTTCACGGACGCTGTCGTGGACTCCCTGAAGAAGGGCGAAGACGTTCGTCTGGTCGGCTTCGGCACCTTCCTGCCGGTCGACCGCGCGGCCGGCACGGCCCGCAACCCGCGCACGGGTGAAACCGTCGCGCGCCCGGCCTCGAAGACGGCGCGCTTCCGCGTCGGCGAAGGCCTGAAGAGCGCCCTCAACGGCAAGTAAGTCTTCGCCAGAAGATTTGAGGAAGGGGCGCGGGAGCCATCCCGCGCCCTTTTCGATTCCAGGCCCGCCTCGAGACTCCTGTCGATTGGGGCCTTCCCGATCCGCCGGGCGTCCGCTATTGCCGGGCCGGCCTGGATGGGCGGGTAGCTCAGCGGTAGAGCGTCTCGTTTACACCGAGAGGGTCGGGGGTTCGATCCCCTCCCCGCCCACCAGCTCCGGGTCGCCGGTCCTAAGCCTTGCTAAATCTTTCCGTGGGATAAGCGTCGCGCCAGTCGAGCGGGATGTATGTTCCAACGAGTGCTTCTTTCCACGGCCGCCGGGCTGTTGCTGCTCAGCGCCGCGCCCGCTTCCGCGACCGCGACCGTCTCGCGTGGGACGCCGCTCGAACTCGCGCGCGCCGTAGAGGCGCGTGCCTCCAAGACGACCTTCGCCGACCTGGAGACCTTCGGCCGCAAGGCCCTGGCCCAGCCCGGCCGCGACCGGCTGAACCGCCTGTATCACGTGGCGTGGATCTACCTGAACCAGGCCGAGTTCGACCACTTCCGACGCTGGAACGCCGCGCTGGCGCGCGAGGCCGAGGCCGCCGGCGACAAGCGCTACATCGCCGTCGCCCGCCTGAATGAACTGGCGGCCCGATACGACGGCGGGGAGAAGGCCGTCGGCGCGGAACTGGTTCGCATGGCCAATCGCGAACCCGACTGGTTCGCCCGCGCCCACGCCGCGCGCCTGGCGGCGCTCTATCTCATGGACGAGGGCGAGATCGGCGAGGCCCTGCGCATGCTCGCCGACGCCGACGCCTCGATCCCGGCCAGCGATCCCTACGCCCGCACCGCCCGGGGCGGCCTGTGGGAAGTGACGGGCATGGGCATGATGGAGCTCGACGACCTTGAGGGCAGCGTCGACGCCTTCAGCCGCTTCGAGTTCGACCTGTCGGAACCGGACTATCCCCGGCCCGACTTCGACAGCCTGTACAACCTGGCCAGCCTGGCCGTGGAAGTCGGCGACCTGCCCCTCGCAGAGCGGCTCTACCAGGCGCACCACCGGGTGGTTCAGGGGAGCAGCCTCGAGAACCTCCGCTACTGGGACGCCCTGCTCTGCGCCATGGTGGCCGAGGGGCGCGACGATCCGCGGGGCGTGATCGCCTGCCTGGCGCCCATCACCCAGGCGCCGGCCAAGGCCGCCTTCATCGCCGACCGCTTCCTGCCCATTCGCGCCGTCGCCTACGCGCGCCTGAAGCGGCTCCCCGAGGCGCGGGCCGATCTCGAGGCCCTGCGCAAGCTGAAGGCCGCCGGGGCCTACGGCGAGGGCGCCATCCCGCGCGAGGGCGAAATCCGGGCCCACCTGCTGCTGGCCGAGGGCCGGGCCGCCGAAGCCTTCGAGGCCCTGCGCGCCTACAACGAGGCCCAGGCCACGGAGGCCTCGCGTCACTTCAGCGAGGGCATCCACCAGGTCACCGGCAACATGCAGAACCAGCTGGCGCAGCGGCGCGAGCAGCTGGAGACCGCGCGGCGCAACGTCAGCCTGCGCGAGGACGTGATCCAGTCGCAGCGCTGGATCGTGGGCTTCTTCACCGCCTTCCTGCTGTCGGCCGGCGCCGTGCTGGCCTGGCAGTTCCGCATGGTGCGCAAGCTGCGCACGGCCCGCCGGCAGGCCGAGGTGGCCAGCCGCACCAAGAGCGAATTCCTCGCCAACATGAGCCACGAGATCCGCACCCCCCTGAACGGGGTGATCGCCATGGCCGACGCCCTGGGCGCCGCGACCCTGCCCAAGCGGGAGCGCGAGATGGTGGGGATCATCCGCTCCTCCGGGGTCATGCTGAACCGGCTGCTGTCAGACATCCTGGATTTCGCCCGGATCGAGTCTGGCCAGCTGACCGTCGACTCGGCACCGTTCCACCTCGGCGAGACCGCTCGCGCCGTGGTCGCCCTCGCCCGGCCCCAGGCGAACGAGAAGGGAATCGC
>Ga0196970_1001588_pt1 | contig 14474 bp, 9 predicted proteins | sample S1v_513CmetaG_FD_148672 | JGI IMG/M metagenome (GOLD analysis project Ga0196970, IMG submission 148672) | Soil microbial communities from Anza Borrego desert, Southern California, United States - S1+v_5-13C | ecosystem: Environmental > Terrestrial > Soil > Desert | place: USA: California... | reverse complement strand
GCATCGCCGATGGTAGTGTGGGGTTTCCCCATGTGAGAGTAGGTCATCGTCAAGATTAAATTCCGAAACCCCAATTGCGAAAGCAGTTGGGGTTTTGTTTTAGTAGAAGTTCCTGTTTTTGCTGGCTTGTTACCGTGTTGACGGGCCAGATAAAGAATTTCTTGACGACCATAGAACATTGGAACCACCTGATCCCATCCCGAACTCAGCAGTGAAACGATGTATCGCCGATGGTAGTGTGGGGTTTCCCCATGTGAGAGTAGGTCATCGTCAAGATTCAATTCCGAAACCCCAATTGCGAAAGCAATTGGGGTTTTGTCTTTTCCGCAACCCGGAAACTCAATGATCAAACGGGGCGGCGTGCCTTACTGATGCGTCGAGCCTGCCATTTGCGCCACCAGATATAGACGCCGGTGACCGACAAGCCTGCAATCATGACGCCTAACACTGCGATGATGATTTGCCCGATAACCCCGAAAATCCGTCCGCCATGTATCGGAAGTTGCAATCGGTAGAACTGCTCGCCCAACGTTCCCTGTCCCGCTATCTCCTGCCCTAACAATCGACCGTCAGTCCCATGAAAGAACAGCCAGGATTTGCCATGCGCTTCGGTGTCATGTTGCCCGAATCCGGCACCGTAAAAGTTGTATTCAAAGCTGTAATACAGTTCACCAATCGGTGCTGTCAGCCCTAGCCTTTTTCCTTCTTGCAACGCCCTTTCGTATGCCTGTTGATAACTGAATTGCGTCGCGCCCAGTTCATCTGCGGGCATTCGTCCTCGCGCCTCGTAGACGCTCGGCTCTATCAACGAAAATAACGACACTGCAGGCTTGAACACCTGGCTCGGCAAGTTCATGGCCACGCTGCTGACAGCGATCGGCAGCAGCAACAACCACAGCCATAATCCCCCGGCGCGGTGCAGATCGAAGTTGAGCCGATAAGCGTGTCCGCCCTTTACTTTCCAGGCAGTCGACCACTTCTTCCAGAATGGCTTTCCCCGCGGCAACGTCAGCCAGAGGGCAACGAAACAATCGATCACCCAGGCAACCGCCACCAAGCCCATCAACCACAATTCCCAATTGCCTGGCAACGTCAGGTTGTAGTGGAACTCGAGAATGAACGGGATGAGATTCTCCCGTTGAAAACAGCATTCGCCCCAATAGCGCTGACCCTTCTGCTTGGCGTTCACCGGATCCAGATAGAACACCTGATTGCGCTCATCGTATGGCTTGCCGGTCGCCGGGTTATTGCGCGCAACTGCGGCCAGCAATGCCGTATGGCCGACCTCGTCTGGATACTCCATGTACCAGACTTGCAGCGTCGGATGTGCCTTCTGTACAGCGTCAACCAAATCACCGGGAGGCAATCGCTCGCCCACTGCAGACGCTGCATAAAATTGCGGATTCAACCACTCGTCCAGCTCATGATTGAACGCCAGAATGCTGCCCGTCAGTCCGGCCAGCAACAAAAAGACCGCCGTCGCCAAACCGATATAGCGGTGCAACAACACGAGAAAAGCACGCATGAGAAACCCCCTTCAAAAACGACGAAGCCAGCGCCTGATAGCTCAGGCGCTGGCTTTTTTCATGCACGAAACAAATGGTTAGAACTGGTAGCTGACCGTCGCCGCGACATTGCGCTCTTCGCCCATGTAGCAGAAGTTCAGGCTGGCACAGGAAGCCACATAGGATTCATTGGTCAGGTTGTTTGCATTCAGGCGTACGTCGACGCCTTTCAAACCGACCTTGCCCAAGTCATAACCAATCGAGGCATCGAACAACGTATAGGAAGGCACCTTCAGGGTGTTTTCCGCATCGGCCCAGCTGTAGCCGACATAACGAACACCACCACCCAGGCGCAAGCCATCAAGTGCGGCACTGTCGAATTTATAGTCTGCCCACAACGAGGCCATGTGCCGCGGCGCCTGGGTCGGTGAGTTGCCCTTGTTCTCGATAACGTCGGTTGGGGTGCTCAGGGTGCTGATCATCGACTTCGAATACTCGATGTCGGTAAAGGTGTAACTGCCGAGGAGTTTGAGGTTGTCGGTCAGTTGCGTGTGCGCTTCCAGTTCCAACCCCTGGGAGCGAACAGCCCCTACCGCGCGGTAGAAGTTTTCCTGCGGCAGCTTGGTCGCGAGGTTCTCCTGATCGATGCGAAACAGCGATGCAGTAAACAGGTTGTCGGTGCCCGGCGGCTGATACTTCAAGCCGATTTCCCATTGCGTGCCGTCGGTCGGTGCCAGCGGATTGCCGGCGCTGTCGGCGTAGGAGTTCGGGTTAAACGATTCCGAGTAGCTGATATACGGCGCCAGGCCGTTTTCGAACAGATACAGCGCACCGGCGCGACCCGTCAGTTTGGTGCGTCGATCGTTGATCTCGGTGCCGGCAGGGCGTCCTGCTTCGGCGATGCGGTTTTCGTCAGATGTCTCGACCCAGTCCTGACGCAGGCCCAGTGAGAAACGCCACTGGTCCATCTCGATCAGGTCTTGCAGGTAAACCCCGGTCTGCTCCAGGCGTCGCAGATAACTGGTCTCGCCGTACATATCGATGGCCGAGTTGCCGTACATCGGATTGAAGGCGTTGATCGGAGCAAGACCGCCGCTGGTCCAGTCGACCACGGTTTTGCGCCGCTGATAGTCAGCGCCCAGCAGCACCGTATGCTTCGTCGCACCGGTAAAAAACTCGGCCTGGAGCATGTTATCGACGATGAACGCATGCAGGCGTTCATCACCGCCAGTGTAGTAGCGGTTCAGCTCGTTACTGGTCGGCGAAGTCCAGCCATAGGCGTAGACCTGATCCATGTTTACCTTGGAATCGAGGTAGCGGAAGTTCTGGCGCGCGGTGAAGACGTCGTTGAAGCGATGCTCGAACTGATACCCGAAGGATTGCTGGTCGCGCGAATAACCATCGATACCCGGCTCACCTTCAAAGAAATCCGTCGAGATACGCTGGCCGTTGCGCTGATGGATCGTGCCATCCGCCGGCACGCCGCCATGGTAGCCGCCATCCGGGTCGTGTTGCAGATAAGCCTGCAGTGTCAGCGAGGTGTCTTCGCTGAAGTCGATGCTGAGGGTCGGCGCCAGGGCGTAGCGCTTTTCCTTGTTGTGGTCGAATTGCGTGTCGGAGCGATCCGTTAAACCGGTCAGACGATAGGCAATGCGCTTGTCGTCATCGACCGGGCCGCTGAAGTCAAAACCGAACCCGCGTTGCCCCTGATTACCCACCGTGGCCTGTACTTGATGATAGGCCTCGTACAGCGGCTTCTTGCTCGTCAGCGCGACCAGACCGCCGGGTGAGCTGCGGCCATACAGCACCGAAGACGGGCCCTTGAGAATGTCCACTCGCTCCAGGAAATACGGGTCGACTTGCAGGGTGCTGTAAGTACCGCTGTCACCCATCGACTTGAGACCGTCGAGATAAATGTTATCCACCGAGCCATCGTTGAAACCGCGCATCGCCACGTAGTCGTAACGATGAGTCGCGCCATACGGATTGGTCAGCACGCCCGGGGCGTAGCGCATGGCCTGAGAGACGGTCTGTGAGCCTTGGTCATCCATTTGCTCGCGCGTGACCACGGACACGCTTTGCGAAGTCTCGAGCAATGCGGTACTGGTTTTGGTGGCGATCTGGCTGTGAGTAGCGTTGTAGCCCGCCATGCTGCCCAGCGCGTTGCCGAGGGCGAAGCCTTTGATGTCGGTGGTCGGCAGGGCCAGCGCTTCGCTCTCGGCGAGCGGGCGCAGGATGTAGCGGCTGCCATCCTGGCTGACCGCTTCCAGACCCGAGCCGCCGAGCAAATGGCTCAGCGCCTGATCGGTGGAATATTCGCCCCGAACCCCCGGTGAGTGGCGGCCCTGAGTCTGTTGCGGGGTCATCGACAAAGTGATGCCCGCCTGACGCGCAAACTGATTCAGCGCTTCGTCCAGCGGCCCCGCAGCGACGTCATAGCGCGGGCTGACCGCACCGGCAGTGACGTCGGCAGCGAGGCTCACGCCTGGCAATACACCCACACTCAGCGCGGTAGAAAACAGCGCGGCGCGAACGGCGTGCTGCAGCAGGCTCGATTCAATGGTGAAATTCAGAGAGTTCTTACAGTGGGCGCGGACAGTCATTGTGGGTTTCCGTAGGAAGTCGCAAACGCTTGGATTGAAGTGCTTACTGACTAAGCCGAAGCCCTTGCGAAAACCCGCCAAAAAATTTCACACCGCACGTTCCACGTTTACCCACCAGCGTGTCCGGTAGCGCAATTGCACCGGCAGGGTCTGCGGCAGTACCGCCAGCAGTTTGTCCGTGTCCTCCAGTCGGAACACCCCGGACAGGCGCAGGTCGGCTATCTGCGCTGCGCAATTGAGCACACCCTGACGGTAGCGCCCGACTTCATTGAGGAAATCACCGAGGCGCATATTGCGCGTGACGATCAAACCGTCGACCCACGCGCCGGCGTCCATATCCGGTGCCGGCACCGGGCGAATCTGCAGGTGGTCGATGCGGTAGCTCTGGCCGGCGACGGCTTCGACCGAATTACCGCCGGAAACAATGGCAACGCGGCCGCTGGTCACAGTGAGCCGGCTGCAATCGTTGTCCTGACGCAGAATGAAGCGAGCGCCAATGGGCGCATACGTAGCGTGACGGCTTTGCACGCGCAGCGGGCGATCGAACGGCGCGCCTTCGTCGGAGCCGCCACAACTGACGATGATCTCGCCGCGAGTGAGTTTGATCAGGCGCTGCTGCGTCGTGTAATGCAGGTCCACCGCGCTGGCGGTGTTGAGCTCGATGCGCGTGCCATCGGGTAATTGAAAACCGCGCTGCTCACCGGTCGCGGTGGCGTAATCGGCGCTCCATTGCTGCCAGGCCCCGCTGTCCTTGGCCAGCCACGCGGCGGAGCCCAACAGCAATGCGCCTGAGAGCAACTTCAAGGCCTGCCGCCGGCCGAGACCTTGCGCACTGTTTTCCAGCGTATTGAACGCCACTTGTGCGCCGGGCACCGCACGCAGGTTGCTGCTCAGTTCGGCTTGCAGCGACTGCACACGCTGCCAGGCCAGTTCGTGTTCATGATGTTCGGCCCGCCATTGATCGCACTGGCGACTCAGCCGTGGATTGCCGTGGTTGTTGCGCAGGCGCAACAGCCAGTGAATGGCTTGTTTGACCACTTGCGGTGGCGGCTCGGCGCGGCGGCCAAGTGCAGCGTTGTCCAGCGGCATCAGTGCGCGTACCGCAAGACATAACAGTGATACAGCGCTTCGGCAACGTAGCGTTCCACCGAGCGCAACGATAGCCCCATCTGCTCGGCGATCTGCTTGTGGGTCAGCCCTTCGCACTGCGCCAGCAGAAAAGCCTGACGGACCTTCGGTTTCAGTCCTTCAAGCATGCGCGCGATGCTTTCGAGCAATTCGATGATCAGCGCGCGGGCTTCGCTGCCTGGCGTTTCGGCTTCGGGCAAATGGGCGATGGTTTCCAGGTACGCACGCTCGATTTCTTCGCGGCGCCAGTGATCGATCACCAAGCCACGAGCGATGGTGCGCAGGAACGCGCGAGGGGCTTTGAGCTCCAGGCGTTCGCTGCGTTGCAGCAGGCGGACGAAGGTGTCCTGTGCCAGATCCGCCGCATCCGCTGCGTTGCCCAGCCGCATGCGCAGCCAGGTGTTGAGCCAGCCGTGATGACAACGATAAAGCGTCTGTACCGCAAACTCGGGGGAGGACATGAACGCGACAGCCCGGACGTCACAAATGATAATTAGTCGCATTGTCTTCAAGGATCGCAGAGTTTGCAACCGCTGCTCACGCAGCGCGCGGAAAAATCTTCCCTCAGCCGCTCTGGCCCGCCGTTCGGCGGGAATCCGACAGAAACGCGATCCATTTCCAACGCAACCCTAAGATTTCTCCCACGCGTGCCGACAGACTGGTGAGACATGCGTGCACCAAAGTAGAGCGGCCGGAAGAACGCTGCCTGCGCTGTACATGGAATGTTGCATCCGGAACGCATCCCCACTTTTGGCATAAGAAGTCCCATGAAATGAATTTAAAGTTCAGCCATAAAATTCTGCTGGCCGCCTCGGGCGTCGTGGTCCTGGCGTTCGCGCTGTTCACGCTCTACAACGACTATCTGCAGCGAAGCACCATTCGCCAGAACCTTCAGTCCTCTGTTCAGCAGGCCGGTGATCTGACCGCCAGCAGCGTGCAGAACTGGATGAGCGGGCGGATTCTGGTGCTGGAAAACCTCGCGCAGAACGTCGCTCATCAGGGCAAGGACGCCGATCTGCCGGGGCTGGTCGATCAGCCGGCCTTCACCTCGAATTTTCAGTTCACCTATGTTGGCCAGGCCAACGGTGTGTTTACCCAACGCCCGGACGCGAAGATGCCGGACGGCTACGATCCGCGTCAGCGCCCCTGGTACAAGCAAGCGGTGGTCGCGGATAAAACCATGCTGACCCCGCCGTACATGGCCGCGGTTGGCGGGCTGGTAGTGACCATTGCCATGCCAGTGAAAAAGAACGGTGAATTGCTTGGCGTGGTCGGTGGCGACCTGAGCCTGGAAACCCTGGTCAAGATCATCAACTCGGTGGACTTCGGAGGCCTTGGCCATGCGTTCCTGGTCAGCGCTGACGGTCAGGTGATCGTCAGCCCGGACAAGGATCAGGTCATGAAAAACCTGAAAGACATCTACCCGAACACCAGCGTGCGCATCGAGAAGGGCAACCAGAACGTCGTGCTCAACGGCGAGGGACGCATTCTGTCGTTCACCCCGGTCAACGACCTGCCGAATGCGCAGTGGTACATCGGTCTGTCGATCGATCACGACAAAGCCTACGCGGCACTCAGCCAATTCCGCACCTCGGCGCTGATCGCGATGTTTGTCGCCGTGGCCGCCATTGCGTTGCTGTTGAGCCTGTTGATCAACGTCTTGATGCGCCCGCTGACCACCATGGGCCGTGCGATGCAGGACATCGCTCAGGGCGAAGGCGATCTGACTCGCCGCCTCTCGGTAGAAAGCAAAGACGAATTTGGCGAACTGGGCAGTGCCTTCAACCAATTCGTTGAACGGATTCACGCGTCGATTTCCGAAGTGTCCTCGGCCACCCGTCATGTGCATGACTTGTCGCAACGGGTCATGGCCTCGTCGAACGCCTCGATCGTCGGCTCTGACGAACAAAGCGCGCGCACCAACAGCGTCGCGGCTGCCATCAATCAATTGGGTGCTGCCACCCAGGAGATCGCCCGCAACGCTGCCGATGCTTCGCAACACGCCAGCGGCGCCAGCGAGCAGGCCGACGACGGACGCCAGGTGGTCGAGCAGACGATTCAGGCGATGACCGAGCTGTCGCAGAAGATCAGTCTGTCATGCACGCAGATCGAAACCCTCAATGCGAGCACCGACAACATCGGCCACATTCTCGATGTGATCAAAGGCATTTCGCAGCAGACCAACCTGCTGGCGCTCAACGCGGCGATCGAAGCGGCGCGTGCCGGTGAGGCCGGGCGTGGTTTTGCAGTAGTGGCGGACGAGGTGCGTAACCTTGCCCATCGCACTCAGGAATCGGCGGAAGAGATCCACAAGATGATCACTTCGCTGCAGGTCGGCTCGCGTGAAGCGGTGACCACGATGAATGCCAGTCAGGCGTCCAGCGAGCAGAGCGTCGAAGTGGCCAATCAGGCCGGTTTGCGCCTGGTCAGCGTGACCCAGCGCATCGGCGAAATCGACGGCATGAACCAGTCGGTGGCCGCGGCCACGGAAGAGCAGACCGCCGTGGTCGAAACCCTCAACGTCGACGTCAACCAGATCAACCTGTTGAACCAGCAAAGCGTGGCCAACCTCAACGAGACGTTGAAGGATTGTGATGCGTTGTCGCAGCAGGCCAACCGGTTGAAGCAGTTGGTGGACAGCTTCAAGATCTGATAGCGGTTTGTCAGACCGCGTTATCGTTCAATCGCGGGCAAGCCCGCTCCCACAGGAATTTTGGCGAACACTTTATTTGTGAACGACTCGAATCCTGTGGGAGCTGGCTTGCCAGCGATAGCGGTGGTGCATTCACCGCCGGACTCAACTCTTAAACAAACAGCTTCAGCACATTCCTCATCGCATCATCAGCAAACCCCTGCACAAAATCCCTGAACCCCGGCAGCGCTTCCTCCCCGCCCGACACCGGCTCGGCAATGATCGTCCAGGTTGCCCGCGATTGCCCTTCGCCCAGCGCCTCGACATTCATCGCCGCCCACAGATTCGCCACGCCCAAGGTGTTATAGATCGTCGTCCAGGTCATGCTCCGTGCCTGCTCATCGCGGGAGTTGAGTTGCTCGACCACAACGTTGCCATCCTTGAAGATTTTCTTGCGCAGCGAGGACACGCCCTCGCCGGTCATTTCGATGTGCGACAGCGCCGGAATGAAACGCTCGAAAGCGCCAAAGTTGCCGACTACCGCCCAGACTTGCGCCGCGTCCGCCGGCACTTGCACCGAAGACACGACGTGGCAGCCGTGGGGGTTTTTGATCAGGGTGTCCGGTTGCAGATTGCTCATGGTGGTGCTCCTTTTATGTTGCGTCAGATGAACTTGATTTCTTTCAGGTAATCGCAGCCGCGGCGCAGCAGTGCCGGGGATTTCTGTGGGTAATGCGCGCCCATCTGCTGCACGCCGGCTTCAGCGTTGGCGTGGCCGATCAGGGAGATGTCGCCGATGTCTTCTTCGAAGCCGTTGAGGTAGAAACCGAGCACGCCGAACAGCGCGTTGTCGGCGTCGACCCGGCTCAACTGCTGTTGCCAGTCGGCGACGCTGACCAGCGAAAACTCGCTGCCGTTTTCGCGGAACGAAGCGACGTAGGCGTCCCAGCTCAGCGGCTCGGGGTTGTGCAGGTTGAACACCGCACGGTCAGGCGAATAACGGCTGGCATGGAAGGCGATGAAGCGGGCCAGGAAGTCCACCGGCATCAGATCGAAATTCAACGCGAAGGCCGGGACCTGGCCGAGTTGAATCGAACCCTTGAGCATCAGCATCAAACGGTTCTTGTGCGGCTGGCAGACGCCGCTCAGGCTGTTGAAACTGATGTTGCCGGGGCGATACACATTGACCCGCACGCCACGCTCTCGGGCCCTTTCGAGAATGCGCTCGCCAACCCACTTCGACAGGTTGTAGCCGTTGCGGATGTAGATGGGTGGCGTCGTCGCGGCCGGCAGTTCCAACACGCGACCCGCGTCATCGACGCTGCTGGACGCCGACAATGTCGAGACGAAGTTGAAGACCTTTTTGCTTTGCCCTTCGCACAGGCGCAGCAGGGCGAAAATCGGCTCGACGTTGTCCGCTGCCAGCGACTCGTAATCAAGCACATGGTTGACGTTGGCGGCGTTGTGCACCAGTGCGCCGAACTCATGATCGAGGCGCTGATAATCCGCGTCGCTCAGGCCCAGTTGCGGGCGTGTGAGGTTCGCCGCATAGACCCGCACGCGACTCAGATCCAGGTGCTCCAGGCGATTCTCGCGCAACGCTTGGGCAAAGCGCTGCGCTGCCGTTTGCCCGCCACTGTCACGCACCAGACAGGCGACTTCGCTGGCGCCCCAACCGAGCAGCGCTTCGACAATATGCACGCCGACGAAACTGTTGGCGCCGGTGACGATGACCTTGTGCACATCGCCCATGCGGCTGATCGGCAACGCCTGGATATCCAGCGTGCGTTCGGCGTCAGCCATGGCCTGAGCGCTGAGCACGGCGCTGTCATCGGTGCCGCGCACCAGGGTTGCGAGCTTGGCGATGGTCGGCTGTTCGATGAAGCGATTGATCGAAATGCTGCGGCCGAATTCTTCACGCAAGCGCAGCAACATTCGCGACAGCAAGATCGAATGGCCGCCCAGATTGAAGAAGCTTTCATCGGTGGAAATATCGCTGCCTGGCAGCTCCAGCAACTCGGCCCAGATTTCCAGCAGCAGCGCTTCGTCGGCAGTGACCGGCAGGCGTTTCGGCCCGCTGTCCTGCATGCTCACGGGCATTTCCAGCAACGCCTTACGGTCGACCTTGCCGTTGCTGGCGGAGGGCATGCCGGGGAGTTCAGTCCACGCCACCGGTTGCATGTAGTCCGGTAGAAATTGCCGGGCGTGAGCCTTCAGTTCGTCGCGGGCAGTGGCCGACTGCGGCTGAGCGAGAAAGGCCAGAATCCTGCGCTGACTGTCGATCACTACCGCCACTTGCCGGTACAACTGGCTCTCACGCAGGCAGCGTTCGATCTCCTCCGGCTCGACCCGGAAACCGCGGATCTTCACCTGATTATCGCGTCGCCCACACAACTCGATACCTTGCTCGCCCCACCGCGCCATGTCGCCAGTGCGGTAGGCGCGCAGTGTCTGGCCGTCCGGCAGATTCAGGCGCAGATAACGCTCGGCCGTCTGCTGCGGATTGTTCAGGTAACCGAGGCAGACGCCGGGGCCGACGATGAACAATTCGCCGACGGTGTTTTCCAGCACCGGTTGCAGATCGTCATCAAGAATCAGCACCTGGCTGTTGGCGATCGGCGCGCCGAGGCTGCGGTTGCTGTCGCCCGCTTGCAGTTGTCGCGCGGTGATCAGCACTGTGGCTTCGGTCGGACCGTAAAGGTTGTGCAGGGTGCCCTGACGGGTCAGTTGCTCGATGACGTACGGCTCGCAGACGTCGCCGCCGGTCATCACCTGTACGCCTTCGAGTTGCTCCAGCGGCAGAATGCTCAACAGCGCTGGCGGCAGGAAGGCGTGAGTCAATTGCCGGCGCCGGATCAGCGCCACCAGTTGCAACGGATCGCGCCGTTGCGTGTCGTCGGGCACCACCAGTTCGGCGCCGGTGAGCAGGGTCGCGAAGATGTCGATCAGCGACGAATCGAAGCTCAGCGAGGAGAACTGCAGCACTCGGCTCTCGGCCTGCAACTGCGCGTAATCGGCGTACCACGCCGTGAAATGCGCGAGGTTGGCCTGGCTGAGCAACACACCTTTCGGGTGCCCGGTGGTACCGGAGGTGTAGAGCGCCATACAAGGTGCATCGAGCTCGGGGCGCTGACGCATTAACGGCAGGTCGAGATCCGCTGCGGCGCTGTCGATGAGGCTGACGTCCAGCCCCGGCATTGTGTTGCTGAGCGGATGCTCACCGTCATGCAGCAACAGCAGCGCGCCGGCGTTTTGCGCAATGTACTGCTGGCGCGGCAACGGATGGCTCGGCTCCAGCGGCAAATACACGGCGCCGCTGCCGAGGATTGCCAGGATCGATGCGAACAGCTCGGGGCTCTTCGGCAGGCAGACCGCGACGATCCACGGCTGCGAATGCGGCTCCAGCAACGCGTGCAGCCGCTGCTGAATCGCTCGGCTGTGGGCGTGCAATTGGCGATAGCTGATGCAACGTTCGCCGAGGTGCAGCGCTGGCCGTTCAGCGTGCTTGATCAGGCTCTGTTGCAGACGCTCGATGACGCTCACTTGTGCCTGTTCCAGCAGCGCGGCATTCGCCGTGTCGTTGCGCCGATGGACATAAGCCAGGCTGTCGAGAAAGCGCAGGTTTTCCATGCGCTCGAAATCCGGCGCGCTCAGCGGGGCGAGCTGTTGCAGATAGTCGCCGTCGCGGGACAGGCGACTGACCAGTAGCGCCACTTCATCGACCACATGCGCCAGAACTCGCTGGCGCAGCGCCTGACCGTTGCCTGACGGCTCATCGCCGATCGGCACGCGGCTGATCAGTGACGAGCCGCGAAAGCACAGCAGGTCGAGGATCGGCAAACCGGCGCGACTCGCACCGACGCCCAAACGCAAATGCAGGTGCGGAATGGCGCAGCGATCGCCGGCGCCAATGAAACCATCGTCGATGATCAGATCCACCGGCGCTTGCGCGGCAGCATTGCGTTGCACCGAGTGACCGTGTTGTTCAAATTCCAGCGCCAGATCGGTCATGGCCTGGCTGGCGCCAATCAGCAAAATGTCGAGACGTTTCATGAAGACCTCCTTGTCAAACCAGATAGTCACGCAGGGCGTGCTGCACGCAGGGCGCGTCGAGCAGCGAGCTGTTGTGGAAGAACCTGACGATGTTGCCCACCAGCGGGTGATGGCGATTGATCGGGAAGGCCAGGCCGGCCATTTCCTCCCGGAGCGAACAGCGCGTGGCTTCGCTGACCGGCAGCGCATCGATCAGGCGCAGGTCGAAGGACTTTTGAATGTCGTTGGTCAGGTAGTGGCCGATGAACACCGGCAGCATCTGCGCGATGGTTTCGCGGTCGGCTTCGCTCGCGGTGTGCCAGTAGATGCGCACCATGCGCGCCCAGAAACTCGAATGGCGACCCTCGTCGAGCAAGTGATCAGCCATCAGCCCTTTGATTGACGGTTTGACTGAGTCGTCGCGGGCGAACGCGGCGACATCGCCGGTCACGGTGTTTTCTGCGATGGCTACGCAAATCAGCTCTACGGCGCTGCGCAAATGCTCCGGCGCCAACGCCACGGCGGCGGGGATCGCCCGGCTCAGTTCGATCTGGTCGGGTAGCTGGATCGGTTCGATGCCGGTCATGGCCACCGTCTGCTGCATGAAATCCATCGCCACCAGCGCGTGGTAATCCTCATCGACCACCACGGTCATCGCGTCGTAACGGCAGGCGAAGGGGAATGCCACGGCGAAGCGATCCTTGGCGATGCTGCGCGCAGTTTTGTCGACGATTTCCGTCTCGAAAATCACCACATCGTTGATGAACTTGTACAGCGTCTGCACGAGGGCGAAATCACGTTGCTCTGGGCATTCGCGCAGGAAGGTATCGCTGAGCACCAAGGGTTGGCGGCTGAGCGGATAGATCAGGCGCTCGTCGTCTTCCAGCACCCGGCGCGGCCGGGTGCGAATGGTCGCGCGCTGTTCCCAGGCGTCGGCGAAAGATTGATAGTCGGCAGCGTTCATTGGGCCACCTCCGCCAACGGTTCGCGCATGCTCAGGCGCAGGCCGTCCCACAAAGCGATGCGGCTTTCCACGGCGGCGACGGCGCTGGCATAGACCTCCGTCTCGCGTTGCGGGTCGCCGTCGACCAGGCGCTGGAGCAGGTGCTCGGCCGCCGGGCCGTGATCTTCGGAATCGACCTCGATATGCCGTTGCAGGTAATAGCGAAAGGTCGGCGCTTGCTCGATGCCGATGCCCCAGTCATCGAGGATGCGCTGGAACATGCTCGGGATCACGCTCTCGCGACCGTGCAGAAACGCCGCAGCGACGCTGTGCCCCGGCGCATGCAACGCGGTGTGCAAGGTGTCGCGGACGAACTGCGCGGCGGCCGGATCAACCTCGACGCTTCGCAGCGCGACGTCGTAGCTCACGCCTTCCTGTTGCAGCGCGACGAAACGTTCGACCGCTGTGGTGCTGGCGCCGATTTCGCGCATGGCGTCCAGGTACAACTCGAAGTGGCTGTAGTGCCCATCGACCAGGCGATCGTCCGACTCCTCGCCAAGCACGATTTCGTTGATCAGCCGGGCGGCCTGCGGATCGCGCGGCGGTAACCAGGGCAATCGGGTGCAGGTCAGTTCCTGCTGCAGGCGCTTGGTCAGCGACATGAAATCCCACACGGCGAATACATGGGTTTCCATGAAACGACGCAATATTGATAACGAAGTGATCTCGGCAAAGATTGGATGATTGCTGAGTTCGACTTTCTTCAAGGCGAGTTGGTGCTTGGAAGGCATGATGACGTCCTTAATCATTGGGGTGAAATGGAACTGCTTGTGCAATTGCGCAGTTAATGCTGCGCCGGGTTAGTTGTGTGTCCGCATCAATTGAAGTTGGGGTGCCGGTAAACAAACTGCCCGGCGTGTTTTTTTGCGCAAAGCCCTGCTGTGCAGGCGTGCGGCCTGTGCGGTGCGCTACTTCATGGCGCCGCGTGCCGAAGCGAACACCAAGCTCAACTTCGGCGAAGAAAAAACTAATACAGGAAGCAAACATTTAACAAGCGCAATTTTAATTAATTTAAGTTTGCTGTTTTTCAAGTGCGTAAAGTTTCAATAAGACTTTCGGAAAAAGTTTTATTTGGGCGTAGTTACTCCTTTCAGCCAATAACGGCCAAAATTGGATAACAAGAGTGAATGCCTCACTCGAAGCAACTTTTTTATTGAAAAGAATTGATTGATTGATAGGGGATGAAAGTTGGCCGGGACCGGCGCCAGAACTTCCTTTTTCCCGTGACAAGGCTCCTTCCGTAGGTTCCTGTTGCGGGGACTGCACCGTCAGGTCGGCGCGTCCCCGTTCTGTATGGGGTGGCCGTTCAAGAGTGCGGGTAATTTGTCGCTACGGCTATGACCGATTCGTCGGTGCCACGCCGTGAGGATTGGGCAGAACGGTGCAGGAGAGGGCGAGCGGGAGCGCGGACTCGCCCGCCGCGGGGCGGGCGATCGCTTGGGGATTTGTAAGCGGGTGATTCGCGGGAGTTACGGCCTCAGCGGGCAACCGAACGGCTTTGTGCCGCAGGTGTAGCGAGGTAGCGGGTGATGACCTCGACACCGCGGTTGAGGTGCTGCTCCAGCAGTTCG
>Ga0196970_1001587_pt1 | contig 14496 bp, 11 predicted proteins | sample S1v_513CmetaG_FD_148672 | JGI IMG/M metagenome (GOLD analysis project Ga0196970, IMG submission 148672) | Soil microbial communities from Anza Borrego desert, Southern California, United States - S1+v_5-13C | ecosystem: Environmental > Terrestrial > Soil > Desert | place: USA: California... | reverse complement strand
CGGGGCGTCGAGCGGGCGCGGTGTGGACTGGCCGTAGCCGTAGCGGGAAAACACCAGGCCGCGCAAGCCGTGCGTTTCGCAGAAGCGCTGCGGGAAGTCGCGCCACATCGAGATCGAACCGAGGCCTTCGTGCAGGAACACGACGGTGGGGAAGGGGGATTGGCCGGCGCCGATCCATTGGACGTCGAGCGAGGCGCTGACGCCTTTCCAGGGGATGTGTACGAAGGGCATGGGTGACGTTGAACCGTTGAGCGTTGCCTGCATTATTGCAGTTCCCGGCACGCCTTTGCCAACGCCGCTACACTCTCCGGCATGAATGTGCCCGCCGCCCACCCCGCGACTCGACACGACGCCCTGCTTGCATGGCTCTTCGTGCTCGTCTGGGGCTCGGGCTATCTCGCCAGCAAGGTGGGGATGCAGTACGCCCCGCCATTCACCTTTCTCTCGCTGCGCTACATCTTCGGCGTGCTGTGCCTGGTGCCGTGGCTGCTCGTCGCGCGGCCGCCGTGGCCGGCGAGCGGGCGGGAATTCTTCCACATCTGCGTGGCCGGACTGCTGATGCACGCGCTGACGCTGGGCGGCAGCCACTATGCGCAATACCTCGGCATGTCGGCCGGGATCACCGCGCTGCTGCTGGCGACGCAACCCTTGCTGACCGCCGTCTTTGCGCACCACATGACCGGCGAGCGCCTCATGCCTTCGCAATGGGCCGGCGTCGTGCTTGGGCTCGCAGGGGTGGCGCTGGTGGTATGGCACAAGGTGGACGTGAAGGCCGTCACCGCGGCGAGCCTTGCCGCCGCCGCCATCTCGCTGGCGGCGATGACCACGGGCACGCTGTACCAGCGCGCCTTCTGCAGGACGTCCGACCTGCGCAGCTCATCCTTCATCCAGTTCGTGCTGTCGCTGTGCGTGCTGGCGCCGGCGGCGTGGGCGGTGGAGGGGTTCACCGTACGCTGGAGCTGGCAGATGGCGGCCGCCATCGTGTTCCTGGTGATCTTCGCCTCCATCCTCGCGGTGAATGCGCTGCACCTTCTGATGCGGCGCGGCCACGCGGCGAAGGTCACCAGCCTGATGTTCCTGACGCCGGTGGTGGCGGTGTTCCTGGAATGGGCGATGTTCGCCGTGGTACCGACAGGGCTGAGTGTGGCGGGGATCGTGGTGACCTGCCTCGGCGTGGCGCTCGTGTCCCGGCGCTAGCGCTTGCGCCGCCTTCGCACGACCGCCAGCAGCACCCCGCCGCCGGCAGTTGTCATTTCAGCCGTGCCGGATTGTCCGCGGCGGATTTCGCCATCTCCATCGCCTTGTCATAGCTTTCGCAGGGAAAGCCGGCCGCCTCGACCTCGCCGTTGGCGCGCACCTCATAGGTCATCCAGTGGTCGCCTTCCTGCTTGAGCACCACGTCACCCGGCTGGCAGTGCACCGCGATCTCGTCGTTGCTGTACAGGGTCACGATGTTGATGTTGTTGTGCTGGATGAAGGTCGGCATGGCGGCTCCCGCGAGGCTGTCATGCCATTTGGACAAGCGGATCGTTGCCGGGTTTTCATCTTCCGGCGCTGAAAATTGTTACTTCACAAAGGGCATGCACAAAACACGCTACACCGATGAAAACATGCCGCTTTTCGGGCGATCGTTTACTTGCGCGCGGGAAGGGATGCGCATATATTCTGTCCATGCGCTCTCGCAATTGGAGCGCGGATACAAGAGCAGATTCAACAACTGGACCACTCTCCAGATAGGTTAGGGCTCCAGGAATCTACTCTTGTATCCCGACGCCAAAGCCCGCCTCCGTGCGGGCTTTTTCATTGCCTGTCAACTGCAAGGACGCAACGGAAAACTTTACGTTTTGACCAATTCCAAAGACTTCGGTGTAAGATCTGGACTCTAAAAAAATCCAACCCAGGACGGGGCGGGAGACAAATAAAGCCCGCTTGGCCAGAAGCCGAGCGGGCTTTTCCATTTGCCCGATCGACTTTGCGAGCCCGGAGTTGACCCTGCAGACAGATAGGGACCAGCCCAGTGCAATATTTCTCCAGATATAACAGACGCGTATATCGGTTATCACGACAATAAAGCAGACACCGGCAGCGGCGGCGACTATAGTTCAACTGTCTCCTCCAACTCTCCTAGAATTGGATTTAACCCGCTACCGCAAGGCAGCGGGTTTTTTTTTGCCGATATACCCGGCACCGATGCCAGCTGAAATCCAACAGCAACCCCGCACGTTATCCCCGTTTTCACGTCAGTTAGCGACATATGAAATCGACCCGGAAATACTTGATCTGGGTCAAGGTGGGAGCGTTTTGCGCGTCGCTAGAATCGTCGGGGGCGAGCAGCCTGCCGCCCCTTCACTCCAGGACCAAGAACACACCATGATCGCATCCCTGCTTTCGTCCCGCGTCGCCCTCCTGGTCCTGGCCCTGTTTCCGGCAGCACCCCCGCAATCCGGCGCGTGCTAGCGCGCGTCCCTGCACCGAATTCATCACCGACACCAACCAATACCGACAGAAGCCACAGGCCAATAGGGAGTTCATTCATGCATAAACTGGAAAGCGCCGTCATCGCACTCGCGGAGCCGCAAGACATCTCCACCGAAGTGTTGATCGAGAAGTACGCAAAAGGCGACGAGACCACCATTGACCAGGTCATCACCCGCGTATCGAAGGCGCTTGCCGAGATCGAACAGCCCAAGCAGCGCAAGAAGTACGCCGAGGAATTCCTGTGGGCGATGCAGAACGGCTTCATCCCCGCCGGCCGTGTCTCCAGCGCCGCCGGCACCGGCCTGCAGACCACGCTCATCAACTGCTTCGTGCAGCCGGTGGGCGACTCCATCACCGAAGACGTCGGCGGCAAGCCCGGCATTTACACCGCGCTCGCGCAGGCTGCCGAAACCATGCGCCGCGGCGGCGGCGTCGGCTACAACTTCTCCGCCATCCGTCCCAAGGGCGCCATGGTGAAGGGCACCGGCAGCAGCGCTTCCGGCCCGATTTCCTACATGAAGGTGTTCGATCGCTCCTGCGAGACCGTCGAGTCCGCCGGCGCGCGCCGCGGCGCACAGATGGCCGTGCTCAACGTCGAGCACCCGGACATCGTCGACTTCATCACCGTCAAGCAGGAAAAGGGGCAGCTCAACAACTTCAACGTCTCGGTCGGCGTCACCGATGCATTCATGCGCGCCGTGGAATCGGACGGCGAATTCGAGCTCGCGCACAAGGTCGAGCCCAATGCCGACATCAAGGCCAAGGGTGCCTACCTGCGCGCCGACGGCAAGTGGGTGTACAAGAAGGTGCAGGCCCGCCTGATCTGGGACCTGATCATGCAGAGCACCTACAACGCCGCCGAACCCGGTGTGCTCTACCTCGACCGCATCAACCAGGAAAACAACCTCGCCTACGCCGAGTACATCGAAGCGACCAATCCCTGCGGCGAACAGCCGCTGCCCGACTACGGCTGCTGCTGCCTCGGCTCGCTCAACCTTACCGCCTATGTCGAAAAGCCGTTCTCGGCCGAAGCGAAGTTCGACTTCGACCTGCTGGCCAAGGTGACCAAGCTCGCCGTGCGCATGCTCGACAACGTGCTGATCGCCACCAAGTGGCCGCTGCCGGAGCAGGCGCGCGAAGCGGAAGCCAAGCGCCGCCTCGGCCTCGGCTTCACCGGCCTGGGCGATGCGCTGATCATGCTCGGCGTGCGCTACGACACCGAGGAAGGCCGCATGCTCGCCGCCAATATCTCGCGCGTCATGCGCGACGCCGCCTACGAAAGCTCCGTCGACCTCGCGCAGGAGCGCGGCGCCTTCCCGCTGTTCGATGCCGAGAAATACCTCAAGGCCGGCTTCGCCTCGCGCCTGCCCGAAGGCCTCAAGGCGCGCATCGCCCAGCACGGCATCCGCAACTCGCACCTGACCTCGATCGCGCCCACCGGCACCATCTCGCTCGCCTTCGCCGACAATGCCTCCAACGGCATCGAACCGGCGTTCTCCTGGTTCTACAACCGCACCAAGCGCATGCCCGACGGCACCAAGAAAGACTACACCGTCGAAGACCACGCCTACCGTGTCTACCGCGCGCTGGGCAACGACACCAACAAGCTGCCCGAGGCCTTCGTCTCCGCGCTCGAAATCTCGGCCATCAACCACATGCTGATGGTGGCCGCCGTCGCGCCCTACGTGGACGCCGCCATTTCCAAGACCGTCAACGTGCCGGAAGACTATCCCTACGAGGAATTCAAGGACCTCTACATGGAAGCCTGGCGCAAGGGCTTGAAGGGCATCACCACCTACCGTCCCAACGGCGTGCTCGGCGCGGTGCTGTCGGTGCCTACCGCCGCGACCAATCCGCAGCCGATGCAGCTCTCCGAGCAGGACAAGCGCCTGGTCCTGAAAGACCTCGCGATGGCCCCGCCGCTGGCTTCGCTGCGCTGGCCCTCGCGCCCCGCGCTGCCCGCCGGCGCCAGCGCCTGGATCAGCGAAATCATCGATACCCCGCAAGGCGAGTTCGCGGTTGCCGTCAGCGACAAGGGCGGCGTGCCCTTCGAAGTCTGGGTGCTCGGCGGCCAGCCGCCGCGCGGCCTCGATGCCATCGCCAAGACCCTGTCCACCGACATGCGCGCCAACGACCGCGGCTGGATGCGCCGCCGCCTTGCGCTGCTCTCCAGCGCCTACGGCGATCCGTTCGACATGCCGATGCCGCCGAACGGCCAGGTCATCCAGGTGCCCAGCGCCACCGCCGCCTTCGCCCGGCTCGTCGAATACCGCTACAGCCAGCTCGGCGCGCTCGACAAGCAGGAAAACGACCCGACCCCGGTGCTCGACGCCCTGTTCGCGCCGCACGAGCCGAAGACCGGCACCGACGGCACGCTGGCCTGGGTGGCCGACGTGCGCAACCCGGCCACCGAGGACGACTTCGTGCTCATGCTGAAAGAGCTGCAGATGCCCGACGGCACCCGCCGTCCGTACAGCATGTGGCTGACCGGCGGCCATCCGCACACCCTCGACGGCCTGTGCAAGCTGCTGTCGCATGACATGCGCGTGGTCGACCCCGCATGGATCGGCATGAAGCTGCGCAAGCTGCTCAACTACGCGGAGCCGCGCGGCGACTTCCTCGCCCGCGTGCCCGGCAGCGAGAAGCAGGCCAGCTACCCCTCCACCGTCGCCTACATCGCGCAGCTGGTGATCCACCGCTACGCCATGCTCGGCATCCTGACCGAAGAGGGCTTGCCGGTGAAGGCCATGGGCGTGGTGACGGACGAACCGGCACAGCCGCACGCGGCGAAACCGGCGCCCACCATCCACGGCAAGCTGTGCCGCGAATGCGGCAACACTACCGTCATCAAGAAGGATGGCTGCGAGTTCTGCACGGCGTGCGGAGCGATCGGGGCCTGCGGCTGATGGCGTAGGCGCACGCTGCCGCTGCGTCCCGCCGTCAACACGAAATGGCTCACAGTCCTCGCGGGCTGTGGGCCATTTTGTTATTGCAGGCCTGCGTCTTGCTCCGCTCAATCCCGATATACTGGTTGTTGATACTCTTGCATTCGAGAACGGCGGCGACATGGCTACGTCCGACACACCCACACTTGCGTTTCTCGCGGACGGCGGTGAAACGGGCGCACTGATCCGTTCCCGCGACTGGTCGCAGTCGCCCCTCGGCCCTCCCGCCGAGTGGCCGCAGTCACTGCTGTCGGTCGTTGGGCTGATGCTGAACTCGAAGTTCCCGATGTTCATCGCCTGGGGCGATGAGCTTGGCTTTCTCTACAACGATGCCTACGCCGAAATCCTGGGCGCCAAACATCCCGCGGCGCTCGGCCGGCGTTTCCACGATATCTGGGCCGAGATCTGGGACGACATCCTCCCCATCATCGAGCAGGCCATGCAGGGCAATGCCACCTACCATGAAAACCTGCCCCTGAAGGTGAGCCGCAAGGGGTATGACGAAGATGCCTGGTTCACCTTCTCCTACTCTCCGCTGCGCGATGAAAGCGGCAAGGTGGCCGGCATGTTCTGCGCCGTGACCGAAACCACGGATCAAGTGCTGGCGGAACGCCACCGCGCCGCGGAGTACGAGCGCCTGCGGCAGCTGTTCCAGCAAGCGCCCGGGATCATTGCCGTGCTGCGGGGGCCGGAACATACCTTCGAGATCGCCAACGATGCCTACCTGCAGCTTGTCGGCCATCGCGACATCCTCGGCAAGCCGGTGCGCGAGGCGCTTCCCGAAGTGGCGGAGCAGGGCTTTTTCGAGCTGCTGGACGGCGTTTATGCGAGCGGCAAGCCGTATATCGGACATGAGATCTCCGTCAGGCTGCGGCGGCGTTCGGGCGGGGCGCTGGAGGAACGCTTCGTCAATTTCGTTTATCAGCCCACGGTCGACCACCGCGGCGATGTTTCCGGCATTTTCGTCGAAGGCAGCGACATTACCGAAGCCGTGAGGGCACACCGCGCGCTGCAGGAAAGCGAGCAGCGCCTGCGCCAGCTCGCCAATACCATTCCGCAGCTTGCCTGGATGGCGGACCCCGAAGGCACCATCCACTGGTACAACGACCGCTACTATGAGTACACCGGCCTGGACTTCCAGCAATTGAAGGACGATGGCTGGCAAAACGTCGTCGACCCTGCCGTCGCGGCGGAGGTCGCCCGGGTGTGGAAGGAAACCCTCGCTGCGGGAAAAGCAATGCAGATGACCTTCCCCCTGCGCGGCGCGGACGGCAAGTACCGGCACTTCTTCACCTCGGTGGCGCCGCTGCGCGATGCCGGCGGCAATATCGTGCAGTGGTTCGGCACCAATACCGACGTCACGCCGCTGGAGAGCGCGCAGAACGAACTGAAGGCCGACAATCGCCGCAAGGATGAATTTCTCGCGATGCTGGCGCACGAGCTGCGCAATCCGCTCGCGCCCATCGCCACTGCCGCAGAACTGCTCAAGCTGACGGTGCTCGATGAAGGGCGGGTACGCTCGACAAGCGAAGTGATCGCGCGCCAGGTCCAGCACATGACCGAACTGGTGGACGACCTGCTGGACGTTTCCCGCGTGACGCGCGGACTCGTGACGCTGCAGGAAGAGACGCTGGACGTGCGCACCCTGCTCGCCGACGCCGTCGAGCAGGTGAATGCGCTCATGGAATCGAAGCAGCATCACTTCACGGTGCAGGTGCCGGACCAGCAGGTCTTTGTGCGCGGCGACCGCACCCGCCTGGTCCAGGTCTTTTCCAACATCCTCAACAACGCGGCGAAGTACACGCCGCCGAACGGGCGGGTCACCCTGCGTGTCGTGTCGGGCCCGGCCGATGTCGACATCGCGGTGGAAGACGATGGCATCGGAATCGCCCCCGCCCTGCAACCCTATATTTTTGACCTGTTTACGCAGGCGGAACGGTCGCCCGACCGTTCGCAGGGCGGACTGGGGCTGGGGCTTGCACTCGTCAAGAGCCTGCTCGCCCTGCAGGGCGGCGAGGTGTCGGTGCACAGCGAAGGGATAGGCAAGGGAAGCAGGTTCACGGTGCGGCTGCCGCGGGTGGCGGGCGAGGAATCCCGTGCTGAAGCGCGGGGTGCGAAGAGCGACATGCCGTCCGCAGCGGGCAAGGCGCGGGTGCTGGTCGTCGATGACAACAAGGATGCGGCCCAGATGCTGTCCTTGCTGCTGGAAACGGCCGGCCATGAGGTAGCCGTCACTTACAATGCCGGGGCCGCCCTGGCAGTCGCGCAGGAGGCCGCCCCGGCCGTCCTCTTCGTGGACATCGGCTTGCCCGACATGGATGGCTACGAGCTCGCGCGGCGGCTGCGGGCCTGTCCGGAGACGGCGCGCGCGCTGCTCGTGGCGGTCACCGGATACGGACAGCCGGAAGTCCATCAGCGTGCCATCGAAGCCGGCTTCGACCACCACCTCGTCAAGCCGGTCAAGGTCGGTGATGTCCTCGGGCTCATGGCCGACACGCACGATACGCAAGATACGCAACCCTAAGCGCGACTTTTTTTCATCCGGCCTGTCACAAGGCCGGCCGGCCGCACGTCTAGAGGTAAAGGACGGGGCATGGGGCGCCGTCCTTGATCAACGGAAAGGATAGCCATGTCACATGCCGCCCGGATTCCCCTGCTCAAGCATGCTCCCGCCAACCTCAAGGCCTTGCTCAACCTGTCGATGGCCGCCAAGCAAAGTTCGCTTGGCGAGCGCCTCGTCGAACTGATCAACCTGCGCATTTCCCAGATCAACGGCTGCGGCTTCTGCGTCGATATGCACTGGCGCGACCTGCTCCGGCAGGGCATGGACCCGCGCCACCTCAATGCCGTCGCCGTGTGGCGCGAAGCGCCCTTCTTCAGCGAGCGCGAGCGGGCGGCGCTGCGCTGGGTGGAAATCGTCAACAACCAGCCGCATAGCGATGCCAGCGACGCCGAGTTCGCGCGGGTGCGAGAATATTTCTCGGAAACCGAAGTCGTCGAGCTCGGCTATGCCGTGGCCGCGATCAAGGGCTGGAACATGCTCAACCTCAGCCTGCGCAACCCGATTCCGGAGGTTCCGGCGCCGGGCATGTGACGGAAAGAAAGGACGCTGATGAAAGAAGATGGCAAGGCTGCCGCAGACGGCGTATTTGCCGGCGTGCGCGCCAGGCTGTTCTCCGTTGCCTACCGCATGCTCGGCACCCGTGCCGATGCCGAGGATGTGGTGCAGGATGCCTGGCTGCGCTGGCAGGCGGCCGACCACGCCAGCCTGCAGTCGGCGGAAGCCTGGCTGGTGACGGTCACCACCCGGCTGGCGCTGGACAGGCTGCGCGAACGCAAGGCCGAGCGCGAGAGCTATACCGGATGGTGGCTCCCCGAGCCGCTGGTGGAGCTGGACGAGAATACGCCCGAGAGCGCGGCGGAACTTGCCAGCGATGTCTCGCTGGCCCTGCTCTGGACGCTGGAGCGCCTGAGCGCGGACGAACGCGCCGCCTTCCTGCTGCGCCAGGTATTCGACCAGGATTACGCTGACATCGCCGCCTTGCTCGGCAAAAGCGAAGCCGCCTGCCGCCAGCTCGCGCACCGCGCGCAGGACAAGGTGCGCGACGGCCGCCCGCGCTTCCAGTCGTCGCCCGAGGCGCATCGGGCGCTGCTGCTCGCGTTCATGCAGGCGGCGGGACGCGCCGACCGGGAAGCGATGAAAGCCTTGCTCTCGCCGGACGTGACCTTCGTCAGCGACGGCGGCGGAAAGATGCCGTCCTTCCATCGCATCCTGCGCGGCGCAGGGCGCATTGCCGGTGTGTTCTGGTCGCTCGAGCACCAGCACCCCGGGCAGGTGCAATACCGCATGGCACGGATCAATGGCGAGCCCGGCCTGCTGCGCTACGTCAACAGCCGGATCGAGTCGGCCCAGTCCTTTCATATCGAGGATGGCCGCATCGCCGGCGTGTTCGTGGTCCGCAATCCGGACAAGCTGACGGGCGTGCCGCCGCTGCCCTGACCGGAATTCCTTACTCCTTCTCTATGCCCGCCTTGCGGATGATCTCGCCCCATTTCCTGGTCTCTTCCGCCTGGAAGCGGGCGAGTTCTTCCGGACTGGTGACGAAGACTTCCACGCCGCTCTGTGCAAAGAAGGCCGATTTCGCCGCCGGGCTTTTTGCCGCTTTCGACAGCAGTTCGTTGAGACGTGCCACGATGGGCTGCGGCGTCTTGGCCGGCGCATAGGCCGCGAACCAGTAACCGATGTCATAGCCCTTCACGCCGGCTTCCTCGATCGTCGGCACTTCCGGCGCCAGCGGAGAGCGCGTCCTGGCCGAATAGCCGAGCGCGCGCAGCTTGCCGCTCTTGACGTGCGGCAGGCCGGTCGAGGTATCGGTGATCATCATGTCGATCTGTCCGCCGAGCAGGTCGGTCACCGCGAAGGTGTTGCTCTTGTACGGCACGTGCAGCAGCTTCACGTCGGCAAGCTGCTGGAACAGTTCGCCGGCCACGCGGCTCGACGAGCTGCCGCTGCCGAAGGTGATCTTGCCCGGCTCCTTCTTCGCCATTGCGATGAACTCGCCCACGTTCTTCGCCGGGAACTGGGTGTTCACCACCATGATCTGGCCGCCCTTGCCCAGGCCGGTGATCGGGGCAAAATCCTTGACCGGATCATAGGGAAGCTTCTTGAACAGGTGCTCAGCCGCTGCGTGCGTCGTGTTGGTGGTGATGAACACCGTATAGCCGTCCGGCGCCGCGCGCGCCGCCTCGTTGGCGCCGATGAAGCCGTTCCCGCCCGGCTTGTTGTCCACGATGACCTGATGCTTGATCTCCTGCGTGATGGCCTGGCCCAGTGCGCGCGCGAGCTGGTCGGTGGCCGTGCCGGAAGCGAAAGGCACGACCAGGCGGATCGGCTTTTCCGGAAATTCCGCAGCGGCGGGGCCGGCGAACGCGGCGAGGCACAGGGCGGTGAGGGCGAGATAGGGGCGCAGCTTCATGGTTTGTCTCCTTGGTGGTTATCGGAATGTTGTTTGGTCATGGGAATGTCCAGGCTGAGAAGGGCGAAACTCAGGGTCTTTCCGTGCGCGTCGAGTGCCAGCGAGCGCGTCACGCCGCCGGCAAGCGCATCGTGCATGACGAAGTTGAGCGCGCCGATCGAGGGCAGCGCGTAGCGCACTACATCGCCCCGCACGATCCCGGATAGATGCGCCTTGACGCGCTCGGCAGTGACGTACTGTTCGAGCAGCGGAAAGTCTTTCGGGTCATAGGCGATCACGGAGACGTTGGAAATGTTGCCCTTGTCTCCCGCCCGTGCGTGGGCTATCTCTCGCAGCAGCATGTCAGGCTTCCTCCATATGCACCGCCGTACGCACCTCGCCCCTGGGCAGGAGCACGGACACGACGGCCACGATATCCTTCGCCGACTTGCTTGCCCCGCCGCCGCCGGCTGGGCCGCAGGTGTAGAGGCTTTCCACCTCGTTTCCGATGCGCATCGCTTCCTTCAGCGATTCGGTGCGCCCCGCCACACGGATGCGCGCCTCATAGGGTTCGTTCGCTCCCGCGCATAGCTGGTCGCCGTGCATGGCGTTGACGCCCAGGATGTCGTAGCGCAGCTCGCTTGCCTGTACGGCGGTGAGCTTCAAGCGCTCCGCGACGATCTCCAGCGCGAGCCGCGCGCGGGCGAGGGCGCCGGGGCCTGCATACGACATCTGGCCTTCGCCGATATAGCTGTCGATGTAACCGATCGATGCCTTGAGCGTCTCCGGCCTCGTTCGCCCCGTCGCGCCGCTGATGCGCACGCAGTCCTTCCCGTCCTGTTCGATGCGCACGCTGGAAAAGTCCGCCACCACGTCGGGCGTGATGTAGGCCGCAGGGTCGTGTATTTCGTAGAGCATCTGCTCCTTGCAGGTGGCCGCGGTGACTTGTCCGCCGCTGCCATCGACCTTGGTGATCAGCACCGTGCCGTCCTCGTACACTTCGCCGATCGGGAATCCGAGGCGGGCCAGTCCGGGAACGTCCTTGTAGCCGGGGTCTGCGAAATAGCCGCCGGTGATCTGCCCCGCGCATTCGAGCAGGTGTCCGGCCAGCGTGCCCTGTCCGAGGCGGTGCCAGTCATCCATCGCCCAGCCGAAGCCATGGATGAGCGGTGCGAGAACCAGTGCCGGGTCGGCGGCACGGCCGGTGACGATGACGTCGGCGCCCTGCGCCAGCGCCTCGACCAGCGGCTCGACGCCGACATAGGCGTTGGCCGACAGCAGGCGGTCGCCGAAGCGGCTGACGGGCGCGCCGGTATCGTCCAGATAGTCACCGCGGCGCACGTTCTCCAGCACATCGTCGCCCGTGACAGCGGCGACCTTTAGCCCGTGCAGGTTCAGCGAACGCGCCACCTCGCGCACCTTCGCGGCGGCGGCAACGGGATTGGCGGCGCCCATGTTGGTGATGATGCGGATGCCGCGCCGGCGGCAGGCCGGCAGCACCGCCCGCATCCTGTCCTCCAGCAGCGGGTCATACCCGGTATCCGGATCCGCCATCCTCGCGCGCTGCGCCAGCGCAATCGTGCGCTCGGCCAGGCATTCGAAGATCAGGTAGTCGATCCCGCCCTTTTCGGCGAGCTCGACTGCCGGCTCGATCCGGTCCCCGGAGTAACCTGCGCCTGATCCGATTCTGATGTGTTTCATCGAAGCCCCTCGCTACCTTGAGGCCGATTGTGGGCGCGGAATTCAATGAAGTAAAATGAAAGTTTGCGATGGATTGATCGCTTTTTGGTATCAATCATGAACCCCAACATTTCGACGCGCCTGCTGCACGCATTCGTCGCACTTGCCGAGCTGAAGCACTTCACGCGCGCAGCGGAACGCTGTCACACCTCGCAGTCCGCGCTCAGCGTGATGATCGGCAAGCTCGAGGACATGGTCGGCGCCCGGCTCTTCGAACGGGACACGCGCAAGGTGACGCTGACGCCCGAGGGCGAACTGTTTGCCGAGGCCGCCGGCGTGCTGCTCGCCGAAATCGAATCGGCCTTTGCCAACATATCGGAGTACGTGGCCCTGCGCCGCGGCAGGGTATCGATTGCAGCCTTGCCGTCCCTGGCGGCGAACGGCTTGCCGTCCGTCATCGCCGAGTACAAAAGCCAGCATCCCGGCGTGCGGGTGAGCCTGCACGACGCATTGTCCGATCAGTGCCTGTCGCTCCTGCGGCAGGGAAAGGCGGATCTCGCGCTGACGGCGCCCGGTCCGGACTTTATCGAGTTCGAGACCCGCACGCTATGCAGCGATCCCTTCTACCTCGTGTGCAGGCAGGACCATCCGCTGGCGAAGAAGAAGCTGGTGCGCGTGGCGGATCTCGCCGGGCATGAAGTCATTCATCTGGCGAAGTCGTCGAGCGTGCGCCAGCATGTGGAGGTGCTGCTCAAGGACGTCCACGTCGTCCACTCCGGGTTTGAGGTCGAGCACCTCGCGACGGTTGCAGGTCTGGTGAAGCAGGGCTTGGGCGTCAGCGTCGTTCCCGAGCTGACCTTGTTCCAGTTCCGGCAACTCGACCTTGTTGCCGTGCCGCTGCAATCAGGCAATCCGATGCGGCCGATCCTGATCGTGCGGCGCAAGGACCAGCCGCTGTCGCTCGCTTCGCAGGCAATGCTGGAACTGATCGAAAAACGCCTCGGCCAGAAGGCCGCGCCGCGCAAGTACCGGCATTTCTGAGCGGCTACCTTTCCAGCAGCGCCGACACCATCTCCTTCTGCACCAGCCCCGAGCGCGCGACCACCTTGCCGTCGCGGCCGAACCAGTAGCTGCGCGGCAGCTCCCCGCGCCATTTCGGATCGATCGCGTAGCGCAATTGTTCCGGCGGCGCCGAGCCGAACGCCCATGCATTCGCGGTGAGACGGTACGCCGCCAGCTTCTTGCCGATCAGCTTTGCCGACTCGGGGTCGTCTAGCGGATCGGTGGCGATCGTCACCACCTCCAGGCCATGCTGCTTCTTCGCGTCCGCCAGCGCCTCGAAGCTCGCTGCGCAGTACGCGCAGTCGAGCGACCACACCATGACGACGAAGGGCCTGCCTTGCCGGCTTGCCTGTATTTCCTTGAACGTGGCAGGCGTGAAAGGCCGGATTGCCTCCGCCGCCCATCCTGCCTGGCACAGGACGGCAAGCGCCGCCGCCGCAATCAGCCTGTTCATGCTTTTGTCCTTTGCAATGGTATGACGCGGATACCTTCGTCCTGGGTGCGCCAGATCAGTACGATGCCGGCGGGCGACTGGATCAGGTAGGGCTTGTCGGAACCCGTTTCCGTCCGGGACGCTTCGCTTTGCATCCAGGTCGCCCCGCCATCGTCGGATTGCCGCGCCATGATGGCCGTCGATGTGCCGTCGAATTCCTTCCACACAACCGCCACATGCTTGCCACGCACCGCGACGTCGGCATGCGAAGCCTGCGCCGCGCCGAGGGACACGGGCGCACCCAGCTTGCCTGCGCTTGCAACGGCGTAGAGCGCGCCGCTCGGATCGCCTTCCTTGCCGCTGAACCAGACCTGGTGCCGCTTGCCGTCGCTGCCAAAGGCGACGGACGGGCCGTGGTGCGGGCAGGCGTCGACGGCCCAGTCGTCGAAGCTGGCGCGCCTTATCTCCGGCACTTTTCCGTCGACGCCCAGTTCGGCCAGTGCATGGTCGCGGATGTTGGGCGCGAAGATGTGGCGCCACATGACGACAGGCGTGCCGCGATGGTTCAGCGACATGCCGATACGGCAGCATTCGCACGCATGGTCGGCCACCTTGTAGTCGCCCTGGAAGGATGCGCCGCGATCCTTCGATACCGCGTAATACACCGCCGATCCGGCATAGGGCGTGTTCTGCTGCTTCGCCTGCATCGCGCCGCGTCCGTCGATCCACGCGATGAAGATCCTGCCCTCGGCATCCACCACCATCGACTCGAAGCTGTGCACTGTACGGTCGCGGTTCGCATGCACCGTGACCGGCGCGGAGAACGTCTTCCCGCCATCGAGCGAGCGCACGAAGCGGATGTCGCCGATGTGCGGCCTGGCGATGGTGCTGGTGTACGAGATATACAGCTCGCCCTTGCTGCCGATGGCGATGTGCGGGCGTG
>Ga0196970_1001586_pt1 | contig 14496 bp, 1 predicted proteins | sample S1v_513CmetaG_FD_148672 | JGI IMG/M metagenome (GOLD analysis project Ga0196970, IMG submission 148672) | Soil microbial communities from Anza Borrego desert, Southern California, United States - S1+v_5-13C | ecosystem: Environmental > Terrestrial > Soil > Desert | place: USA: California... | reverse complement strand
GTCGCCATCGGTGTCACCATCCTGAATCGGATGATCGATCAAGCCCGCCCGAACTCCGTCCGCAGCGCCTGAGCGAAGGACGGGGCGGGATTCGGTGCGTCCGCGCACACCTCGCTGCACCAACACCACGGCGGCGGCGTAACTCAACCCGAACAGGCTCCGGCAAACCCGGCGCGGTTCACCCAGATTCCCACATAGCTCGCGATCACGGTGGAATCACGCAGCCTGGATACAGTCTTCGAGAATGGTTTTGGGTACGAAGCCTGACCGCTATGACCGAGTAGCGCACGCTGGCCGCCAATTGGCAGCATCCTCCTTGGTATGCGGACTCGGGAACTGGAGTGCATCCACAGGGATGTTCGGGCGATTGGGGACGATCGGTGCCGATCGCGCGGCCCATCTTTCCACGGCCGCTCCCCCAAACTCGCGGCGCCCCTGTCGCCTGAACGAGAAGAGCTTGAATTATGGCTGATGTTGCCGCGACGATTGCATCCATCAAGTCGGCGTTCGCCAGTGGTGCAACGGATTTCGCGACCGGAGCCGAACAGCTCATCGATCTCGCGGCAACCAGTGGGACGAGCCGTGAAGATCAGGTCAAGGCCGGCCTCGCCATTGGATACCTGGTCGACCACAATCCCACCCAATACGGGTCCGAAGAGGGGGGAGAGGCGCCGCCGACCGGCGGTGTCAGTGGCGCGCTGACGGCCCTGACAAACCAACTCAACACAGCCTTCCCAGCCGGCGCGGCGCCGCCGTCCTACGCCTGGGGTCTGCTCGCCGGCCTTGCCGGTGGATCGAACAACACGTTCACGTTGGCCAGAGACCAACTGTTCCAATTGGTCGGCAGCAGTTCCAGCGCCGCCGAATCCGCCACGCAGGCGCTCGCATACGCCCGGACGGCCGAGATCCCCATGCCGGGGACCCTTGCCGCGGTGATCGCGGCGTTCGAGGGGAGCACCGGCCTCACCGCCGCTTCGCTGGCGAACCTGCTCGGCGATTATGCGGCTGATGGGCACATCAGCTACGAACAAGCTGTGAAACTCGAAACCGAAGTCGCCATCCTGCGCGGCAATCCGGACCTCGCGCTTGGTGTGGACAGTGCGCTGGTCGGCGCCAACGCATCGGGTTTCGCCACAGAGGCCGCAAACCTCGTCGCTGGCGTCGATACCCTCATTGGATCCGGCGCGATCACCGCAAGCGACGCCCTCGCCGCCGTTTCGGCCTCGTGCACCACCACGTGGGGCGAGCCGTTCGCCAACACCGATCTGAACGGCGGCCCCGCGGCCCTGGGCACGATCACGTTGATGCTGGCCTTCACGAAGGCGGACGCGCAACTCGCCAAGGAGGCGGGTGCGACCATTGCGACGCGCGTCTCCACGGCCACCACGTATCCGCAGCCGGGTTTCACCACCTACACGCACGCCCTCGACATGATTGCGGGCGCCGTGACCGCCGACGACATATCGGTCGCGACGGCCATTTCGTTGATGAGTCCGATCGCCACCCTCGGGTCGTTCGTCCTGCACGACGTGGGCGACAAGATCCGTGGTTACGTCGCGGCCGCGGGCGCGAGCGGACAGGAGGCGGTTGCAGCCATCCAGGCCGCGGCGCTCACCGCCGACCAGAAGGTGATGGTGCTCGTCGGAGTGGGGGCCAGCGGCGACCAGCAGATCTCGGGCAGCACGACGATCTATGTCGGCAACGCCGCGCTCATGGCAGCGGCGGCGCAGGCGCTCGCCGACGTCGTGACGGCCGCAACGCCGCCGAACGCAACCAGCCTCGGCGCTGTTCTCACCACCGCGCTTGTCGCCACCGACCAGGGCCTTGTCGTCGATCTTATGCTGAAGGCGGCCTTGGCCACGAACGACGGCGGCGCGCAACGCCTGATCGGCGAGGCGCTTGCCCGATCGAACGCCGGCCTCACGACCATGCTCTCGGACATCTATGCGACGGCGCGGGGACTGTTCGTTGGCAACGACACGACCGTCGACGCGGCCGTCGCGGCCGATGTCGAAGTCATGATCGGCCTCGCCGCCGGCTCGACGGGCAATGCGGAGGCCGTAGAGATCGGCCGCACACTGCCGGCCGTGCTCCAGTTCTATTCATCGGCGCCCACGGCTTTGATCGGCGACGTGGCCGGAAACCTCCCGCCGGCCCGCGCCCTCGCCGTGCTGGCCGGGGCCGCCACCGCCGGCGCTTCCTATGGCGGCAGCCAGATCCTGCCCTACGGACGGCAGGCGTATTGGACCGCGATCGCCGAACTCATGGCGACCGACACAGCCGCGGGCATCTCCGAACTCGACGGCATGATCGGCGTTTCGGGACAGTCGCTTTCGATCGACGAGGGGCTCGACCTCCTGGCCCATGTGGCGGCGCGGGGCAGCGCGACGGTGACGTCCGCCATCGCCGACGAGGTCGTCGCCCTGATCGCGCGCAGCCCGGCGGCCGTCACCGCCGATCACACCGCCGGCGTGCTGATCGCCCTGATCGAAGCCCCGAATCCCTACAGCACGGACACGCTCACGGCCGACCGCGCGGCGATGTCCGTTGCCGTCGCCAAGACGCTGACCGCGATGGTCTCCGCCGGCAAACTGACCGCCGCCCAAGCCATCGCCAAGGTCGTCGCGGACGTCGAGGCGGGGCATCTCGCCGCTGCCCGGGGCGTCCAGGCGCTCGCCAACCTCGAGGCTGCCGGTTTCGGCTCCGAAGCCGTCGCCACCGGCCTGAACGCCCTGATCGGCTCTGCCTTCACGGTCACCCAGGCGATCGCCGCCCTCGACGCGCTGAGCGTCACCGATGCATCCGACGCCCTCAAGAGCGCGATCGACACCGAGATCGGCACGCTGGCGCTCGGCCACCTCCGCGAGGCCGCCGGCCTCGGCAGCGCGGTCATGGTCAAGGCCCAGGCGCATGAAATCGCCGGGCTGATCGCAACCGGCCCCACCGTCGCCCAAGCCATACTCGACGGACTGGCGGCGCGCATCGAGGCCGGTGACCTGCCTGCGGCCAAGGCCGCCCGCCTGCTGGTCTATCTTTATGGCGAGGGCGGCCCGGCCGCGACCGCGGCTGCGGATACGATCGAGGCCCTTGCCGGGCGGATTCCCTCCGGCGGGACCACGCCTGACCTGCCGGTGTTCACGGTTACGGCGACGTTCGACGCGGCGATCACCGCCGGCTACCTCACCAGCGCGGCGGCGCTGTCCCTTGCCGAAGCGCTCATCGCCAGCGACGCCATGGCCGCCCGTATCGCCATCGCCGATCTGGTCCAGGCGGACCGGGTGACCATCGCCACGCTTGACGCCGAGATCACGGCCGGGCGTCTTGCCGGCGGCGACGCCCTGCAGGTGATCATCCGGGTGTCCGAACACACGACGGGCGACCTCCATAACGCCGCCATTGCGGCAATCGCCCATCTCGCCGTGCAGGACACGACTCTTGCGGCGGCGGCGTTGCAGAGTTTCGTGACGCTCGCCGGCAGCACCGTGGCGGCAGATCGTGCCGCCGCCTATTCCGGCATCAACGATCTCATCACGATACCCGGCATCGGGACCCAGGCTTTCGCCGCGCTGTTGCCACATCTGACCGCAACCAATCTCTTTGTCGCCGCCGATGCCAGAGCAGAGCTCGTCACGCTGCTTCAGGGCGACCACGTGACGACCGCGCAAGCGACCGGCGCCATCGGGACGGCCCTTTCCGGCGCGACGCCCGTCATCACGGGGAACGCGGCCCTGGCGGCCCTGGTCGCGCTGTCACAGATCAGCGTGGCGCAAGCCGACATCCACAGCTACATCGTCCAGGTCGCGGGCGATACCGAAGCGGCGGTCGCCGCCGGACACACCGTGAACGGCTTTACGCGCGATCAGGCGATCGTCGCGATTGCCGACGGCTTCGCCGGTCATATCGCCGATAGCCGCTCCGGGGCCGCGGTGATCTACAACCTCGGCGCCATCGGCTCGAACACGGTCGCCGAACTCGCTACGACGGTGAACGGCGCCTCGCATTTGAGTGCCGGGGAACGGGCGACCCTGCTGGCGATGATCGGCGTCGCCGCGAGCGCGTCCTACGCCTATGGCCAGCAGATCGCGGCAAAGGGGCTGCCGCTCGCGGGGATCGCCGCGGGGGTCGCCGACGATACCAGCCATATCCGGCCGCAACAGGCCGTGGAAACCCTGCTCGGCGGTTACTCGCAGCTTGGCGCCGCCGCAGCGCCGGCCTTCGCCGCGCTGGTTGTGGCGGGCAAGCTCTCCGGCGCCGACGTTGGCCGCTGGACACTGAACGCCGGAGCAAGCGGCCTCCTGACCGCCACCGCTGCGGTCAAGACACTCGCGGCGATCGCCGCCGCTGCCGGTGGCGACATTCTCGCGGCGGCCCCGGCCGCGCTCGCCGACGCGGTCACCGGCGGCGCGACCTCGACCACCGGCATTCTCTCACCGACAGAGTTCCGCGCCGGTCTCGACGCGGCCATCACCATCGGGGCGGCCACGCAGGCGCAAGTTCTTGCCCTGACCGTAGGCACCCTGCTTGCGCGACTGGACCAGGTGGCGGAACACCAACTCACCAGCGATGCCCACACCCAGGCGACCGATGCGCTGCAGACCGCCGTCGCCGCCGAGCTGTCGGCCCTTTTCGCGAACGGCCTCGCGCTCGCCGACGTGATCGCCGCACTGACCCGCGCCGGGGCCGAAGCGAGCGTCACCGCACAGACGATGGTCGGCGGCCAGATCGTCGCGCTCGCCGGCTCGACCAGTGCCGCCACCGTGGTGGCCGACATGACGGCGACGGGCACCGGCTCAGACGCCATCGATGCATCGAAACTCGCCGGCATGCTGTCCGCCGTCGCGGGGGCCGGCGACAGCGAGCTCCAGGTGGAGGCCGGCAAGGCGATCGCCGCGCTCGTAAACGCGGGATCGATGACGGAGGCCCAAGCCCACGAGGTCACCTATGGCCGTCTCACGGATGGATTCCTGACCCGGGACGCGACGCTCGCCATCGCGATCGGCCTCGCGGCCGGCGATGCCGCCGCCGTGGCGGGAAGCGTCCTCCACGTGCTCAAGCAGGCCGTCACGCTTCCGGCGCTTTGCGGCGCGCTCGTCGATGCCGTGGCCGCCGAGACGCTCACCGCGGCCCAGGCGGTGCGCGCCGGAGCCGGCATGGTCGCCGCGGCCGGCGACACGGGCGAGCTGCTGGCCGTCATCGGTGCGCTCGTCACGGCCGGTTCGACCACGACGACCGCGGCCGTGAGCGAACTCGGCTCCCTGATCGGCACCGGCCGTTTCACGCCCGCGGCCGCCATGGCCGTCGTGACCAGCCTCGCCGCCGGCCTGGACGCGACCGGTCTGCGTGCCATCGGCGACAGCCTGGGCGAATTCATCGCATCCGAAAAGCTCACCGGTGCCAATGTCGCCGCTGGTCTCGCCGACGCGATCCGGGCGCATCCGGCCGAAGCCTCCGCCGTCAACGAGGCGGTCACGCTGCTTGTCGGCATCATGCTCGATGCGAGCACGGCCGCCGTCGCCGCAGGCGTCCCCGCCACCGGACGCTCGCTGTTGCTGGATTTCATTGGCACCGACGCCGGCCGCGCGGCCGCAGCGACCGGAGCGATCGGCACGGCGGTGACGGAATCCGCACTCACCGGGAGCCAGGCGGAAGCCCTGCTTTTCGCGTTCGCCGTTACCGGCGAGGAGGCTCTCTTCACTGCCGCGGCGGTCAAGCTTCGCCAACTCGTGACGGGCCGCCTCGGCAATGCCGCCGGCTATGCCGCCCTGGCGCAGGACATCGTCGCGGCGGTCACCGGCGGCTCGCTGGCGGCGGAGCGGGCGGTGGGCATCGCGGCGATCGCCCTCGACGCCGCGACGGCCTCGGCGACGATCCGGTCGCTGATCGACGAACAGGCGATCTCGGCCGCCGATGCGGCGGCGAGCCTCGTGGCGCTGCCCAGCGCCTACCGTGATCAGGGAACGGCGCTTCTCGCGGGCTTCACGGCAGCGAAGCTCGACGGTGACAGCGACGCCGCCGGGCTATACGGGCCGAGCCTCGCGGGACTGGTCGCGCTGATGGCGTCGGGCGCCGTGACGCCGGACGGCTTTGTCGCAACGTACCCCCACGCCGAGCTGATCGTAGCGCTCGTCGACCGGGCGAACGACCAGCTCGCCGGGACCAGCACGCTGTCGACTGTGAAGGAGGGCCTTTACACCGCGGCGCTGTCCTTGCCGGCCGCGGGCCTCCTCGCGGGCGTCGATGCGGCGTTGACGGGCGAGGTCATCACCGTGCCGCATGCGCTGACGATCCTGGCGGATCTCGCCGATCGCGGTTCGACGACCCTCGCCGACGCGATCGGAGCCAAGCTGGCGGCGTTGGTCGATGCGGACACCGTCACCGCCGCGCAGGTCGCGCAGGCCTTCACGCCCATCCGCCTTGCGGGCATGATCGACCCGTCAACGCCGAACGCGGCCCTGGTGGCCGCGCTCAGTCAAGCGATGTCCGATGCCTTGCAGGTGCCCGCGAATCCATCGGCGGTGGTCGGCGGGCTGACGGGTGCCGTGGGGGCGAGCACCGGCCCCACCCTGACCGCCGCGCAGGCCGTCCTTGCCCTGGCGCTCGTCGGCCGTATGGGCAGCGGAAGCCTTTCGCATGCTGCCGCCGCCGGCATCTCCAGCCTCGTCACGGCAGGGCACCTGACCGCCGCCGACGCGCTGCTTCAGGTCGAGCGGGTGCTGCTCGCCGGCCCTGTCGATGCCATGCCAAGCGTAGGAGCGATGCTCGCGTCCCTCGCGGATGCCGTGGAGCTCAGCCAGGACGGTCTCATCAGCGCGATCACCGACGCCGTCGGACACGGTCTCACGACGCCTCAAGCGATCAGCGTCCTGATCGCGCTGACGGGCTCCCAGTCGGACGTCCTGCGCGATCCAGACGTTTCCGCCGTTCCCAGCGGTGCGATCGCGACGGCCGTCCTCGGCCTTACGGGAATTATGTCCGCAGCCATCACGGCGATCACCGGCGCGCAGGCGGCAGACGGTTACAAGCTGTCGCTGCTCACCGAACTCGCGGGCTCCAGCGATGCGGCGGCGCTCGCGGCTGGCGGCGCAGCGGCCTCTCTTGTGGCTTCGCTCGACGCCACGGCCATCGCCGACTTTGTCGGCGCCGGGCTCGCGGCAGACCGCCAAGCCGCCTTCCTGCTCGGCATGGCCACGGGCGGGTCGGCGATGTTCAGACAGACGGTGGCGTCCGCCGGCGTCGCGCTCGGTCTCCAGACGTCGTCCCACGCCTTGGCGAACCTCGAAACCGCCATCGCGCGCGGCTTCACCTCGTCCGCCAGCGTCCTGCAATTCCTCGCCGATTTTGCCGCGTCCGCCGCGGCGTCCGCCACTCCTTCGGCGCAGCACGCCGGGGACTACCTCGCTCTCGCCCTGCTGATGGGCGGCATCGATGGCGCGCCGGCCACCCAGCGCGCGGCGGCTGCGGACGCCATCGCCGCCATGCTCGCCGCCAATCTGTTCCAGGTGGACGGGCTGTTCGACCACATCGACGCCGCCCTCGCCGACTTGCGGATCACGGGACGGCAGGCGGCGGACCTGATGCTCACCACGGTGCCGGCCAGCGCCGAGAACGCCGGCCTGATCGCCCGCAAATTCCTCTCTCCGTCGTTTCCGCCGATCGACGTCTTTGCCGCGATCGAATCGGCCGCAGCAAACGGCCAGATCAGCGGCCTGGAGGCCATCCGGCTCGCGGCCGTCCTTTCGGGGTTGAGCGAGGCCCTCGTTGCCGGGGCGGCCGGTCAAGTCGCGGCCGTGATCGGCCGTGGGGAACTCACCGCGAGCGCCATATCCACGATGATCGGCACGCTTGCCAGCGTCGGCACCGACGCGCGCACGAGCGCGCCGATCATGATCGCCGATCTCCTCACCGGGTTGGTTGCAACGGGCGCCGTCAGCGGAACCGATGCCCTCGCCGACCTGACCGGTCAGGCAACCGCCAGCACCGCGATGGCGGTGCTGATCCGGATTGGCACCCGGTCCGCGCCGGCGGCGCTGGCCGCGGAGGCTCGGGCGGCATTCAACGATCTGGCCGGAAGCTACTCGGACGAAGCCGTCGGATCGGCGCTCGTCGAGGCGGTCACGAACGGCATCGTCAGCGCACCTGGGGCCATTCTCTTCGCCACGCGCGTTCTCGCGCTCGTCACCGATGCGACCGCCGCCTACACGTCCCAGAACGTGTTCCGAGGTGTGGTCCAAGCGCTTGTCGACGCCGAGAAGGTGACCTTCAGCAACGCTCTCGCCAGCATCGCCGGGAGCGGGCTTCCGGACGCGACGATCCGGCTTTATGCCGAGCTTGCGCGCAGCGAGGACCAGCATGCCGCGGTGCTCGGCGCGATCTCCGATCTGATCGCGGCCGGCACGATCGGGTTCGACCAGGTCTTCTCCACGTTGCGCGGTCTCCTCACCATCGATGCCGCGCATCTCACCCCGATCTTCGGCCGGCTGATCGTCGAGGTTGCAGCGCGGCTCGATTCGACGGAGGCCGTCGACGACGTCGTATCGCTGGTCTCCGAGGAACTCGTCGCTCCCAGCGCGCTCGCCGGCCTGCTGGACCACGCGCGGGCCGGCGGCGGCGAAACCACGCAACTGACGGCCATGGCGCTCCGCCTCGTCGGCGCGGTGTCGAACGCCGGCGTCCAAAGCGAGATCGGAGCCTTCCTGGGCCAGCTCCTGGCCGACGCGGCCGACCCGACCACCGGCGCGGCGCTGAAGACGACCTTCATCGCCGCGGCCGATGCGGCCGTCGTGTCTGGCGCCCTGACGGCGGGCAAGCTCGCCGTGCTGCTTGCCGGCATGGCGACGGTCGAGGGAACCGGCCCTTACGCCGTGGAGGCCGCCGCGGCAGAGCTCGTCGCGCTGGTCACGACCGGTCGCCTTGATGCCGACGATGCCGTGGGTGCGATCGCGGCCGCTGCGGCCACCAGCATGCCCGCCGGCAAGCTGGTGCATTTCCTCGCACGGCTCGGCAGTTCGCCGCTCGGCGAGGCGGCGGCCGGGCAGGTCGTCGCGCTGGTCAACAGTGGCCTCATCGACGCGACCGCTTCCGTCGCCGCGATCCACGAAATCACTGGCAGCGTCCCCTCAAGCATCGCAAGCAGCCTCGCGCTGACGGCGGCAGCCGGCGAAGCCTTCCTGATCAGGATTTTCCTTCACGGCGGCGACGCGCTCCAGGCCGCCGCCCTTGCCCAGTTCGTTGCGGACATAGCCGATGGCGGCCAGACAGGCATCAGCGGCGCCATAACCGGCGCGGTCACGGACGGCTGGTTGACGCCTGCCGCTGCGCTTGGGCTCGTGGCCCGCATTCTCGGCGCGGAGACGACTGATCCGAACGGCGTATTCGCGAGTTGGGCTGCGAGCCATGTGGCGGACTTGGCGGCGGATGCGCAGCTTTCGGCGGCCGCCGCCGCGGCGATCTTCCTTCCCAAGCTGGCCGACGCCGGGACCGCCGGCCGCGCCGCGATCCTTGACGTTCTCATCAGCCTGCCTGGCGGCATCGCCGCGATCGGTGACGCCGCAGCCGCGAACCATGCGCTGGCGGCGGCGGCGACCGACGCACTAATCGGCATCGCGTCCGGCGGCGGCACCACCGCGACGGCGGCCCTCGGCGAGATCGTGGCGATGCTTGGCGAGGGGCTCGTCACCGCAGACGACCTCGTGAGCGCCGCCACCGCGGGCGGCCAGTTCGAAGCGGTGCGCTCGGCCGTTCTGCTGAGCGCGTCCCCAAGTACGGATGCGATCCGCGCCTTCACCGCCGACATCGCCGCCCATGCCGGCGCGGCCGGTTCGGCATTCACGACCGCAGCCTACGCCCAAGCCGCGTTCGACGCCTTCAAGGTCAAGAACAACGCCATGACGGTCGACGCGGCCATCAGCGATGTCGCCGGCCATGCGCAAGCCCACGGCGCCTCGACCTTCTGGGCACTGGCCGGGCTGGCGAAGGTTTTCACCCATCTCCAGAGCACCGCCAGCGCCACCACGGTCAAGACCGCGATCCGACAAGGCCTGGACGGCGGCGCGATGGTGCGTGAACTCGCCGAACACTTCCAGGTGAGCGGCAACAATGAGTCGGCGGCCGACATCCGCCGCGAGTTGCTCTTTCAAGTCTCCGATCCATGGGCCGCCGCCCACTATTTTCAGCAGTTCGTGACCGACGCCCACATTTTGAACCGGCAGGCGGCGGGCCAGCCCTTCGACGCGTCGGCGCTCCGCCCGGGCAATGCGGTCCCCATCGGCGGAACCGCAACCGCCACCAACGACTTCGACGCCTTCGGCCTGGAGGTGTCGCTCCAACGCTTCATCGACGCGTCCACGACGTCGGCTGCCGACAAGGCGGCGGTGCGGGCTGTGCTCGCGGACAGGCTGGCCAACGGCAGCGCCGAAATGGCGGCGATCCGGTATGCGAAAGGCGATCCCACGCAGACACTCGCCTTGCTGGAAACGCTCTACGGACATGTCCGACCGGGCGTCGACAGCGCCTCCGCCACCCACGACCGTCAGGTCCAGCTGGCATGGACCGCCGTTTTCGCCCGCAGCTTAGGCTATCCGTCGCTTTCCACGGCGCTTCACGCGCCCCAATATGCGAACGACGTGGCCGTCGGTCTGGGCGCCCTTCTGTCCGCGCCGCTCGGAACGGTACGCACCCTCGTCATCGAGGCGGCGCGCGATCATCTCAAGAACAGCTTTCTCGTCGGCAATGCGACCGACCTCCAGAACGAGACCACGGCGCTTCAAAGTGGCCTCAACTATTCCGAGCTGATTACCGAGCAGCTGTCGGCGGGCTGGGACCGGACGCAGGGCTCGCAAAGCATGTTCGGCCTCGCGCATGACCGCGTTGCAACCGATCCCACGAGCGTGGACGCCTTCGCGCGATTTGGCGCCGCCTTCGCGGCCAACCGCCTGTCGAGCGATATCGCCACCAGGCTTTTCGGCGGCAGCGGTGGGACCGCGCTGACGGCCGTCCAGTACGGCTCCAAACTCGCTCTCTTCGCGTTGAGCATGGGGGCGGTTTCGGATGCCCTCGGTGAGACCGGAACCGCCGCTCTCAAGGCTCCCTTCGCGGTGGCCGAGAAGACGGCAACCCTCATCTCCGACGTGCTCTACGACGTGAGCCAGGCGAAGGTCGATCAGGTCGAAAAGGCTCTGCCCAATGTTCTAGCCTTCGCCGATGCGGTTCAGGGCGGCGACGTTGGCGAAATTCTTGAGGCATCCGGCCAAATTGCCCTTGATTACTATGAAATTGTGACCGGATTCGATCTGGCGCTCGGCGCGGAAGTGGCCAAGGATTTTGCCTCGTTCCTCGGCCATCTGTTTACGGGCGATACCGGCGCGATCTATGGCGACGTGATCAGGATGGGGCATCATTTCGTCGATATATTCAATGACAATATCTATATTGGCGCATTGAGCGACGTCATATCGAATTATGCGTCCACCATCAACAGCGCCCTCTCGGCACTTCGTTCCGGCTTCAGGATCGCTCTCGACGGCTATGTGAACGGTGTCACGTACCTCGTCGAAGACACCGAGTTCGGTACCGTCGTGGATGGCGTTGTGGATACGGGAAGGCGTATCGGGAGCTTTTTCGGCATCGACGGGTACATAATTGGCGGAACAGCCTTTGCCGACCGCAATCTGAACGGAGTCCTCGATCCGGGCGAGCCGAGCGCGACGAGCGACGCGAGCGGGCGATACATCATCACCAATCCGCTCGGACCGATCATTCTGACCGGCGGCATCGACAGCGCCACCGGCCTGCCCATGACCGGGACGATGAGGGCGCCGGCGAATTCGACCGTCATCACCCCGCTGACGACCCTGATCGAGAAATACGCGGCTCCCGGCGATGCCAACGCCTCCTCGGCCCAGAGCCGGATTGCATCGATGCTCGGCATCCCTTCGGACGTCGATCTCACGAGTTTCGATCCGCTCGCCAGCGTCGCGGGGCAGACGGGTGGCCGGGAGGTGCTGGCGGCGGCGGCGGCGGTGCTGAACACCGTTACGCTGCTCAGAGCCGCCGGCGCCACCCAGGACCCTTATGACGCGATCATCTCCAACCTGCGGACCTCGACCGGAGAGGCGGCCCTCGACGACCCGGCGACGATCACCGCCATCGCCGAGCAAGCCGGCTTGACCGGCGCCAATGCCGCGACGGTCACAACCCTGGCGGTTGCGAGCAACCAGATCCTCGACGACGCGGTGTCGACCGTGACCGACTCGGTCTCCTTCCTGCAAACGGTCATGGCCGTCAACAAGCAGACCCAGGGCGCGACGGCCAGCGCTCTCGCCGCGGCAGGAAGCGACGCCGCTGCCCTGGCATCGGTCACGTCGGACAACACCGGCGCTTCGCTCCAGTCCAACGTCGCCGCCAACACCGCCGCGTTTTCCCAGGGCAGCGCGCCCGGCGTTCCGATCGCCCGTCTTGCCAACGATACCGGCATTCCTGGCGACGGGCTGACCAAAGATCCGACGATCGCCTACACGAAGGACGCCGACGCGATCCTGCTCTATGCGGTTGACGGCGGCGCCTACACCGGCACCGTGCCCGTCTTCACGACCGACGGCTCGCACACCATCCGCCTGAAAGCGACCAATCTCTCCGGCCAGACGACGGAGGGCGCATCATTCAGCTTCGTGCTCGACACGACGGCTCCGGGCGCGCCCACGGGTCTGGCGCTGACGGCCGGGTGGGACAGCGGGTTTACCGCGGATACCAACGTCACCACGCCGACGATCACCGGTTCGGTGGCCGAGGCGGCGACGATCGTTCTGTACGACGGCGCCACGGCGGTCGGCACCACCTCGGCCGGCGGGGCGGGGATCTGGACCATCACCGCCTCCTCGCTGACGGGCGGGACGCACGCCCTCACCGCCGTGGCGATCGACCAGGCCGGCAACATCTCCTCGGCGTCCACCGCGTTGTCGGTCACCATAGATATCCCCGTGCCCGATGACGGTGGCGGGGGCATCCAGACTACCACCACGGCAGTGGGCGGCACCACGGTGCAGACGACGGTGACGACCGGCGGCACGGTCACGGTGACCTCGCCGCCGACCGCCTCCTCCGCTCAGGTGCCGATCGGCGGGACGGCCGGTGCTTCCACCCTCACCGCCCGGGTGCCGGGCGGCGTTGGGATCAGCGCCGCCGGACCCCAGGCGCCGGTCGCGCAGGCCGAGGTGGCGGGCACGCTCGCCGCGGCCATCAACACCCTGGGCGTCGACCCGGCGCGGCAGGCCTCGTTCACCAGCGCCATCATCGGCTTCGCCGGATCGCTGAACGCCGGAACCAGCGTCACCGTCCGCACCGTCACCCCGACGGTGGCGGCCGGCGTGGTGCCGGGCGGGCCGATCGTCATCAGCGGCGGCGGCGGCGGCGAGGCGCTGGTGCTCGACTTGCGCAATCTGCCGTCGGGCACCGTGTTGCAACTCGACAACGTCGGCTTCGCGGCGATCGTCGGCGATGCCACGGTGACCGGCGGCGCCGGCTCGCAGTACGCGGTCGGGGACGACGACGCCCAGATCATCGTGCTGGGCGCCGACGATGACACGCTGCGCGGCGGCGGCGGCAACGACTTCGTCGGCTCGGAAGGCGGCGACGACGTGCTGTTCGGCGACGGCGGTGTGGACACGGTGACCGGCGGCATCGGCAACGACGTACTGTATGGCAACCAGCAGGACGACCTGCTGTACGGCAACCAGGGCACCGACATGCTGTTCGGCGGCCAGGACCTGGACACGCTGTTCGGCGGCCAGGACGGCGACGTTCTTTACGGCAACCGCGCCGACGACATCCTGTACGGACAGATCGGTGCCGACACGTTGTTCGGCGGGCAGGGCAACGACGTGCTGTTCGGCGGCCAGGGCAACGACGTGCTGGCCGGCAATCGGGGCGCCGATACGCTCCATGGCGGGTTGGGCGCGGACACCTTCCGCATCGGCTCGCCCGAGGAAGCCGGCGACGTGATCGCCGACTTCCAAATAGGGGTGGACGCCATTGCCGTGACCGGGCCGAACTTCGGCAGCCTGCCGGCGGGCCCGCTGTCGGCCAGCCACTTCGCGCTGGGCCGGCCGGGGGATGCCGACGACTGGTTCGTCTTCGACACCACCACCGGCACCCTGTCGTTCGACGCCGACGGCTCGGGCGCCGGGACGGCGGTGACCATCGCCACGCTCAACGTCCGCACGCTGGGCCACACCGACATCACGGTGTTGGCGGGCTGAAGCGACGCCGGAACACGCGCGCCTCCGGCAGCCCCCGGCCCACCCGCTTGCGAGGGGCCGGGGGCCGGCATCGGGTGTCCCCGTTGGTTCGGGCCAAGTTGCCGGTACCCACCGAAGCGGTGTTGGTGCACCGAGGCGCGGGTTTGCCGGTGCTGGGTCATGATGTAGAAGGGCGCCTCTCCGTGTTCCCCTGGATTGGTCCCTCCCGGCATGCCGAACAAGCACAACGACACCCGCCGCCATC
>Ga0196970_1001585_pt1 | contig 14499 bp, 13 predicted proteins | sample S1v_513CmetaG_FD_148672 | JGI IMG/M metagenome (GOLD analysis project Ga0196970, IMG submission 148672) | Soil microbial communities from Anza Borrego desert, Southern California, United States - S1+v_5-13C | ecosystem: Environmental > Terrestrial > Soil > Desert | place: USA: California... | reverse complement strand
GGAAAAGGCCTTATCGCCCTTCCCGGCGCATACCGAAGTCATTCCGCTACTGCTGCCAATTGGGACGCAGCAGCGCCAAATGACGCGTGGTGCAGTCCACGCGCTCGTAAAGCAGGTTTTCCTGAAATCTGCCCAACGTCTACGCGCTCGCGGAGACGAATCAATTGCTTCTCGCGTTGAGGCTGCTTCTGCACATTGGCTGCGTCATACCGCGGGCTCTCATATGGCAAATAGCAACGTGGATCTCCGCCATGTACGAGATAACCTCGGCCATGAGTCGCTCACAACTACAAGTGCATATCTTCATTCCACGGACGATGCTCGACACAGAGAGACGGAAGAGCGCCACAAGATAAAATGGTAGAAAATCCCAGATACGCCGAAACCCGGCTCTATAACGGCGCATCCCCACACCCTTGTTACTTCACGGTGCTAATCGCAGGTGATGTTCATTGAAATTTTTACCCAGTCTTCGGGCATGCCAAAAAGATCTTGCTAAGACGTATAACCCGACGCACATACCGACTTAGCTCTCCCCGGAGAGCGAGGTAGCTGGATTTGCAGTCTTCTCTATGCTCAGACATCTTGACATCTCCATTGCGACAGCCGAATCCGCTTTACGAGTGACCACTTCCCCAAACTCTTTACCAAGCGCGAACTGAGCGAAGGCACCGCCTGTGTGAAAAGTTCGAGTGCGGAACCTAGCTTGGAGCTCATCAATTTCGGTTTCCGCGAAATGCAATTGCACGTAGCAGTCAATTGCATCACCTTTATCTACACGTAGCAGGCCCGTCGAAAGCTTTTGATCGACAAACAAATCAAATGCTTCGCCGCCGTGGACAAGACTAGGGGCAACGATAGACACTGGAATGCCGATTGTTGCACCAAAGGCCAAATTAAACTCCTTACAGGCTGCTCGCGATGCGGGATATGCTTTTCCCGTAGCTCGAAGCTTGACACGTATATCACTTCCGGAAACCGACTTTGGCAGTAGAAGAAACTGTGACAGCACTGATTGAGCAGCCTCAAACTCATCGGAGCGCGACGATGTCGTCGCCCCCGCACGTACTTGCAACGTTCGGCTGAGATCACGTCGTAATTTCGCCGCGAGGTCCTGCTCATCCAAAAACGTGTCTACGGTGTGGCGTTCACGTAGCGTAACCTTAAACGCTTCTAATTTGTCTCTCCCCTGACCTCTGTCAATGAATCTAATTGGCATCTGCGCGTTCTCTTCGTCGATCAAGTAAATAAGAACCTCCTTGCCGAGTTGGACCGCACGTTCATACTCAATCTGCGTATACGACTTTTCAGACTTCGGCTCAACCGACCCATGTCTAAAAGCGATGATTCCCACGTATAAGTCGCACTGTTCAAGTTCGAACAGACAAGTTTCAAGAGGAGATTCCTTGCGCGCACCAAATCGTTCCATACCACGTATCGCCACATTGAAATTTCCCAGTACGTTCCATACAGCCTTTCGATGGGTCTGGAGGTCTTGAAACGTGGACGATATGAAGACAGTGCGGTGCATTGAATTTCTCTCGATAACATTGTTAAGACGAATCCTGCCATGCAGATTCTTTGGCAGCAATACGGAGTTCATATGACAAGCAGCCGCCTCTGCGAGCGAATGTGCGCAAACAGCAGGTTAAATGCACACCTCCTTAGAGTGATGGCGTTTTGACAACGCGGCCGCCGCCGCTAATCGAAACTCCTATACATACCGACATCACTTTGTCATAAGCAGTGATAAAGTTGCAGCAACTTCACGCTAATCAAACATATCGACAAGCGCGACACATTATCCTGCAACGATCCTCCTCCCGACGGGGCGGTTCATGCGTGAGAATGAGTGCCGCCAGAGTCAGCAAGAAAATGAAACCTACAACGAGCAGACAAAATCTTGGGCGCCTAATTGAGCAGTTAGCCGAATCAGTCGACGTAGCGGATGTCGCTGAAAAACTAGGCCTGGTCGTCAAGCGATCGGGTGGAAGACCAATGGCGCAGTGCATTTTTCATGACGATACAAACCCGTCTATGTCACTGTACCCCGCCACTCAAAAAGATAAATCGCACTTCCACTGCTTCGTTTGTAACTCGCATGGCGACATCTTTGAATTAGTAAAAAAAGCCAAAGGCCTAAATTTCGTTGACTCCGTTCGGTGGTTAGCATCCTCATACGGGTATGCGCATTCCCTCCCTGAGAAAATTAGAACATCGACTACCGTCCCCGACCTTCCTTCTAGCACCGATCCTGCGAACTCGACCCAGAGTGAATTGGAGCAAGCGCTTTCCATTTACCGTCGCTCCAATTCCGAAAAACTTGCATCATGGCTGCAAACACGTGAAATTTCGCGCGAACTCGCGAAATCGGCAGAGGTGTGCTTTTCCGAACCGAGAGTTCTTGTGCGACAACTAGGCGAAGAACTCAAGGCGTATGGAACATATCGCCAGCTCCTAGATCGTTTCGAAAGTGCTGGCCTAATCAGAAAAAAAATGAAAAGCCAGCCAGGGGAAACTGCTGCAACGTACCTAGATCTTGGCGCCGATTACAGCGATTTCTTCTTTGACGAACGCGTCATTTTCCCTATTCGTGACCTTCGCAAGAAGTTAGTTGGTTTCGCCGGCAGGAAAATTTCCGACACTTCGGATACACCTAAGTACCTCTACACGCCAAACTTACCTAAGTCCAACCTCCTCTATCGCGCGCACTACGCGTTCGAGGTAGTTAGATCCGATGTCAATGCCGGGAATCCAGCCGTCATTTATCTCTGTGAGGGTTTACTAGATGCTCTTAGGCTGGAAGCATTTGGCTTCGCTGCCGTTGCAGTTCTCGGATCCCGTATTTCTGAGAACCAAGCTCGTACACTCACCGATTTCGCTAGCACGTTACCCGACCTAAATCCACTAACGCTTCGCATCTTCTTGGATCGTGATGCTGCCGGTTTAAAGGGCGCCGCAGGCTCTATTGAGGTTCTTCTTAAAGTGGACCCTGAGCTTCGATTACAGCTTAGTTTTCTATGGCCTAGCACCCCCGACGCAAAGGATCCCGACGAACTTCTAAAGCCATTTCACGATCGAAAGTCCGCTCAGACAGCCCTAGACGCAATTACTTATCCAGCGGGGCTCGCTCTATTGGCTGAGAAATTGAACGTTCCTCCTACAGATATCCTTTCCGATACAGGGTGGGCAACAATTCCGCTCGGTGCAAAATATCGACTAGCACATTGGGTCGCTGCAACGACTAACGGACTTCTCGACCGCCTACTGGGCGGGAGTACACATCCTGCTTCGGTAAGCAGCACGTGGATTCGTGACATCAGGCTTTATGTCAGTGCCCCTCCTCAAAAGCTACATCCAACTAATTCGAATCGGTCTTCGTATGAAAACACGGTAAGACTGAACTTGGCGCGAGAGCTTGCGCAATCGGGTGCTAAATGTGAGGTGCACTTTGACGTCGCAGGCTGGAGACGAATTTCACTGGCTGCTACCGCCTTTAATGTCGGCTTTCAAACTCGTCTGCAGCAGGCACAGTTTCAATCCACGGAGCCCTTTGAAGCCATTCATGTTTCCCGAGGCTTTGGGAAATCAGAGGCAAGACTAAAGGCGACGCCCTGCCCGGAAGACCTAATAATCCAACAATATGTCCTCAACGAGATTCTCACAGATCGCTTGGATGACGGTTCAGAGCACCAGTTCAGCAATCATATCCCGGCTGTTAGGTACTATCGCAGTACCAATAACCAGCGTACAACAGGTGAGCACCAAGCAGAGACATACGATGAAACGTTAAGCTTCGCATATCAGATTGACATGGACGTTTTGGAGGGGAAATCGCCGCCATCTGAAAGTGGAATTTTTCGTCCGTACTTTGAGTGTTGGAGAGGGTTCATATCGTCGCTGCTGGCACAAGGTGCTCGGATGGAGCATGTTCACATGATCCGTCTGGATTTGAAACGTTACTATGACAAGATTAAGCGTTCAGTTGTAAGAGATCTCCTTCGAGACTGCTTAAAACCGGCCTATCACTCACTGCAAGACCCTGATCAGTTCGCGCCTCTCTTCCGACCAAATGGGTTGTTGCACGAGAGAGAAAATGCGGTAATCGATTTCGTTGTTGAACAAAGTTTCGGATTCACATACTACGCGCCGGACAACGGCACTGTACTAGCTTCAGATCGCGAGCAAGGCATACCCCAGGGCCCCGTTCTATCGGCATGGATCGGGAACATGGTTCTCTTCAAGCTTGACACCGTCCTACGGGCAAAGCTGCACGAGCTAAACCGCCAAGGAGTTGTGCGAGCCGGGTATGGACGTTATGTAGACGACGTCGTCCTGCTAAGCGACAGTGTTGACACACTCGACGCTCTCCGTGCTTTGACAGAAGATGTGGTACGGAACTTACAGCTTGAAGTGATTGCGAAGGAAAGCTTCGCCCCGATGTCAAATGAAGAGTTTTTATTGCATCTTACGTCCGGGCGGGCATTGCCGGCGTCTGGCCCACGCGAGGAGGCGGTTTTGCTCGAGTCGGGCGACGGCGATGCCGGCTGGGGGATGTGGCAAAGTGATGAACCGCGGCGGTATACATCTTTGGAGTTGCTACGCGACGCACGGCTGTATAGTGCCCCTCCCGAAGTAATTGAGAACCAGATCTTTACCGCCTTACGTGCTGAAGATCTTCGACCAGCAGAACTTGGGAAGGCGGCAAGATGGCTTTGGTTCCATGCTGCTGTGATGCTGGTTAGCGACGATTATGATGTGGAGAAATTGTTCGCTACCTACTGGCGGACGTGGCGCGCGGTTTGCTCAAATGCACCTTCTGGCTTGCACAGTGATCTAGCTTGGGACGACCCTGCATTCTATGCATTGGAAGGTCTGGAGAACTTACTGGAACGCGCTAATAGTTCGGATTTTGGCCTCACACCAGAAGAAGCGCAGCTCCGCATCAAGAGCATCGGAACGCTCGCAAAGACCGTAATCTCTCCCGAATTCGTCGATATGTTCTTGCCAACGGAAGATGGCAATGCCCCCGCGGGATGGGGGAAAGGAGCAGCGGTTTTACGTCGCATGTTTTTCCAGCGACTGATATCCATTCGGTGGAAAGCCGCTCAGCTTTCTGATGATAGTTCAATTACTTTTGATTTACCGTCGGTCCGATCAAAAATTGAAGGCATGAGCGATGCGCTGCAGGGATCGCTGAAGCGCGCCCTGTTTACAGAAGCAGAAACGTGCAGAACATCTGGGACAGGAGTCGCCGTATCCGGTCAGGGAAGCAACGAGAGAAATCCACTAAGTGACGCGTTTCTTTGGCTCCATCAAGTAGTGGTTGCGCTTTACACGGATCCTACGGAAAGTCAGTTAGATCCTCTTGCCGCTTATGTAAACGAGCTTCGTCAGATCCAGAGCGAATTTTCAAATCCGAAATCGGCTCACTTTTCGGTGGTAGAAGAGAAGTTTTTACCTCTATTGCAAGGACTTCTCCCAGAAAATCAACTGAATCTTGGCTCTGGATCTGGCACGCAGCAACTTACAGGTGAAGTGGTCTTATTGTCGCTTCAAACGCTGGCCGCAATATCGCCAAGGGGCCGGTTGGCCCACCTCCTTTCAAAGCGCGAACACCTTATTCAGGGAGATGAACGAAAGTTACCACTCCCTCCCCTGCCAGGCGTGCCGGCGACAGGCCTCCTTCTTGTAACAATCGAGGAGGGGCACGAATACTGGGCACCGATAAACAAAGTTTGGTGGGTAACGCTTCCTGCCAGCGGTGAATTCAGCGCAAAACTTCCCAGTTTTAAACTAGCTTCATCTAGCGGTGAAGCACGCATTATTGAACTAGATTGGCAGAAAGTTGAGCAATGGGAGAAGCTGGAAGTTTTTTGTGCAGCGTGGAACAGCAATACGTATCCTTCACTCGCGTTGATCCAATCATCGACGGTGCCGGTTGACGCAATTAATTTGCGTTGGATAGCAGATGCATTTGAAGCGATTGCACGACTAAATTTCGATTCAGAAATCGACATGGATTCGGAGGACAATGAATACGTGCCTGCATGGCCATACTTGGTCGTCAATAGAAAGCCTGGAACGAATGGAGATGAAGCAGTTGCTCTCACCTTGCTAACGCCTAAATATTCTTCAAGATCGCTTGACGGTACTGCGTTTATTCGCGATGGGGCTCGAGGACTTCGAACATACGAAGTTCCGGACGCATACGGACGACACTGGCGCACGGGAGTATTGTTTTCCGACTTATTCGGATACCGGCGAGACTTAGACCAATTTGCATCGCTCCGCGCTCAGTTAGCGACGGACCAAGATGCAAGTGAGAACACATCTCCTGCAAAACATCTACTCAGGAATATTCTCCGAAAATTAAGAGGAGTTTATACCCCTGGCGGAGTTCTCCGTCCACAAAGAGGACGTGAGCACGTACCTGCGACCATTGGGCGGTCACTCGACACCTTACGACGCTTTCCCAGCGGGGATACGCCTAAAGAGCAAGTGGCATACGTACTTGCGAGTGAATCTGAAAGCGCAGCAATGCACCTTCGGATTGCTGATTACATTTCCCTGCAAAATCGAGGCATTCCAGCGGCGTACCTTGAGCGAATAGCGCTTCGAGTAGTGGGGAGAATACCTCTCACCTGGTCAGAATTTCTACTAGCGGGGAACACTTCGCGTCGCTCGCCGACACGTCGCGTTATTCCAAAATCGTATTTCGAGCTCGCCGATAGGATTGAAGGTCTGGCTAGCGAAAGTCGCATGACGCTATTGGATCGGGCCTCGTTGGCGCTCGTGGCCGGATTACGGCTATGCGCTGTGTCAGCCTGGTTGCGTGAGCTCACCTTATGTGTCGAAATGCTGGGAGATGAGGACGATTGGTCCCTTCCAATTAATGGTGACGTCTCCAATGCCTGGAAGATTGAGGAAAGCGGTTTCTTATTTACGCGGCCAGAAGAACCCGTTAGCGGCCTAACTACGATTTACCACTCGCATATTCAGGAAAACGGCTCCCAGCAGGCGTTTATGGATATAACTCCGCTGGGCTGGCTCACATTACTTGCTGGCCGTGTTGGTCTGCTTGGAGGAGTTACTAAGCGCCGGTTGCTGCGAGAGTGGGATGAGGAAGACTTGGAGAATGTTAGAAAACTTGCCGCCCATTTATCATTCTTCAGTGCTGGCTCAAGTGATCTGACTGACGAAGTTCATCCGGATTGGCCGTATGAGCTCCTCGACTCTAGTGGTGGCCAGGAATGGCTATTATGGCCGATTCATGAGCTTGTACCATTCATTAATTCTATTGAAAAAAATCTTGGACTGAAGCTAAACGACTCTATCTCTGGCCCTTGGCGTTTCGACCCGACCGACAGTAGCTTCACTGATCTTCAAGGAGAACGATGGGCAATAAAGCGTTGGCAAATATTACTTACAAGAGGTGCGCGGCCAGAGAGAATTGCGCACGAACGTCGTTTGCAGAATGTTTGGGACGAAACCCGTGACGCGGTGGGCCGACTGCTTGTTGTTAGCGCACGTGACGACCGCTTGGGAAAGTTGCTATCTGCGGGAAAAATTAACGATACGGCACAGGAAGATTTTACCGGTGAAGTTCCTATCGGTAGGTACCCGGGCGCCTTAGAATTCGCCGAAGGTTCAATTACGCAGACGCGCGCTCCTAACTTGCATCCTGGTTTCGAGATCACGTCGGGGACAAGTGCTGGTGGGATAGTTGCATCCGAAGGTACGAAACTGCCCCCCTCAAGTCCGCCTACGGACTTAAGCAGCCTGAGTGGACGAAAAAGTGGCTCGGTTCAGGATGAATGGCGTTCGTTTCAGGCGCAGTCGTGGCGACAACGACGTCAGCGTTCTCCAGGTCATATAAGAATTGCAATAATGCAATGGGACCTCGCGGAGACATACCACCATCCCGTTATCGAAACGGCGAAATGGGAAGAAGTCTGGCCACCGCGTGAACCCCCCTTGTCTTTCGAGAACAGTACGGCCGAGCGTAGAAGAAGGTTACTCATTTCCAGTGCTCTCGCTGCGTGTGCAGACTTTGAAGTAGACCTGCTTGTATTGCCCGAGTATTCGGTTCGTCCCGACACTGTTGCCTGGTTGCGAAAGCAACTAGAGCGGCGCTCAGGAGCACCATCAGTACTGGCCGGCACATACAAATTACATGGAAATTTGCGTGACCACGGCTTTGATCAGGTGCACCGAGAGATTCTAGGCCTGGCAGACTACCATAAAGTTATTGGGGCTGGCCCGGGAGCTCATTCGCCCTCAACGCATAGCTCCGGAGAGCAAAGCGCAATCCTGACTCTACTAACTCCTCTTGAACTAAGCGACAACAAGAGAATCGTTTGCACCTTTACACGACGAAAGAAATATCCTTCGCTCGCAGCCTCTGAAGTGTTTAATCCGCCGCTAGAGACTCTTGCGCCACTTTATTCTCCCGAGAAGCTTCTAAATGAACTGGAAGCAAGGAATGCCAGCGGATCACGTGCTTTTGGGGCAGGTGTTGTCTCGGCGAGAATGGCTCTTGATTGCATTGAAAAACTGCGGTCGTTTGAACGAATGGCAGAATTTGTATGCTCAGAGTTGTTCCTCCCAATGAGTCTTGCAAATCATCACACCCTTGCAACAGAATTAAGGAAGCTTGCGCTGCGCTTCGGTTCTTTAATCTCCTTAGAGAATGCGCTGGACAACGTACTTTCTGACATCCGAGAAATGGCTGGCTATCTGGGCGTAGGAAGTAAGCGACGTTCAATTCTTATCGTGCCCGCCATGACTACCCGGTCGGCGGATTATTGGATCTTTGGGCAGGCAGCGCTCCTATCTGGTGGGTCAACGACCGTCTTTTGTAATGCCGTTGTCACGCCAAAGGGGGGAGTAGGCGGAAGCTGCTTCGTGGGACGTAATAGCTGGAAGCGTGAAGGCGGCGCACCTTACTATGATACGAACAGTATGCCCTATGCCGGGTGGTCAAAGGGAATTTACTATAATCAAAAGTCCGACGCCCTGGGTGCGCGAGAACAAGCTGTAGTTATCGCGGACATTGATGCAACATTCATGCAGGAGGGAAAGCCACGCCCGCAGGCACTTGCAATACCCTTGCAACTTGTCTCTTATCTGCCCATCGTCGAGATGACGAAAGAAGCACTCGACTTCCAAGGTAAATTGGGGAAGTTTATTAAATCGACTGCACACATCCCTATGGCAGGGCATATTGTCTCACCTCACCACACCGCATTCGCAGAGCTCGCTGAACTGCTATCAATGAGCCTCGAAAATCGGGACGAGGGGTCGTTTAGGTCGCGATTTGAACACTGGAAGAAATACTGGAAAGTCAATCCGGTTGCCGGCATTCCACCTGCACTTGTCGACTGGCTTTGGGTGGATGCCGAAGATAGCGTATTGGAAAGCAAGGTCTTTGTGCCTAACTTTTCCGGAGAAGATATATCAGTTAGCGCTGCCCCTGGTTCAACTTCAGAATCTGCTTCGCCTCCATAAGGAAGTAATTCCGAAGAGTTGAGAAATTTGACGCGCAATCGCAACGACGGCAACCATTGATCGGAGCTTGGTTGTAGCCAAGCTATACGTGATTGACGAGTATCACCTGGCTCCAAGTGGAAACTTTAGAGGCTCCAGTTTTAGTGTTGATCCATCTCTACGTATTCGGTCTGGAAATTTGAGCACATCACTACTTGTTCTGTCCCAAACATCTCCCGTGTGAAGGCAATCGTTACTTTGATAGTTCTCTTGGTTTCCTCGGCGTACGTGCTGCCTTGTTTGCCTTCGGTAGCTCATCGAGCTTGCGTTGCGCTTCTTTCACCTGCAACCGTAATTCGGTAATGAGCCCCTCGGCTCGCGCGCTTTGTACATGCTTTTCGTCGAGCAGGGCGCGTGCTGTCCTCAGATCGTCCACTGCAATATTACGGTTTGCAGTAACTGCCTTCAAATTGCCCTCGAGCTCCCCTGCCCTTTGCCGATAATCGGCGAGCTGCTCTCGCAGGGCTGCCAGTTCGATGCGATGGCGCTCCGCCGCCTGCTCTGCGTGTGATCGCAAGCCCTCCATCTCCTTATGCAGCTTGCTGGCTGCCGTACGCTCACGGTCGATTTCCATCAAGGCGCGCGTCTCTGACGCGCGGAACCGTTCTTCGGCGAGACTGGCGGCCGACCGCAGTTTTTCGAGCTCTGCCCCAAAATCCCGCCGCGCGTCGTCCAGCTTTTGCAGCAGCCCGGCGTTTTCACCGCGCGCATTCTGCAGCTGCCCCTCGAGAGCGACAATGGTTGCATCGCGCGCAGCGACTGCCAGTTCCAATTCGCCGATGCGGGCATGTGCCTGCTCCAAGGTCTGGCTGGCCAGCGCTTGGGATGCCCGCGCCGCGTCCCGATCCGCTTCAGCCTTTTCCTGCGCCTGCCGGGCTTCCGCCACCTGTGCCTGCGCTTCACTGCGCAACGTCGTCAGCCGTTCCTGCGCGGCACTCTGCGCTGACGACCACAGCGTCGCAACGAGCTCGCCGGCGGCGGTCTTCAGCGACTCCGGCAGGTCCGGGTGCTCGATGCGCACCCGGCTCTTGTCCCTTAAGTCTTCCCAGAACTTGTTGAGCGCCTCGGCCGGCGCGCTCATGCTGCCCTTGCGCACCAGTTGGTACAGCTTATTGGTGGTCGGGGTGATACCGTAACGGAAGAACAGCAACACGCACACTTCGCGATACAGGTCCTGGGTGTGTGGGAACTGGCTGCGCAGCTGGTCGATATCCGCGAGCAGCTGCTTTTCGTTAGATTCGGATGTGGTCATTGGGGGGGCGCAACAGATAGGAAATGCGTTAATAATATAACGTAATACGTATAATATCCAATTTCCTGCAGTTGAAATATGACATTAGCGCTATAATGTCGATTTGAACTTTTCGCCTACATTCATTCGACGTCGCAGCATGCAAGGTAGGCATGCCGGGCGATGGGGATTCGCTATTGGGATGCGCGGCGCTGCATTCATTCGAGCTTCTGGCCGACTGGCAAAAAATCAAAGGACACTCCGTCACCGAGCGCAAAAGCATGCAGGAATTGTTGGAACTGGGACTGAACGAGATCCCTAAAAAGAAAGGGCTTGCACCGATTCAAGGCATACCCCACGACAAAAAACGCGGCAAATAGTAACTAAGAAAACGGCCCTCATCAGGGCCGTTATTTTCTATGTGTCTATTCCATGGTACTGTGATACCAAGGTACCATCAGAAGGTCCGATTCTCTTCGAGTGCAAGTCCATCTTTTTCGATCAACTTGCTGTACTCGGCGAGAAACGAGGCGTTTTGCTCATTCCATTGCTCATCACGGATCCCGACCTCTTTGGCCTCACGGATCACATCAGGAGAAATTGAAAGATTAGCCACAGCCATTCTCCACATATTCCTTTGCTTTCGCACTACTGCAGTAATGGATAACCTCCCAAGACCCACCGGCATAATTCGCGATTAACGTCCGGCCAGGCTTGCCGAGCTCGCGAACGAGGGCAGGAAAGATTGCGCGAAATTGGCGTGTGTCGACTTCGCTTGCCTGCAATTGGATGCGCTTCTCATCCTGGTCCACGCGGTAGGTCACTGTTACGCCGTCAATCACAGCCGACCGGTTGAAAGTCTCAGAGTCATTACATGTCTCCCCAGTCCAATATTTTTACTTTTGCGCCGTCCACGAGGCAGGCTTGCTGCAAGTTTTCCTCTACTGATGCCGCCGCGCGCATGTCGGCGAGATCGCATCTTCATATCCTAGCTAGACCTTGAACTTGAAACGCGCCTTCTTGGCGTCTTCGCGGCTCATAAATGAATTTTCCGTCACCACACCGCGCCGCAGTTGATCGAGGGAGCGCTCTCTGAATTCCCGCTTGCGCTGGGCGATCGTGTCGCCATGCTGATGCTCAACCTGACGGTCTTTGCGCGATTTCATCATCACCTCCTGCGACTAGTAGCCCTACCCAAGGTTGGCCCGTGGTTCGGGACCGCAGAGATACACAGCACGGGTTGGACCACCCATCCGATGAATGCCAAGCCAGATCTCGGTCGGAATGAGGTTGCGCCCTCCTGGATACGGTTGAAGCTGGTTATTGGCCTCAACGTGAATCCAGACTTCACGCACATCGACAACGTCTTCGAGGCCGCCCTCGTAACCATCGATGACCACGCGCGTGTTACCTGGTAACCGTTGAAGCACGGCGATCAACTCGCTGCAAGTCACGTATTCAGCCATCGTTCCCCCTGCGCGTAAGCGCGAGCACGGTCGCGAATCACTTCGCGCACGTCCTCGACGGTTATTTCACCTGTGACGCACCGTTTCAGCAGTTCCTTTACAACAAAACCATGCACTTTAGTGCCGTGTCTGCGTGATGGAATCTGGCCACCAGGTACGTCGACTCATCGACAACCGGCGGTAAAAATCCGTCATGTGTGGCCAGCCGTACCTGTCTTCCCCAGCCTCCAACGCTACGTTGTATTCGGCCCGCAGGGCTGGATCATCCCGTTCGTTAAGGCGCATTTCCAGGTCGATGATTCTGCGCAGCAAAGCAACCCGGTCCATGTCCGTTGTCACCACACCCATTGTCTTTAAGTATTCACGCTGCCAAGTAAAATCGTACTCCGGCCCTCTCCTAGATCCAAATCAATTTTCGCACTTTGCATGCGCGGCCGTGGCTGTTCACCAAAGGTGAACGATCGTCCACCCAAAGAGGACGACTTTTTCCTTGAGGCGTGTCTCCAGGTCAAGAATTCGGCGCAAAAGCGCCGCTTTGTCCATGTCAATCGATTCACCCCTCAAGAGCAGCACGATAGTTTTCCCAGGCCTCAACCTCGGCCTGATCAATCGCATCGGTCACAATTGCCGTCAGTGTCACCAATGCGGGCGCATCGCCATCGGTCGCACGCGCAAAGTCAGATGCGCCGCATCGACAGCGCCTGTAACGCTCGATGCCGGTCGCATCGTATCCCAGCGCGCGCAGACGGGTTTCGCTGATCACAAAGTAGACTGTGCCGCAGCGCCTGCAAGCCGCACGAGGTAGAGTTGGTCGTGTCACCGGTCCAATGTTACACCTGGCTTATCCGATTAGATCGGTAATCTCCAATAGTGGCATCGAAGCAAACTCATCTTCAAAGCGTCGGTTCGGGAAAGCATACGCGAGCTCCTCCACAGCGCGCAGCCGCCCGGTTTCGATGGCGGCGGGCAGCATCGTGGCCAAGTAACCCTTCAGACTCGGTGCATCTTCAAGAATCAATGCATTCATCCGGCATTGCTGTCGCAGATTGAGTTGCCAGAACGGTGCCCAATCATGCCCCGGTAAAGCGTGCAGCAGCAGTCGAAGCCGCACGATGTCGGCCATCCGATCCTCAAGCTCACGGGCCACTTGGCGTGCCATCGACTCGACTTCTTCAATAAGATTGAAGCGGTCGATTTCGTCAAAGCGCCGCGCGCGCAGCAGGTCGGCCTGCTGCTGTGCCCATACATAGAAATCTTTGTCGTATCCGCTCATCGTGCTGGCCTCGGACGACCTTAGGCGGCGCATCTCGGCCTTCAATGCGATCGCGTGGCCTGCGCCTGGTGCCGCATCAACATCGCGCCAGTCCGCGCAAAGCGCGTGGTCGACATGCACGCCAGCGGACACCAGCATCGCAGCGAGTGCGCGAATCTCAGGCGCACGTAACGCCCGCCCATCGGATAGGGCGGCGTGGAAACCGTCCCGGTCTAGCGTGATGTAGGCGCTCAACGTCATCTGAATTCCATCCCGATTCCAACTTGGCATCGACTACACCGGTCGCGCTTCTGCCAGCACCCGGTGCCGAAACGATGGCGACAGCGATCCCGGCGTGTGAAGATCCACGCTAACCTGCAGCAGTGCCTCCAGCTCGCGCTGCATGCGATCCAGGGCCAGTAAGGTTATTTTTTTCGTCGGGTCGACCAGCAGGTCCAGGTCGCTGTCCGGCCATGCGGTACCGTGCAGGACGGAGCCAAAAATGCGCGGATTGGCGGCCCCGTGCGCTGCGACGATGCGCTGGACCGCATCGCGGTGACGGGTGACTGTATCCAGGAGGTTCATGACCGTTTTTCTGTCGACATGCTGCACTGCAGCGATACCGATTTTTTGCTGGCAGCGTGACCACGATGGCGCAGAAGGGGTGCTATGTCAAATTCTGGAATGGCCATTCCCGGGTGATCCGCCACCCCATCCGAGTGCCTGTTTTGCTGCGCTTCGGCACATGCATTGGACTATGATAAGTGCATGGAAACCATCGAGCACGCGATCCACTTGTTTACGGCCGGCGACATCAGCATCGGCCGTGCCGCGCTGCTCGACGCTCTGGACCGCGAGGATTTCATGCGCGTCCTGGGCGAGCGCCAGATCCCGATCATCAACCACGATCCGGACCTCGACGCCGATTTGGCCGTCCTTTATGAAACGGGCACGTGATGAAGAAGAAGCCTGCCCGCCCCCCTTTGTCCTCACCGAGCCCG
>Ga0196970_1001584_pt1 | contig 14505 bp, 15 predicted proteins | sample S1v_513CmetaG_FD_148672 | JGI IMG/M metagenome (GOLD analysis project Ga0196970, IMG submission 148672) | Soil microbial communities from Anza Borrego desert, Southern California, United States - S1+v_5-13C | ecosystem: Environmental > Terrestrial > Soil > Desert | place: USA: California... | reverse complement strand
CGATGCGCTCGCGCAGGCGGTCCAATTCCGCGTCCGACGGCAGGGCGTCCGGCTCCTCGAAACCGCCGTGGTCGCTGTCGGCGATGGTGCGCATGGTGGTGAGGACGCGCAGCACGTCCTCGGCGCCCTCGCAGAGGTGGGCGCCTTGGCGAATGAGGTCGTTTGTGCCCTTGGCGCGGGGATCGAGGGGGGAGCCAGGGACGGCGAAGACCTCGCGACCCTGCTCTGCGGCGAGGCGGGCGGTGATCAGGGAGCCGGATCGCATCTCCGCCTCCACCACCACGACCCCCAGCGACAGGCCGGAGATTATGCGGTTGCGGCGCGGGAAGTCCCTGGCCTGGGCGCGGTGTCCGACGGGGCTCTCGGAGACGATGCAGCCCTTCTCGGCCAAGCGCTCGTACAGGTCGGCATGCTCGGGCGGATAGACGTCGTCAACGCCGCCGCCGAGCACGGCAGCCGTGCCATGGGGCAGGGCGCCTTCGTGGGCGGCGCCGTCGACGCCGCGGGCCATCCCCGAAACGACCGTGTAGCCCGCCCCGCCGAGTTCGCTGGCCAGGCCGCGGGCGAAGCGCTGGCCGCCGGCGGAGGCGATGCGCGCGCCGACGATGGCGACCGCGCGGCGGTTCAGGATCGATGGGTCGCCCAGGGTCCAGAGCACCGGCGGCGGCGGGTCCACGGCGCGCAGCTGGGGCGGATAGCCGGGATCGCCCACCACCAGCAGCCGCGCGCCCTGAGCCTCGCCGGACGCGATCTCGGCCTGGATGCTGTCGACGCTCGCCGGGCGAAGGCTGGAACCGCCGCGGCGGGAGATCTCGGGCAGGGCCTCCAGCGCGGCGCCGGCGCTGCGATAGCGCTTCAGCAGTTCGGCGAAGGCGACCGGACCGACCCGGTCGGTGCGCGCGAGGCGCAGACGGTCGAAGCGCTCCTGCTGCGAAAGCCCGCCGCTCACGCCTTCTTCGCGCCGATCTTTGGCTCCTGCCCCTTGAGCAGGCGGCCGATGTTCTCGTGGTGGCGGATGAAGATCAGCACGGCCATGAACAGGGCGAGGTAGAGCATCGCGCGGGGTCCGTCGGTGGCGAAGACGTAGACCGGCGCCAGCGCCGCCGCCGTCAGCGCCGCGAGCGAGGAGATGCGGAACACGGCCGCCACGACGATCCAGGTCAGGGCCGCCAGCAGGCCCGCCGGCCAGAAGGCGGCGATCAGCACGCCGTAGAAGGTGGCCACGCCCTTGCCGCCCCTGAACTTCAGCCACACCGGGAACAGGTGCCCCAGGAAGGCCGCGCCGCCGGTCAGGGCCGTGACGCCCTCGTCATGGGTCAGGAAGCGGGCCAGCAGCACGGCGATCGCGCCCTTGCCCATGTCGCCGATGAGGGTGAGCGCCGCCAGGTCCTTGCGGCCGGTGCGCAGGACGTTGGTCGCACCGATGTTGCCGGAGCCGATACTGCGCACGTCGCCGACGCCGGCGCGGCGGGTCACCAGCACGCCGAACGGGATCGAGCCGATCAGGTATCCCCCGACCAGCGCCGCGACCCAGATGATCCAGCCCTGTTCCACGTCCGCCCCCTAGCGCGCCCGCTGGTGGACGATGCGCCCGTCGACCATGGTCAGCAAGACCTGGCCCTGCAGGCGGCGACCCTCGAACGGCGAGTTCTTCGACTTGGAATGCAGCCGCTCCAGGTCGACGACGATGGGCGCGTTGATGTCGACCAGCACCAGGTCCGCCGGCGCGCCCCGGGCGATCCGTCCGCCCGGCAGGCCCAGCAGCTGGGCCGGGGCGATGGTCACCGCGCGCAGCAGGTCGACCAGGTCGTAGCCGCCGTCGTGGTGCAGGTTCAGCAGGGCCGGCAGCAGGGTCTCGAGCCCGACGGCGCCCGGCAGGGCCTCGCTGAACGGCCGGCGCTTGTCCTCGGCCGGAAGGGGCGTGTGGGCCGAGACGATGATGTCGATCAGCCCCTCGGCCACGGCCTCGGCCAGGGCCTGGCGGTCGCGCTCGGGGCGCAGCGGCGGGTCGAGGCGGTAGAAGGTGCGGTAGTCGCCGATGTCGATCTCGTTGAACGACAGGTGGTTGATCGAGCAGGAGGCGGAGACCTCCAGCCCCTTGTCCTTGGCCCGGCGCAGGCTCTCCAGCGCGTCGGCGGTGGAGATCTGGTCGACGAGGAAGCGCGCGCCGGTCTGCTCGACCAGGGCCATGTCGCGCTCCAGCATGATGCGCTCGGCCACCGCGGGCACGGCGGGCAGGCCCAGGCGAGCCGCCAGCTCGCCGCCGGTCGCCGCAGCGCCTTCGCTCAGCCACGGATCGGCCGGGCGGTGGGCCACCAGGGCGTTGAAGGCGCCGGCGTAGCTCAGCACCCGCTGCATCACCTTGGAGTTGACGATGGGGCGGTCGGCGTCGGTGAAGTAGATGGCGCCGGCCTCGTCCATCAGGCCGATCTCGGCCATGCGCTGGCCTTCCAGGCCCCGCGTCGCGGCGCCCGCGACGTGGACGTTGACCAGCTCCAGATCCCGCGCCCGGCGCAGGATGAAGTCCACCACGGCGGGCTCGTCCACCGTCGGGTCGGTGTCGGGCTGCAGCACGATGGAGGTCACGCCGCCAGCGGCGGCGGCGCGGCTGACGGACTTCAGCGTCTCCCGCTGCTCGGCGCCCGGCTCGCCGGACTTCACGCGGGCGTCGATCAGGCCGGGCGCCAGCACCGCGCCGTCGCAGTCGACCACGCGCATCTCCGACGACCCCGCGTCGAGGTGCGGCGTGCGCTGGACGTCGGCGATGACGCCCTCGGCGACGACCACGCAGCCGGGGCCGTCGTAGCCGCTGTCCGGATCGATTACGCGGGCGTTGACGAAGGCGACGGGCGGACTGGCCATGGCGCTCACCGCTCGTTCCCGAGGCGGGCGGCCAGCGACGCCAGCACCGCCATGCGCACCGCCACGCCCATCTCCACCTGGTCCTGGATCAGCGACACAGACAGGTCGTCGGCCACGCCGGAATCGATCTCGACCCCGCGGTTCATGGGCCCCGGGTGCATGACCTTGGCCCCCGGCCTGGCGCAGGCCAGTTTCTCGGCGTCGAGGCCGTAGAAGCGGAAGTACTCACGGGTCGAGGGCACCAGGGCGCCGTCCATCCGCTCCAGCTGCAGGCGCAGCATCATCACCACGTCCACGCCGCTGATCCCGTCGCGCATGTCGTGGAACACCTCCGCGCCCCAGCGGTCGGCGTCGGCGGGCATCAGGGTCGGCGGACCGACCAGGCGCACCCGCGCGCCCATCAGGTTCAGCAGGCCGACGTTCGAGCGCGCCACCCGGCTGTGCAGGACGTCGCCGCATATGGCCACCGTCAGGCCGGACACCGAGCCCAGCGCGCGGCGCATGGACAGCAGGTCCAGCAGGGCCTGGGTCGGGTGTTCGTGCCAGCCGTCGCCGGCATTGACGACGCTGCAGCCGACCTTCTGGGCCAGCAGGGCGGCCGCGCCCGAGGCGCCGTGGCGCACCACCAGCAGGTCTGGCTTCATCGAGTTCAGCGTCACCGCCGTGTCGACCAGGGTCTCGCCCTTGGCCACGGACGAGGTGCGCGGGCTCATGTTGACCACGTCGGCCCCCAGGCGCTTGCCGGCCAGTTCGAAGGAGGACTGGGTGCGGGTGCTGTTCTCGAAGAACAGGTTCACCAGGGTACGGCCCTTCAGCAGGTCCAGCTTCTTCGAAGCCTGCCGGTTCAGCTCGACGAAGGCGTCGGCCAGGTCGAGCAGGGCGGTCACGTCCGGGGGATCCAGGTCCGCCACGCTGTTCAGATGTCGCTCGGGAAAGGCGAAGAGCCGGGCGCGGATCGTCTCGGAGAGGTCAGCGGAGGGGCTCATCGAGAGCCGGTCTTAGGCTGCGTCTAGCTGAAATGGAAGATGGCCAGCAGCAGGGGGATGGTGACGGCGGCCCCGGCGGTGGTGAAGGCGACGATTCCGGCCATCAGGGGCGCGTCCCCGCCCATCTGCCGCGCCAGCACGTAGGAGGCCGCCGCGCCGGGGGCCGCGCCGCAGCACAAGGCCACGCCCTGGGCCAGGCTGTCGCCGCCGAACAGGCGGGTGAACCACCACATCAGGAGCGGCATCACCAGCAGCTTCACGGCCGTGGTCGCGCCGATGACCACTGGGCGCATGGCCGCGTCGCGGAAGCTCAGGCCCGCGCCCGCGATCACCAGGCCCAGGGGCAGGGCGGCGTCGCCCAGCAGGCCGAGCGTCGCGTAGAACGGCTCCAGCGGCGGCACGCCGGCCAGGTTCAGCGCCAGGCCGACCACGCACGACCAGATCACCGGGTTGGCGATCATCGACTTGCCTACAGCGCGCCACCCCGCGCCCTGGCCCTCGCCCCAACGCGACAGCACCAGCACGCACATGACATTGACCACGGGGATCAGCACTCCCAGCACCACGGCCGCCAGTTCCAGTCCGGTCTGGCCGAAGACGGCGCGCACCAGCGGCAGGAAGACGAAGCCGTTCCAGCGGATCGAACCCTGGAACACGCTGGTGAAGGCGGGGCCGGTCTGCTTCAGGAGCGGGCGCAGCAGCAGCACCGCGCCGGCGATCAGGGCGACGCTGACGATGGCCGCCCCGCTCGCGGCCGGCGCGGCGCGGCCGCTGAAGTCGGCTGCCCAGATCGTGGGGATCAGGAAGCCGGGATAGAAGGCGAAATAGGCCAGGCGCTCGACCGGCCGCCAGCTGTCGTCCTTCAGGAACCCGCTGGCCTTCAGCGCCCAGCCCAGCGCGATCAGCGCAAAGACCGGAACGACGCCCAGCAGGATGGCGCTCAACGGGGCGCGCTCCTCTCGGCGTCGGCCAGGCGGTCCAGCGCTCCCTGCAGGATGTAGGCGGCGGCCGCCCGGTCCACGACCTCGGCGCGCTTCGACCGCGTCAGGTCCGCCTCGTCGATCAGCATGCGGTTGATGGCGGCGCTGGACAGGCGCTCGTCCCAGAAGGCGATGGCCAGGTCCTCGCGCAGGCGCAGCAGATTGCGGGCGAAGGCGCGGCAGGACTGGGCGCGGGGCCCCTCGGTCCCGTCCATGTTCACCGGCAGTCCGATGACGATGCCGGAGAGGCGCCGCTCCTCCATGATCCGGAACAGGCGGTTGGCCTCCTCGGTGAACTTGGTCTTGCGGATCAGCTCCAGCGGCGAGGCGATGGTGCGGGTCGCGTCGCACACCGCCACGCCGATGGTCTTCTCGCCCAGATCCAGGCCGGCCCAGCCGGTGTAGGCGGGCGTGACGGCGGGCAGGTCCAGCAGGTCGATGACGGGCATGGCGCGGGCGGTAGGACTGGCGCGCCTCCGAGTCAAAGGACAAAGTGCGTGGGAACCGAGGAAACGCCGATGATCCGCTCCGCCGTTGTCCTGATCGCCTGCGCCCTGGCCGCCGGGGGCTGCGGCAAGGTGGCCCGCAACACGGACGGCCCGCCCGGCTCTGCGCCGGGCTCCCCGCCGCCCGAGCAGGTCCTGACGCCGGTCGCCGCCCGCGCGGCGGGTGCGGCGGTCGCGATGGCCAAGCCCACCGGCCCCGCCCGCAGGGTCCAGCCCGTGGCCGACGGCGGCCAGGCGCTCACCGCCGCCAGCGTCACCCAGGTCCACGAGATCCCCGGCGGCGGCAAGATATTCTCCACCGTCGGCGGCGACCCGGCCGTGAACGGCCTCTACACCTACCTCGCCCTCTACCAGGACAACGCGACCGGCTGGCGCGTCTTCCAGATCGGCGACTTCGAGAGCTGGCGCGTGGTCGAGCAGGCGCCGGGGCGGGTGGTCCTCCACGTCGTCACCGGCGCGATCGACCCCGCCACCGGCACGGCCGCCCGCGCGGACGGGAAGCTGATCGTGCAGTTCGTGGGCGAGGGCGCGACCACCATTACGGTGACGCCGGCGGGCTGATGCCTCTCCTCCTTCTCTCGAGAGAGAAGGAGGGCCCCACGCACCGGAGGCGCGGAGCGCCGCAGGTCCTTGGCGTGGGAGGAAGAGTGCTTCTCCCAGCCGCAACGCCGTTCAGGCAGACACTCTTCCTCCGGCGTTGACCTGCGCAGGCTGCCGCCTGCTCCGGTACGCCGGAACCTCCTTCTCTCGAGAGAGAAGGATTGGAGGCCAATCCCCTTGTGAATCCCCGCACCGCCCGGTAACCGAACCCCTTCCATTCCACGGGAGCGGCCTATGGCCATCGACGTCGACACCGTGCGCCGCGTCGCGCACCTCGCCCGCATCGCCACGCCGGAGGACCGGCTGGAGCACCTGGCTTCGGAGCTGAACGGCATCCTGGCCTGGATCGAGCAGCTGGACGAGGTGGACGTGCAGGGCATCGAGCCGATGACGAGCTGCGTCGCCATGCCGGCGCCGTTGCGGGAGGACGTGGTCACCGACGGCGGCGACCCCGCCCGGGTGCTGGCCAATGCGCCCAAGGCCGCGGACAACTTCTTCGTCGTGCCCAAGGTGGTCGAATAGTCATGAGCGAGCTGACCAAACTGACGCTCAAGGCCGCCCTGGACGGCCTCAGGGCAAAGTCGTTCTCGTCGGTCGAGCTGACGCAGGCCTTTGTCGACGCCATCGAGACGGCCAACGGGCGCCTGAACGCCTACGTCCTGCAGACGCCCGAGAAGGCGCTGGAGATGGCCCGCGCCTCGGATGCGCGCCTGGCTTCGGGTGAAGCCGGCGCCCTGGAAGGCGCGCCGCTGGGCATCAAGGATCTGTTCTGCACCGAGGGCGTGCGCACCACGGCCGGCTCGAACATCATCGGCGAGTTCGTGCCCCAGTACGAGAGCACCGTCACCGCCAACCTGTGGCGCGAAGGCGCGGTGATGCTGGGCAAGCTGAACATGGACGAATTCGCCATGGGCAGCTCCAACGAGACCTCGGCCTTCGGGCCGGTGGTGAACCCGTGGAAGTCCAAGGCCTCCAACGCCGATCTGACCCCCGGCGGCAGCTCGGGCGGCTCTGCCTCGGCCGTGTCGGCGGACCTGTGCCTGGGCGCCACGGCGTCGGACACCGGCGGCTCGATTCGTCAGCCGGCCGCCTTCACCGGCACCGTCGGCGTCAAGCCGACCTACGGCCGGGCCTCGCGCTTCGGCATGGTGGCCTTCGCCTCGTCGCTGGACCAGGCCGGACCGATCGCCAAGACGGTCGAGGACTCGGCCCTCCTGCTGCGGACCATGTGCAGCCACGACGCCAGGGACTCCACCAGCCTGGCGGTCGAGACCCCGGACTGGACCGCCGACATCGGCAAGTCCGTGAAGGGGCTGCGCATCGGCGTGCCCAAGGAGTACGTGGTCGACGGCATGCCCGCCGAGATCACCGCCCTGTGGGAGCAGGGCCGCAAGTGGCTGCAGGACGCGGGCTGCGAACTGGTCGAGATCAGCCTGCCGCACACGAAATACGCCCTGCCGACCTACTACATCATCGCCCCGGCGGAGGCCTCGTCGAACCTCGCCCGCTACGACGGCATGCGCTACGGCCGCCGCGCCGAGAACGCGAAGTCGCTGACGGACCTGTACGAGACCACCCGCGCCGAGGGCTTCGGCAAGGAGGTCCAGCGTCGCCTGACCATCGGGACCTACGTGCTGTCGGCGGGCTACTACGACGCCTACTACGTCAAGGCGCTGAAGGTCCGCCGCCGGATCGCCATGGATTTCGAAGACGTCTGGGACCGGGTCGACGCCATCCTGACGCCGTCCACGCCCTCGGCCGCCTTTGCCCTCGGGGACAAGCGGGTCGATCCGGTGACCATGTACCTGAACGACATCTTCACGGTGACGGCCAACCTCGCCGGCCTGCCGGGCATCAGCGTGCCCGCGGGCCTCGACACCAACGGCCTGCCGCTCGGCCTGCAGCTGATCGGCAAGGCGCTGGACGAGAGCACCATCTTCTCGCTCGCCGGCGCGCTCGAGAAGGCGGCAGGCTTCACCCACAAGGCGGAGAAGTGGTGGTGAGCGAGACCTCGAAACTCATTCAGGGCCGGACCGGTCCCTGGGAAATCGTCCTCGGCCTCGAGGTCCACGCCCAGGTTTCCTCGCGCTCCAAGCTCTTCTCCGGCGCGGCCGTGGGCTTCGGCGCCGGGCCGAACGAGCAGGTGTCGCTGGTGGATGCGGCCATGCCGGGCATGCTGCCGGTGCTGAACCGCTACTGCGTCGAGCAGGCGGTGAAGACGGGGCTGGGCCTGCGCGCGCACATCAACCGCAAGAGCCGCTTCGACCGGAAGAACTACTTCTATCCCGACCTGCCGCAGGGCTACCAGATCAGCCAGTTCGAGTTCCCGATCGTGGGCGAGGGCGAGGTCGAGGTGGAGCGCGACGACGGCTCGACCTTCACCGTGCGCATCGAGCGCCTGCACCTGGAGCAGGACGCGGGCAAGCTGATCCACGACCTGTCGCCGACCGAAAGCTACGTCGACCTGAACCGCGCCGGCACGGCCCTGATGGAGATCGTTTCCAAGCCGGACATGCGTTCGGCCGAGGAGGCCGCCGCCTACGTCAAGAAGCTGCGGACGATCCTGATCTACCTCGGCACCTGCGACGGCGACATGGAGAAGGGCAACCTCCGCGCCGACGTGAACGTCTCCGTGCGCCGCCCGGGCGACGAGCTCGGCACGCGCTGCGAGATCAAGAACGTGAACTCGTTCCGCTTCATCCAGCAGGCCATCGAGTACGAGGCGCGCCGCCAGATCGAGATCCTCGAGGACGGCGGCAAGATCGTGCAGGAGACCCGCCTGTTCGACCCGACGAAGGGCGAGACGCGCTCCATGCGCTCGAAGGAAGAGGCGCACGACTACCGCTACTTCCCCGACCCCGACCTGCTGCCGCTGGAGCTGGAGGAGGCCTGGATCGAGGAGATCCGCGCCAGCCTGCCCGAGCTGCCCGACGACAAGCGCAAGCGGTTCATGAGCCAGTACGGCCTGTCGGCCTACGACGCGGGCGTGCTGATCAGCGAGCAGGCCAAGGCCGACTACTTCGAGCAGGCGGCCGCCGGCCGTGACGCCAAGCTGGTGGCCAACTGGGTGACCAACGAGCTGTCCGCGCGCCTGTCCGCCGGCGGCCACGAGTTCGACGCCAGCCCGCTCCCCGCCGCGCACGTGGCCGAGCTGGTGGCCCTGATCGAGGAGGGGGTCATCTCCTCCAAGATCGCCAAGGAGGTGTTCGACCACGTCTGGAACGGCGAGGGCTCGCCGCGAGAGGTCGTGGAGAAGCACGGGCTGAAGCAGGTCACCGACACGGGCGCCATCGAGAAGGCCATCGACGAGATCATCGCCGCCAATCCCGACAAGGCCGAGGCGGTGAAGGACAAGCCGCAGGCCATCGGCTGGTTCGTCGGCCAGGTCATGAAAGCGACCGGCGGCAAGGCGAACCCAGCCGCGGTGAACGACATCCTGAAGGCGAAGCTGGGCCTTTAGGCGGCGACCGACAGGCCGCCGGTCTTCGCCTTGAAGCCGTCTTCGACGATGCGCGTAGCCGCCAGCGGGAACTCGCCCGCGAGGTAGACCGTGACGCCGTCGGCGATCCCCTGGCCGAGGGAGCGCAGATAGCTTTCGTCGGTCAGCCGCGCGTCTTCGCGGGGATCGGTGATGAAGCTGATCTCGAGGAGGGCCGCGGCTGTGATCGCCAGGTGGTTCGCCGGGTTGATCACGCCGTAGCGCTCGAACTTGGCCCCGCGGTTGGCGTAGCCTGTGACGGGAAGCACGCGCCCTAACACCGCCTTCGACAGCCGTTCCGAGCGCGACGGCGCGCCCGGAAAGGAGAAGGTCTCGGTGCCCTGGACCGTCGGCTTCGGCCAGCCGTTGAAGTGGATCGACAGGAACACATCGGCCTTCCGGGTGCTGGCCACCGCAGCGCGGGCGGCGAGCCCGACGTTCACATCGGTCGATCGCGTGAGGTACACGGCGTGCCCGGCGGCTTGCAGCACCGACTTGGCGTAGGCCGCAACCTTCAGGGTGAGCGTCTTCTCAAGGATGCCGCGGGGTACGCTGACCGCATTGTTGGGGCTCGAGCCGCCGACCTTTGCGACGCCGCCGTGGCCGGGGTCCAGAACGATGATCGCCATGCTGCCCTCCTGTGTTGGCGGAGAGAGTTAACGGCCAAACTGGGCGTCAATACAACCGGGGATTTAGATGCGAAAAGGCCCCGGAGTTTCCTCCGGGGCCTTCGCTGTTGTCGGATCGACGATTACCAGTACCAGGCGTCGTAGATCACTTCGATGATGTAGCCGTCGTACATGTCGACAAGCATGATCGAGTTGTTCACGTACAGCCATTGGGTCCCGGGAGGGGCCGGCGGCAGGTTGTAGAAGTACGGGTCGGCCACCCGGTAGCGCCAGAAGAAGTTCGGCAGGTACTGCCCTTCGTAGAACCGCACGTTGTAGTACGAGCGCGGCACGTTGTAGTAGCCGTAGCCCGGCGCGAAGTAGAAGCCGAACCGGACGCCGTTGTAGCCGCTCCACCAGCGATGGTTGCGCCACCAGTTGCGGCTGTGGCGGCTGTGCCAGTTGCGGCGCCACTGGTCGCGGTTCCAGTTGCGGCGGACGCGGTTGCGGTACTCCTGGCGGCGCTGGAGCCGCTCGCGCGTCACCGGCCGGTTGTTGCGGTCCACCTGCGGCCGGTCGTTCCGGTCGTAGTTGGGACGGTCGCCGCGCGGACGGTCCGGACGATCGGGCCGGTCGCCACGGGGCCCGTCGTAGTCCGGGCGGTTCGGGCGGTCGGGCCGGTCGGGACGGGGCTGGTCGTATCCCGGGCGCGTGGGACGCGCCGGCCGGTCACGACCATCGCTGCGGTCGCCGGTATAGGCGGGCCGATCCGGACGCACCGGACGGTCGCCGCGATCCTGCCGCGGCAGGGTCGGGCGTTCGCCGCGAGGCGTTTCCGCCGCGGGACGGTCGGGACGCACGGGTCGGGTCGGCCGTTCCTGCTGGCGCGATTCCCGGCGGGCTTCCCGCGCCTGCTGACGTTCTTCGCGCGTCTGCTGACGCTCTTCCCGCGACGGGCGGTCCTGGGCGAATGCCTCGACCGCCGGCGCAAGGATCATCACGGACGCCGTGGCGGCGAGCAGTCCGCGCTTGAAAAGTGTGTTCTTCATCGATTCAGACCTCTTGGGCCGGAGCCGGGCGGACACTCGCCGACCCCTGATGCACCGATACTCTGCCCCGCTCCATGAACCGTGGCTGAACGGTTAACCCCGCGGCGTCCGGTCGCGCCCGCCGTGCAAACCCTTGGAAACGAAGAAGCCCCGCGAGCCGGAGCTCGCGGGGCATACGGTCTGCGCGACGATGCAGGGGCCTCAGTAAACGTCGAGCAGAACGTCCAGGATCAGCCCCGTGGCGATGCTCGCCAGGACCAGGTCGTTGTCGACGTAGATCCAGCGGTAGCCGGCAGGGGCCGGGCGCAGGCCGTAGAAGTACGGATCCTGCACGTAGTAGCGGCGGTAGGGGGCGGGGACGTAGTGCCCGCGGGCCCAGCGACGATTGTAATAGCGCGGCTCGACCCGGTAGTAGCCGTAGCCCGGCGCGTAGTAGTAGCCGCTGCGGCGGCCGTTGTAGCCGCGGAAGTAGCTGTGGCCGCGCCACCAGTCGCGATTGCTGCGGTCCCAGCGGCCATGGCGGCGGTCATAGCGATCCTCGCGCCGGTCCCAGCGGTCCTCGCGGCGATCGCGGCGGTCTTCGCGCCGGTCCCAGCGGTCTTCGATGCGGTCGCGGCGGCCGCCGTCGTGGCGGGCGTCACGGCGATCCTCGCGCCGGTCGCGGCGGTCTTCACGGCGGTCCTGGCGATCTTCGCGCCGGTCCCAGCGGTCCTCGCGGCGGTCCCAGTTCTGGGCGGCGGCCGGGACGGCGGGGACGGTGACTGCCGCGATCGTGGCGGCGACGAGAACAAGTTTCCTGAGCATGGCTCCTCTCCCGACCGAGGCCGCGCACACGGCCGTTTGCGAGAGCGAATTTCCGACTCCGCACATGAACCCCGGCTGAACGTTGCAGTCAGGCTTCGGCCCGCCCATCTGCCGGTCTCACCCGCGAGCAGGAGACGCCCCATGACCGCCCCGATCGAACTCTGGTACTGGCCGACGCCCAACGGCTGGAAGATCTCGATCGCACTGGAGGAAATGGCGCTGCCCTACGTCATGAAGCCGGTGAACATCGGGGCCGGCGAGCAGTTCGCCCCCCAGTTCCTCGCCATCAGCCCCAACAACCGGATGCCTGCCATCGTCGATCCCGACGCCGGCGACGGCCGCCCGCTGTCGGTGTTCGAGAGCGGGGCGATCCTGCAGCATCTGGGACGCAAGTCCGGCCGCTTCTACCCCCAGGAGACCCGCGCCCGCGCGGAGGTCGAGCAGTGGCTGTTCTGGCAGATGGGCGGACTCGGGCCGATGCTGGGTCAGGCGCACCACTTCCGACAGTACGCACCGGCCATGCTGGCGGACACGCGCCACACCGCCTACGGCGCCGCGCGTTACACCAACGAGGCCAACCGGCTCTACGGCGTGGTGGACAAGCGCCTGGCTGACCGGCCCTTCGTCGCCGGCGAGGACTTCACCATTGCCGACATGGCCATCTGGCCCTGGATCGTGCCGTGGAAGAACCAGGGCCAGGACCTCGATGCGTTCCCGCACCTGAAGGCGTGGTTCGAGCGCGTGGGAGAGCGGGACGGGGTCAGGCGCGGGTTTGCCGTGGGCAACGAACTGCGGAGCAACACGCTCGCGGCGCAGGGCAAGGACGCGGAGCGGGCGAGGGCGGCCCTGTTCGGCCAGCGGGCGCGCTGACGGTAACCTTCACGCAAGATCTCTGAATCGGTGATTCACACCTCTTGCGTCTTCCTGAAGGTGTGCAGAAGTATTCATACGGCGTTTACATAAAAAATTCGACCGGCGTTTCGCGATTAACTTTAACTTCACCCCGCGTGTCGTTTTCTCCCTGTATCGAATTGGAACGGTCGCCAGAACGAGCGGCCGTCTTGGGGAAGACCGAGATGCACGCGATCGAAGAAACGATGCAGGCCCTGCCGCTGCCGACGCCGGAGATGTCCGGCGACGAGCTGTTCGCCCTGGGCATGATGTACTCCAGCGGCTCGGGCGGCGCGCCGCTGGACCTGGTCTCGGCCCACATGCTGTTCAACCTCGCGTCGATGAAGGGTTCCGTTGAAGCCCGCATCTACCGCAAGGAACTGAGCCAGGAGATGGCCACGGACGAGGTCGCCGAGGCCCAGCGCGCCGCGCGCCAGTGGCTTGACCAGGGCGTCGTCGGCCTCCGTGCCTGAGGCGGCGCCTCAGTTCACGTAGGCGTTGCCGAAGTTGTAGCTGAAGCTGATGGGCAGGGCGTCGCGAATGCTCTGCACGAAGACCCCCACCTCGGCGATGGTCGAGCGGGGCACGTAGACGATGTCGAAGCGGCGCAGCGGAACCGGCGCCACGGCGGGCGAGCCCTTCGCCGCCTTGCCCAGGTTGAAGGCGCGGCTGAGCGGGCGTCCGCCGGGGCCGCGGCGGATGATCACCACCTTGCCGGTCCGCGCCGAGGCCTTGGCCCCGCCGGCCATGATCACGGCCTGCAGCGCGTCGATGTCGCCGGGCATGTCGTAGACGCCCGGATTGCCGACCTCCCCGCCCACGAACACCTTCAGCGGTCCCGCGGTCTTGAGGCTGACCTCGACCACCGGGCGCACGAGCTGGGTCGCGTAGGCGTCGACCAGCTGGAGCTGCAGTTCCGAAAGCGACCGGTCGGCCGCCATGACCTGGCCCACCAGCGGCAGGACGACGCGGCCGTCCGGCCCCACCTTCACTACCCGTGTAAGTTCCGGCGCCGTCGGCGTCGCCACCTCGATCTCGTCGCCCGGGTAGAGCAGGTAGCCCGGCTCGCCGTCATCCCAGCTGGCGTAGGGGATGTCGGGGAAGGGGGCGGGCCGCGGACGGTGGCCGGACGGACCCAGCGCGTGGGCGGCGGACGGCAGGGCGCTGGCGGCGGCCAGGCTGAGCAGCAGGAAACGACGGGTCGGATTCATCGCGCGCGAGTCGCCATTCAGGTTCGCCACGAACCTCGTTCCTAATGGGTAACCGGCGGTTAACGCCTGCCCTCCAAACCTGAGCCTGTTAACCATCCAGAGTCGGGTAATCATGCGCACTTCGGGTCCCTGGGCCGGCGACCGGACCGTAACGCCGGAGGACGGCGGGCGGCGGGTCGTGCGCGTGCGCTACTCGATGGAGGACACCGCCCGGCTGCTGTGGCGCGAGAAGGGTCTGATGATCCTGGTCTTCGTCGTCCTGCTGGCCCTCGGCGCCCTCGCGGCCCTGACCCTGCCCAAGACCTACACCGCCAGTTCCCGCCTGCTGGTCCAGCTCGGCCAGGAGTACGTCTACCAGCCCCGCGCCGGCGACGCCGGCCGCGGCGTGACGCCGACCATCGAGGACGTGGTCCTGTCGGAGCTGGAGATCCTGCAGAGCAACGAACTGAAGCGCCGGGTGGTGAAGGACGTCGGCCTGTCCGTGGTCGATCCCAAGCTGGCGCAGGCCTTCGCGACGGCCGGCGCCGCTC
>Ga0196970_1001582_pt1 | contig 14523 bp, 13 predicted proteins | sample S1v_513CmetaG_FD_148672 | JGI IMG/M metagenome (GOLD analysis project Ga0196970, IMG submission 148672) | Soil microbial communities from Anza Borrego desert, Southern California, United States - S1+v_5-13C | ecosystem: Environmental > Terrestrial > Soil > Desert | place: USA: California... | reverse complement strand
CCCGGGTCTTCCTGGCGGTGGTCCACACCAACGCCGAGGCGGAGGCCCGCCAGCTCCTGGAGGAGGTGCGCGGCCGGTTTAACTGCGTGGAGACCCTGGTCGCCGACGCCGGCACGGGCGTAGCGACCCACGGCGGGCCCGGCGCCCTCGGCATCATCACCATGCCGGTTGACTCACCCACATAACGGAGCACCCGGGCGGAAAGTTACCGTCCGGGTGCTGTTCGTTTATCTCAGAACTCGGGCGCCCCGCTCCCGCACTTGACCCAGTACGTGGCTTACAGCCTCGAGGACTAATTCGGGCCTGGGCATTTGCAGGGAGTGACCGGGCCGGTCGCTGGTCTTGTGCGTGGCGTTGGTGGAGCGGTTCGCCAACTCGCGCCCCTTCTCGGACCAGGCCGGTCCGAAGGAGGGATTGTTCAGCACCGCCACCGGCATATCGCCGAACTGGGTCGGCGACTTGATCCGGGCGGCAGCCTCCATCATCGGAACGGCGCTCAGCAGTTCGGATGCTGCCGCAGGGCTGAAGTTGCCCAGGCAGGCCGCCTGCCACTGCCGGTACTCGGCTGGCGAGAGCTGCTGGACGTAGTACTTCCGCTCCGATGCATACATCGGCATCACGCCAAAAGAGGCAAGGAGGCGGGGGAGACCTACGACCGAAAGCGCCCGCATGACCTTGGCCATCACAGCGAGCACCTTCAGGCTGGAGAGGAACGGCTTGTCCTGCAGCAAATCCTCGTGGGACGAGTCGACAAAGACGATTCCCGCCACCCGGTCAGGGTACTTATGGGCGTAGAGCCGGGCGATCAGGCCGCCCAGCGAATGGCCGACCAACACGTAGGGACCGGGTGCGCCAGACCGCTCCAGCACCCTGTGCAGCTCTTCGATCGATCGGACGGGGTCAGGCCCCTGGCCGGTGGCCGGGCTGGCGCCCATGCCCGCACGGTCGTAACTGAGCACCCGGGCGGTCCGGGCAATCTGCCTGCGCATGTAGATCCAGGAGTACGAGCAGTCGCCCGCCCCGTGGAGGATCACCACGGTGGGGCCGCCTGTGCCATCATCGGTCAGGTGGAGCCGGTAGCCGTCCATGTCGATCATCCGTCCGGGAAGGGGGAGGCGCCTGTCGCGGGCGCGTGAGGCCAGCTCATAGATGAGACCAAGCACCAGGAGCGCCGCAAGAACGCCGAGCGCGATCAACACAGATAAAACCTCCAGAAGTGCGTCAATTGGCAAAGCAGGTGCATTCGTAAACCGTTTCGTTATGATTGTATCAGGTCATCACCAATAAGCCAGGGGTTTTCCAAGACGCTGGCAGACGTGTTATTATCGTATGAGATGCAATGGGCAGGAGGCTAACCACCATGGAATGGGTTACAGTCAGCCAACTAGGCAAGTACGAAGGCCAGGAAGTTGAGCTTCGTGGCTGGGTTCACAACTACCGCAGCTCCGGCAAGATCCAGTTCATCATCTTCCGCGACGGCACCGGCATTTGCCAGGCGGTCGTCTTCATCAAGGATGTGCCCGCAGAGGTCTTCGAGGCAGGCAAGAAGCTGACGCAGGAATCTTCGCTCATCATCCGCGGCGCCGTCCGCAAGGACGACCGGGCGCCCGGCGGCTTTGAAATCGGCGTCAAGGAGCTGGAGATTGTCCAGATCGCCGCCGAGTATCCGATTACGCCCAAGGAGCACGGCACCGAGTTTTTGATGGACAACCGTCACCTCTGGATCCGCTCTGCCCGTCAGGCGGCGATCCTTCGTATTCGCAACGAAATTACGATGGCCATGCACACCTTCCTCCAGGACCGGGGCTTTGTGCTGACTGAGCCGCCCATTTTGATGGGCACGTCCGCCGAAGGTGGCGCCAACCTGTTTGAAACCAAGTACGTCAACGATGAGCCGGCCTTCCTGAGCCAGTCGGGGCAGCTCTACGTCGAAGCGACCGCCATGGCCCTGGGCAAGGTCTACTCCTTCGGCCCCACGTTCCGGGCCGAGAAGTCAAAGACTCGCCGCCACCTGATCGAGTTCTGGATGGTTGAGCCTGAAATGGCCTATTACACCCACGAGGATAACCTGAAGCTGCAGGAGGAGTTCGTCTCCTACATCGTGCAGCGGGTGCTGGAGCGCCGGGCCGACGACCTGACGACCATCGGCCGCGACACCACCTGGCTGGAGAAGGTGAAGCCGCCCTTCCCCCGCATCACCTACACCGAGGCCGTGGAGCTGCTCCAGAAGATCCACAAGGCCGAAGATGAGTGGCAGCCCATTCCCTGGGGCGAGGACTTTGGCGCCCCCCACGAAACGGCGATCACCCAGCAGTTTGACAAGCCGGTCTTTGTCGAGAAGTTCCCGGCCAAAATCAAGGCCTTCTATATGGAGCCCGACCCCACCAACCCCGATGTGGTGCTGGGCGCCGACCTGCTGGCGCCTGAGGGCTACGGCGAAATCATCGGCGGTTCGCAGCGTATGCACGACCCCGAGAAGCTCCAGAAGAAGTTCGAAGAGGAGAAGCTCGATCCCGAGATGTACGGCTGGTACATGGACCTGCGCCGGTTCGGCACCGTGCCCCACTCCGGCTTCGGCATCGGCGTGGAACGGACCGTCGCCTGGATTTGCGGTCTGGACCACGTCCGCGAGACGATTCCCTTCGCCCGCCTGCTCAACCGGCTCCATCCGTAAATGCGCATTTCGGAACCTCACTGCCAACCCCGGCAGTGAGGTTCTTTTTGTCTGCAACCGCTACTTTGTGCACACTAGGGCTTATGGCGGCCTGGCACATCTGAACTAGTACCTGACTTTGACCCGGGACTTTTGGGCATTTGGTGCGTCAGATAGAAGGAGATGAGAGAACAACGTAGAAGTTGGGACTCGCTAAGATCTTTACACGATCTTTGCCTTTGCCTGAAAACCACGCCACAGAGGAGGTGCAGGAGTGGATGAAATAGGCCGCCGTCTGCGTGCAGCCAGAGAAGCCCGGGGAATCACCCTCGAAGTGGCTGAAGACGAGACCAAAATTCGCCGCAAATACATCGAAGCGCTCGAAGCCGGCCAGGAAGCTGTGCTGCCAGGCGACGCGTACATCAAAGGATTCCTGCGCACGTACGGTAATTACCTGGGGCTCGATGGTACGGCCCTGGTGGATGAATACAAACAGCACAAAGAGCAGCCGACTGACGGCACCGCTCTGGTTTCCGCTTCCGCCCAGCGCCCGGCGGCACCCCGGCAGGCACTGCCGCCGGATGAAGCCAAGCGGGAAGAGAGGCGGGAAGCCTTGCGCCGTGAACGGGCAGCCCGCAGGCAAGACGAGCCCCCCGCCCGGGCCGAACGCGACGTCCCGCAGGAACAGGCCCCTTCTGCCCAGCCGGCTGTTCGGTATACGCCCCGCCCGCGGCGCCCTATTCGCAAGGAGTCCAACGGGCTGCGCAACGCAGGTCTGGCCGCGCTGGCTGTGGCCGTCATCGGTGCCGTGGCCTACCTGGGCTGGCTCATTTTCAGCCAGACCGCCCCGCCGCCCCAGGACCCTGGGAAACAGCAGCAGCAGGAGCCCCAGCCGCTGCCCCCGACGTCGTCCAATCCGCCGGCGGTGACGCCCCCGCCCACGCTGCCTGACCCGCCCAAGGTGACCATGTCGCAGCCCACTGCGACCGACTTCATCTTCGTCGTTCCGGCCAAGGAGATCACTGTGAGCATGGAGCTGAAGGGCGGAAACGTCTGGGTTGAATGGACCCTCGACGGCAAGACCAGCTCTGCGACACTGCCCAACGGGACCATCAGGGAGTTCAAAGGCACCAACATTCGTCTCCGTACGGGCCACCTGGACGGTGTCAGCCTCGTCGTCAACGGGCAGCGGTTCGAGCAGCTCGTCAAAGGCGGCGGTCCCTATACCCTCACGTTCAAAGGCCAGTAGTTGGCTCTCAACATGCAAGACCAGGGTGCGCCCTGGTCTTTTCGTTTCTGCCCGATCTGTGTAATGACTCAATCCGCCCGTGCCGCCGCATACTACGGCAGGAGGTGTCTCCATGCGCGTTCATCGACTGACAACCGGATGCCTGATTGCGGCGCTGCTTTGTTTGCTCAGTATCTTCCCGGCAGCCGCAGAGGCGGCGCCGATGCCGGGCCCGAACCCCGCCTGGAAACTGAGCGCAGCGCCGCCCGTCTCGGCAGGCGGGGCCGTTCTGATGGACTGGACCACGGGCCGCATCCTCTATGGCCGCAATGCGTTCCAGCCCCGCGACCCAGCCAGCACCACCAAGATCCTGACCGCGCTCATCGCCCTGGAAAAGGGCCGACTCGATGATAAAGTGACGGTCTCGAAGCGGGCTGCCTATACACCGGGCTCCAGCATGTACATCAAGCCGGGCGAAGTTTACTCGCTCCACGACCTGCTCCATGGGTTGCTGCTCCGCTCGGGCAACGACGCCGCCGCTGCGATTGCCGAGCATGTTGCCGGGTCGGTCGAGAACTTTGCGGTGCTGATGAACGCCAGGTCCAAGCAGCTCGGCACCACCGTCAGCCGCTGGGTCAATCCGCACGGGCTGACCGCGGCGGGGCATGTCAGTTCCGCTTATGATCTGGCCCTGATCGCCCGGGAGGCGCTGAAGAACCCCACCTTCCAGAAGATCGTCTCGACCCGGGAGACGCCGCTGAAGTTCGAGTACCTGCAGCGTGACGTGGTGCTGCACAATACCAACCGGCTGCTTTCGGGGTTTCCGGGCGCCGACGGGGTAAAGACCGGCACGACGGCGGCCGCAGGGGCCTGCCTGGTCGCCAGCGCTACGCGGGAGCAGCACAAGTTGATTGCCGTTGTCCTGCACGCGGGGAACCGTTGGCGCGACTCCGGGGAGCTGCTGAACTGGGGCTTTGCGAACTTCCGCCTGGCGACGCTGGGGGCAGCAGGCGAGGTGGTGGTGGAGGCCCCGGTCCGGGGTGGCCGGCAACTTGCGGTGCCGCTGGCTCTGGCTGACCAGATGTCCTCTGTGGTCCCGCGCACAGGCGCCGATGTGCCGAAGTTGGAACTGCAGGTCGAGAGCGGGCTTACCGCGCCCATCAAGAAAGGCCAGGCCCTGGGCCGGGCCCACGTCCACGAAGACGGGAAGCTCCTTGGCGAGACCCTGCTCGTGGCGGCAGCCGACGTGCCCGAGGCGACGCTGCTGGACTATCTGATGCGGCTCTTGTCACCCCTGGTGCGGTGGGGTCACGAGGCGGGGGCGTTCTAAGCGACGCCCCTGTTATGCAACCTTGCATATGTTCTCCACTGTATTTGCGAGGATTCGCTTGTATTTGCGAGTTCTCCCGTGGATTTCACGCGCTTCGCCTGGCGAAGGTTTGTTGTGGCAGTAAGCGTCCAGGGTTCACGTGCAAAAGGTTCATCCGTGAAATCGGCTTATGCACCCTGTATTCGTGTGAGTTTCAGTGTTCCGCGGTGTTCTCCAGTCCCTCTCCGCAGGAAATACCGGAAGGGACTGGTGTAACACGCATATCATCTACCTGTTGCATTCTCGGTTAGATAAATGTAAGATGTAAACGACCCTGGCGCACCAGACAAGTGCGTCTGGCACGTTGTAACCATAATTCGTGGTTATAGCGGCTATAAACTCGAGGAATCTTTTAGATACCCGAGGGAAATGGAGAAAACTTGTCAAAACGGGCTGCAAGGCCCGTTTTTTGCTTGCGCTGTTATTCACAAGGCTGATGACATTCGGTTTGTTAAGTTGGTATACTGGTGTAGTAAGCCTTTGTCGTCCTCGATACGTTCTCCCGTTCACAAGCCCCGGATCCGGAACCGCATCCATACACGTCCGAAGGAGGCTGGCCGATGCATCCCTATCTGCCCTTGCTCATTTACCTCCTGGTTGCCCTGGTTGTCCCGGTGGCCATGAGCATTCTGGGCACCAGCTTCGGGCCGAGCAAGCCCGAAAAGTACAAGTTCCTGCCTTACGAGTCGGGCCATCCGACATCGCCTCTCATGGGCCGGTTCCCCGTCAAGTTCTACATGGTCGCAATGCTTTTTGTGATCTTCGACGTGGAAGCGGCATCTTTCTATCCCTGGGCGGTCAACCTTAGGGAACTGGGCGTGTTTGGCCTGTACGAAATGATTACCTTCATGATCGTGCTCGCCATCGGTTACGCTTATGTGTGGAAGAAGGGAGGCTTCAGCTGGCGATGAGCGACGTTTTTGGTGAAGATGGCGGTTTTGTAACCACCACGGTCGACGGCTTCCTGCGCTGGGCGAAGTCTAACTCCGTCTGGCCGCTCACCTTCGGTCTGGCCTGCTGCGCGATTGAAATGATGAATCTGACGTCGCCGCGGTACGACTTGGCCCAGTGGGGCTCTGAGGCGTTCCGCGCCTCGCCCCGTCAGGCCGACCTGATGATCGTCTCCGGCCGTCTGTGCAATAAAATGGTTCCCGTGGCCCGGCAGGTCTACGAGCAGATGGCCGAGCCCAAGTGGGTCGTCGCCATGGGCGCCTGCGCTTCCACCGGCGGCATTTTCGACAACTACGCTGTCGTGCAGGGTGTCGACAACGTCATCCCCGTCGACATCTATATCCCTGGCTGCCCGCCCACGCCGGACGCCGTCATTCACGCCATTCAGATGCTGCGCGAGCGGATTCAGGGGAACGACCCCAAGGGAGGCCTGAAGGTCAATGCCTAACACGGAGATGATCGATCGGGCCAACGCCGCCCGTGAGAAGGTCAATACCGAAATCGTCCCTGCTCTCCTTGAGGCCTTCGCTGACAAGGCGGAGTCCATCGCTCCGACTGGCGACCTCATTCCGCAGGTCTTTGTCAAGCCCACCGCCCTGCTGGACGTGGCGCTCTGGCTGAAGGACCGCGGTTTTAACATGCTTGTCGACGTGGCCGGCGCTGACTACTACCCCAAGCGCGACCCGCGCTTCGAAGTGATCTACCACTTTCGGCAGTTCCCCGCCCTGGGCATGATTCGGGTGCGGGTTCGCTGCACGGAAAAAGATCAGCCGCACACCCTCAGCCACATCTGGCCGATGGCCGACGCCCCTGAGCGTGAAGTCTACGACCAGTTTGGCGTCAAGTTCACGGGCCACCCCAACCTGAAGCGGATTCTCAACCCGGACGACTGGGAAGGGCACCCGCTGCGGCGTGACTACCCGCTCCGCGGGCCCCGGGCGCTGATCAACCTGGATATGCCCGCCGAGCTGAACCGGTTCGCCGCCTTCGTCGACGATGAACACGCCAACACTGAAAAGAAGCCTGATGGAAAGTAGGGTGAGTATGGCTCAGACGTTTGACACCCACGAACAGGACACGATGCAACTGTCGATCGGGCCGCACCATCCTGCGACCCACGGCGTTCTGCGTGTCATTTTGGAACTCAACGGCGAGATTATCGTCAAGGCGGCGCCGGAGACTGGCTTCCTCCACACCGGCATCGAGAAGACGGCTGAGAACCTGACCTGGAATCAGGCGACCGCTGTGGTCGACCGCATGGATTACCTGAACTCCATCGGCAACAACGTGGGCTACTGCCTGGCCGTCGAGAAGCTGCTCGGCATTACCGACCGCATTCCCGAGCGGGCCAACGTCGCACGCGTCATCCTGATGGAACTGCAGCGGATTACGTCCCACCTGGTCTTCCTGGGCACCGGCGCCCTCGACCTTGGCGCAATGACGCCCATCTTCTGGACGTTCGACCTGCGCGAGCATATCCTCGACATCTTCGAAGAAGTGACCGGTCAGCGCATGAACCCGAGCTACATGCGGGTTGGCGGCCTGGCCCACGACCTGCCCGAGCACTTCAAGGAGATCGTCAATAACTTCCTGAAGATCGCCCCCGGCAAAATGCAGGACCTCAAGAACCTGATCCTCGGCCACCCGATCTTCAAGGACCGCACCATCGGTGTGGGCAAGATCAGCGAGGAGAAGGCCCTGGCCCTCGGCCTCACGGGGCACAACCTGCGGATTACCGGCAACGATTACGACGTCCGCAAGTACTACCCGTACTGCGGTTACGAGAACTATGACTTCAAGGTCCCGACCCGTCAGAACGGTGACCTGAACGACCGCATCTCCATCCGCTTCGATGAGATCGACGAGTCGCTCAAGATCATCAAGCAGGGCATCGACAACCTGCCCGACGGCCGCCACATCATCGAAGACCGCAAGCTCGTCCTCCCGCCCAAGGAGGAAGTGAAGCAGTCGATGGAAGCGCTGATTCACCACTTCAAGCTGGTGCAGCAGGGCTTCGAAGTGCCGGCTGGCGAGGTCTATCAGGCTGTTGAGTCGCCTCGCGGCGAACTGGGCTTCTACCTGATCTCCGACGGCGGCAACAAGCCGATGCGCATGCGAGTCCGGGGCCCGGCCTTCTATGCGACCTATGCCCTTGGCACGCTGCTGCCCGGGCACTACGTGGGCGACATGGTCGGCATCATCGCCGGCATCGACCCCATCTTCGGGGAGGTGGACCGCTAATGGCGCACGATCACGACCACAGCAAGACGGTCTCCCTGAAGGAGATCGAAGCCCCCACCTGGCCTGAGACGTGCAAGGACGAGGTGGAGGCGATTATTCGGCGGTATCCGGAAGGCCAGGAGCGTTCGGCGATTCTGCCCCTCCTGCACCTTTCGATGCGTGAGCGGGAGGGCCACTTCGTGGCCGTCTCCGACATGGCGGCGATTGCCGAAATCTGCGGCGTCTCTGTCGCTTACGTCAACTCCGTCTGCTCCTTCTATGCCATGTATCATCGCCATCCGATCGGCAAGTATCTGATCACCGTCTGCGGCAACATGTGCTGCCACCTGATCGGCGGCGGTAACAAGCTGGTCGAGCATATCGAGAAGACCTACGGAATCAAGAACGGCGAGACCACGCCCGACGGCCTGATCACCCTTGAGGTGACCGGCGAGTGCCTGGCCGCCTGCGATCTGGCCCCGGTCATCCATGTCAACACGGAATACGCCGTGAAGATGACCCCGGCCAAGTTCGACGGCCTGGTCGAAGCGCTGCGCAGCGGCAAGGGCCCCGATGCCTTCCTGGAGAAGCTGCCGCTCATGAACGGCGAGAACCAGGACGAGTGGAAGGGGTTCCAGAACCCGGCGCCGGCGCCCGCCCCTGCGACTGATGCTCCCGCCCCTGACGCCCCGGCTGAGGAGAAGTAGCCTACCGCCCTGCGAAGGAGGCATTACACTATGCAGTTTGAACCTGTGCTGACGAAGGGCGTCGGTGTGGTCGACCTGACCAATATCGATGTGTACGAAGCGCAGGGTGGCTATCAGGCGCTGCGCAAGGCGCTGTCCATGGAGCCGCAGGCCATCGTCGATGAAGTGAAGAAGGCGAACCTGCGCGGCCGTGGCGGCGCTGGCTTCCCGGCTGGCGTGAAGTGGGGTTTCCTGCCCAACGACGGGCGTCCCCGGTACCTCACCATTAACGCCGACGAGTCGGAGCCCGGCACCTGCAATAACCGCACCCTTATCTACGCGAATCCGCACCAGTTGGTCGAAGGCATCCTGATCGCGGCCTACGCCAACCGCATTTCTCAGAGCTTTATCTATATCCGCGGCGAGTTCAAGCGGGGCGCCGAGATCCTGGTCAAGGCGATCGAAGATGCCCGTGCCAAGGGTTACCTCGGCAACAACATTCTCGGCACCACCTGGAACCAGGAGATCACCGTCCACCGCGGCGCCGGCGCTTACATCTGCGGTGAGGAGTCTGCGCTCCTCAACTCCCTGGAAGGGCGCCGCGGCGAGCCGCGCGTCAAGCCGCCGTTCCCGGCCGTCGTCGGCCTGTACGGTATGCCCACCATCATCAACAACGTCGAAACCATTTCCTGCGTGCCGCACATCATCAAGAACGGCGCCGAGTGGTTCACGTCTATTACCGCCAACCCGTCCAACCCGAAGTCCTGCGGTCCGAAGATGTTCACCGTCAGCGGCTGCGTCAACAAGCCCGGCAACTATGAGCTGCCCATCGGCACGACGCTCCGTGAGGTCATCGAGATCGCCGGCGGCATGAAGGATGGCCGGGCGTTCAAGGCGGCCCAGCCCGGCGGCTCCTCGTCGCCGCTGCTCGGTGCGCAGCATCTGGATACCCCCATGGACTTTGAATCCGTCGCGGCCGCCGGCTCCATGCTGGGCACCGCTGCGGTCATGGTCTATGACGAGACGATCGACTTGGTCGAAGTCGCCCTTTACTGGGCAAAGTTCTACGCCCACGAGTCCTGCGGCCAGTGCACCAACTGCCGTGAAGGTACGTACTGGCTGGAGCGGGTCATCGACCGGATCCTGGCCGGCGAAGGCAACGAGCATGACCTGAAGCTGATCGCTGACATGCGGACCCAGATGGCCGGCACGACCATCTGCGTGCTTTCCGACGCTGCGGTCTTCTACCCCAATTCGCTGCTGAAGCTCTTCCCGGAAGAGATGGATCGCTATATTAAGAAGGCCAAGGAGGTGCGGCTAGCATGAGCGAGCAGCTTGTCAACGTAACGATTGATGGCCGCACAGTCCAGGTGCCCAAGGGCATGCTGCTGGTGGAGGCGGCCAAGAAGGCGGGGGTGGAGATTCCCGTTTTCTGCTACCATCCCAAGCTTGACCCGGCCGGCGTCTGCCGTATGTGCCTGGTCCAGATCGAAAAGATCCCCAAGCCCCAGACCGCCTGCACCACGCCGGTGGCAGACGGCATGGTGGTTCACACCAATACCGAGGTCGTCCAGAACCTGCGCAAGGGCGCCCTGGAGTTCCTGCTGATCAACCACCCGCTCGACTGCCCGGTCTGCGACAAGGGCGGCGAGTGCGACCTCCAGGACCTGACGTTCGAGCACGGCGCCTCCACGAGCCGCCTGCAGGACGCCAAGATCCGCAAGGAGAAGGCGGTTGACCTGGGCAACTTCATCGTGCTGGACAACGAGCGCTGCATCCTCTGCCGCCGTTGCGTCCGCTTCGACAACGAAGTGGCGACGGAAGGCAACCTGATCATCGAAGAGCGCGCGCACTTCAACACCGTCACCACGATGCTGGAGCAGCCCTACGACTCCTACTTCAGCGGCAACACCATCGAGCTCTGCCCGGTGGGCGCCCTGACCAGCGACCTGTACCGCTTCAAGGCCCGCCCGTGGGACCTGGCGAAGGTCGAGTCCGTCTGCACCATGTGCTCCGTGGGCTGCGACACGACGCAGGACTACCGCCACGGCAAGCTGCTGCGCATCGGCGCCCGCGACATCGATAACATGGATAACGGCTGGCTGTGCGACCGGGGCCGGTTTAACTACCAGTTCGTGCAGGACGACGACCGGCTGACGCAGCCGCTGGTCCGCAAGGACGGCCAGCTGGTGCAGTCCACCTGGTCGGAAGCGATTGCGGCTGTCGCCGAAGTCGTGGGTAAGAACAAGACCAAGCCCGGCGCCACGTCTCCCTTCGGCGTCATCGGCGGCGGCCGGCTCACCAACGAAGAAGCCTACCTGCTGCAGAAGTTCGCCCGGAACGTCCTGGGTACGCCCAACGTAGACCATCGGGTCGGCGGGCAGATCATCTCCAGCATGATCAGCTACCCCGGCAAGCAGGAGGACCTCTCCGACGCTTCTGCCATCGTGATCATCGATACCAACCCGGCTGAGGCCGCCCCGGTCATGGACCTGCGCATCCGCCGCATGGTCGACCGGAAGAAGGCCCGGCTGGCCGTCATCGGTTCTGTCATGCCCACCTACCGCGGCCGTCACGCCCGGGTCCAGGTGAAGCCCGGCCAGACCGCTGCGGTGGTCGAAGCCCTGGCGAACGTGGTTGCCGGCAAGGCTGCCACCCCGTCCGCGGCCGACGCCGATTCCCTGACCAAGCTGAACGAGCTGATCACCGCGGGCAAGAAGGTCGTCATCGTCTGGGGCGGCAACGACGCTGCCACGGGCAAGGCGGTCCTGAACCTGGCCGGCGCCCTGAAGAACAAGGCGAACGTCCATGTGCTGATCCCCGGCGAGCAGTCCAACAGCCGCGGCGCCGAGGCCATGGGCATGCTGCCCGGGTACCTGCCCGGCTTCAAGGTGGCCGACAAGGTCGGCCTTTCCACCGGCGAGATGCTGAAGGCCGCTGCCGACGGGCAGATCAAGGTGCTCTTCCTGTTCGGTGCGAACCTCCTGAACACGTACCCCGACCGGAAGCTGGTGGAGGCGGCCCTCGCCAAGGCGATGATCGTCACCAGCGACCTCTTCCTCAACGAGACCGCCGCCAAGTCCTGTGTGGTCCTCCCGGCCGCTTCCACGATTGGTGAGAAGTCCGGCACGGTCACCGCTCTGGACGGCGAAGTCGGCGTGATCAAGCTTGCCAAGCGGCCGGAGGGCAACGCCCAGGCCGACGGCGACATCCTGGTGGCTCTGGCCCAGGCTCTGGGCACCAAGCTGGCGGCCAACCCCGCCGAAGTTGCCCGGGAGATCGCCCAGACCGTTGCGAAGCTCGAGAAGGGTGCGGTTCTGCCCGGCGCCCCTGCCGGCCTGATTCCTGCCGTCCAGCCCGAAGCCGCTCCGACCACGCCTAACGGTCTGGTCCTGGTGCCGATCACCCGGCTGTACGCCGGCGGCTCCACCAGCCGCTTCGACCATGGTTTCAACTACGTGCAGCCGAAGCAGGAAGCCCGGTTTAACCCCGCCGACGCCAAGGCCCTGGGCCTGACCGCCGGTGAAAAGGTGGAGCTGACGGCGAACGGCGCTTCCATTCAGGGCATCGTCAACATCGACAAGAGCGTCGTGGCTGGCACCGTGCAGGCCATCTGTGGCCTCGTGGATGCGCCCGTCAACACGCTGACCGCAGGCACCACCCCGGTCGCCGTGACCGTGGCGAAGCTGGCCGTGGAGGTGGCGGACTAACATGCTTACCACTCTGCTCTGGATCATCACCAAGGCGCTGATCCTTGCCATCGCCATCATTGGCGCCTGCGCCGTCGAACTGCTCATCGAACGCAAGGTCCTGGGCTACTTCCAGTACCGGCTCGGCCCCGTCCGGGTCGGTCCCTGGGGCGTGCTGCAGCCCATCGCCGACGTGGTGAAGATGCTTTTCAAGGAAGATATCATCAACCGCGAAGCTGACAAGATCATCTTCAAGCTCGCCCCGATGATCGCATTCTTCACCGCCCTCTCGGCCTGGGTGGTCATTCCGTGGGGCCCGGGCTACGCAATGTCCGACCCCAACGCCGGACTGCTGGTCTTCCTGGCCATCGGCTCCCTGGGCATTTACGGCGTGACGCTGGGCGGCTGGGCCTCGCAGACCAAGTACACGCTGCTGGGCTCCATGCGTGCCACCGCCCAGATGATTTCCTATGAACTGGCCATGGGCATGGCGGTCATCGGTGTCATTCTCATGGCCGGCTCGGTCAGCATCACCAAGATCGTGGAGGCCCAGGCGGTCGGCATCTACGGCTATAACTGGCTCTGGCAGCTGCCCGGCTTCTTCGTCTTCTTCATGGCGGCCCTTGCTGAAACCGCCCGGACCCCGTTCGACCTGCCCGAAGCAGAAACCGAACTGGTCGGCGGCTACAACACGGAGTATGCCGGCATGCGTTTCGGCCTCTTCTTCCTGGGTGAAATCGTTCACCTGCTGAATATGTCTGCTATGATCACCCTGCTCTACCTGGGCGGGTGGAATACGCTTCCGTTCCTCTCGTTCATCCCGCCCGTGGTCACGTTCTTCCTCAAGGTCTGCTTCGTGATCTTCGTCTTCATGTGGATCCGTGTTACCTGGCCCCGTATGCGGTACGACCGGCTGATGAGCTTTGGCTGGAAGGTCTTGCTCCCGCTGGCGGCCGTCAATCTCCTGGGCACCGCCATTTACGTGGCGATGTTCGCCTAAGGGAAGGGGGGTAAAACAAGCGCATGTTTGAAGGAATTGCCGGTGTTGCAAAGGGCCTTGGCACTACGCTCAAGGTCTTCTTCCGGAAGAAGAATACCATCACGTACCCGGCTCACAAGAAGCAGCGCTCCGCCCGGTACCACGGGCGCCACGAACTGCGGACCTACGAGAACGGCCTGGAGATGTGCGTCGGCTGCGAGCTCTGCCAGGTGGCCTGCCCGGCCAACGTCATCACCGTGCTGGCGGCGGAGAACGATCCGAACAATCCGCACAGCCCCGGCGAGCGCTACGGCTACAAGTACCAGGTTGACCTGCTCCGCTGCATCTTCTGCGGCATGTGTGAAGATGCGTGCCCGACCGACTGCCTGCATCTGACGCAGGACTTCGAGCTGGCCACCTGGACCCGGGAAGAGTCGATTCTCCAGAAGGACCGGCTCGTCAACCGGAAGCCCTCCGGATTCAAGGTTCCCATGAACGTGTACCCGCCGTTCGAGGGTCGTAAGGTGGTGAAGGCATGAACCTTCTTCTCTTCATCGTTGCAGGGTTGATGTGCATCGCCGGCGCTCTCGGCGTCATTCTCGCCAAGCAGCCCGTGCACCAGGTTCTGTCCACGGTCTTCAACTTCATCGGTCTGGCAGCGCTCTACCTGAGCCTGAACGCCGAGTTCATGGCCGTCATTCAGCTGATCGTCTATGGCGGCGCCGTCATGATCCTGTTCCTCTTCGTC
>Ga0196970_1001581_pt1 | contig 14546 bp, 10 predicted proteins | sample S1v_513CmetaG_FD_148672 | JGI IMG/M metagenome (GOLD analysis project Ga0196970, IMG submission 148672) | Soil microbial communities from Anza Borrego desert, Southern California, United States - S1+v_5-13C | ecosystem: Environmental > Terrestrial > Soil > Desert | place: USA: California... | reverse complement strand
CATCACGGCGATTTGCTGCGGTCAACCGACCATGCTTTTGGCGAATGCCGATCCATAGCGCAGGCGTGCTTATAATGCAGGCGACTTGCGCGGAGAGATGTCTGATGTTGCTACGTGGCCTGACCCTGCTGGTGCTGTTTCAATTGCTCGGCACGGCGCTTAATCATTTGCTGTTGCCGGTGCTGCCGGGGCCGATCATCGGTCTGCTGCTGTTGCTGGCGTTCCTGATCATTCGCGGTGAAGTCGGTGAGCCGCTGAACCTTGCCGCCGGCAGTCTGCTGCGTTATTTGCCGTTGCTGCTGGTGCCGCCAGCCGTGGGTGTGATGGTTTACGCCGCAGCGATTGCTGCAGATTTCTGGGCGATCGTCGGCGCGCTGGTGCTGTCGCTGATCCTGTCGATGGCCTTTGCCGGTGTGCTGATGCAGCGCCTGGTCAAACGCCACGCGCCGCCGGCGGAGGAGTCCTGATGCTGTTCGATTGGCAAGGTGCCTGGGCGTCGGTCATTCATCATCCGCTGTTCGGCATCGGCATCACCCTCGGTGCCTATCAACTGGTGCTGGCAGCGTTCGAGAAAACCCGCTGGATCTTTCTGCAGCCGGTGCTGGTCTCCATGTTGCTGGTGATCGGTGTGCTGGTCGGTTGTGGCGTGACGTACGCCGAGTACCGCAAGAGCACCGAGATCCTGAGCATCCTGCTCGGCCCGGCGACGGTGGCGCTGGCGGTGCCGCTGTATCTGAATTTGCGGCGCATTCGGCAATTGTTCTGGCCGATTTTTACTACGCTGGTGATAGGCGGGGTGGTGGCGACTGGCATGGGCGTGGCGCTGGGTTGGTGGTTCGGCGCCGAGCACATGATTCTGATGACCATGGCGCCGAAGTCGGTGACCTCGCCGATTGCCATGCTGGTGGCCGAGCAGATCGGTGGCGTCGCGGCGCTGGCGGCGGTGTTCGTGCTGATCACCGGGGTTATCGGGGCGATCTTCGGCCCGGCACTGCTGACCCGTCTCGGCGTGCACAGCCCGGAGGCGCGCGGCATGGCACTGGGCATGACGGCCCACGCGGTTGGCACCTCGGTGGCGTTGCAGGAGAGTGATGAGTGCGGCGCCTTCGCGGCGCTGGCGATGAGTCTGATGGGCGTGGCCACGGCGGTGTTCCTGCCGTTGGCGGTGTCGATGGTGGTGTAAGGAAATGTCTATGAGTCTGCCGCTTTTCCCGCTGAACACGGTGTTGTTCCCCGGCTGCAACCTCGATTTGCAGATCTTCGAGGCGCGCTACCTCGACATGATCGGCCGCTGCATGAAACAGGGCGTGGGCTTCGGCGTGGTGTGCATTCTTGAGGGCAGCGAGGTCGGCGTCGCGCCGCAAGGGTTTGCCCTGGTCGGGTGCGAGGCGCGCATTACCGATTTCCAGCAACAGGACAATGGCCTGCTCGGTATCCGCGTGCAGGGTGGCCGCCGATTCACGGTATTGCGCACCGAAGTACAACGCGATCAGCTGATCCTCGCCGACGTCGAGTGGCTCGATGATGAGCCCGAGCAACCCTTGCAGGACGAGGACGCCGATCTGGTCGCGCTGCTCAAGGCGCTGGCGGAGCACCCGATGGTCGAAGCGCTCGACATGGGCACCGATGCTGCCGGCCAGCAATCGCTGGCCAATCAACTGGCCTATCTGTTGCCGTTCGCTGAAGAAGACAAGATCGACCTGCTGCAACTCGACGATCCCCAGCAGCGGCTGGACGCGATCCAGGCCTTGCTCGATGAGTTGCAAGGCGAGTTGTTCGCCTAGTCGTTCATCTGGTTGTACTTTGAATCAACTCATCGCGTCTGCCAGCATTGTTGCACTGATGACCTTGTCTTACTTTCAAATGGCCCGCAGGACGCGGGTAACTTGAATAAGAACAAGGAAGTCATGACTGTATATGAAGACGAATGGGCATTCTGGGACGATATTGCCGGCAAGTATATTTTGAAACATGCCGAGACCGACCATAACGTCAATAATGTGATTGAAGCGGCATCGACGTATGCCGATCGCATGGTGATTGCCCGACGTAAACGAAAATCGGCAAAAGTACCGGCAGGGGATAGCCCTCGGATGTCTGCATCCGCCTCGACCATAATGGCAGCCGCCGCTGTTTGAAGACTTTTCCTTTTTCGATATTGCCTGTCGTGGGTATAGCCGACGGCGGGATGCTTACAAGTGCAAACCATGTCCATAGTCAAAATAAACAGCAAAACATTCAACGCGCATCTCTATCTGAATGGAGGCTTCACGCCAGTAAGAAAACGCGCCATTCATCATGGAATGAATGGCGCTTTATCTTACGTTCGGTAATGTTCGGCGACTGGCCAGGTTACGTCGTTGGAAAAAGTATCTCGGCCTTTTGGCAAGTTCAATACAACGCCGCCGGAACGGGCGATTTCATCTATCAATCCGTCATAGGCATTGTTGCCATATTGATCGTAATCGTCAGTACCTGACCAAGTGGCTTTTTCGATAGCCTGCGCGCTATCGCCGGCCTGTAGAAAAATATCCTCGACTCTCGCCGCGTGGCGCAGGTCCGAGCTCACCAGCCAGATCCGCTCGGCGCTGATTCCGCGTGTCGGCATTGATATCCGACCTTCGAGTCTGTCGCCATCAAAATCCATGTTGTTCAGGTACATGTTTTCCACTCGAGGGACGACTTCAATGTTGCGAGTGTCGATGACATAAATAAAGCCAAGATGCTGGTCGCGCCGCAGCAAGGGATAGTCGCGCGATTCGTCCATCTGGAACGATGTGTCGGACTCTTCACCCGAGCTGTGTCTGAATCCGCTTGAGGAGTCGCTATCGGAAAAATGCCCTGGGTAGCGGTTGGCCTGGCTGTTGTAATGCCGAGGGTTGGAGTAGTAATCGAACCCCATGTAAGTCAGGGCATTACTCACACCGAATGTCGCACTGAATGCCCGCTTGGTCGTGGAGTCAGACGGGTTGCCGCGCAATTTCACCAGGCGTTTGTCTCGCGCCAGTTCAAAAGGCGTTCGCAAATCGGCGCGGAACATTGCCGGAATGTCTGTCCGGTAGAGGTAATCGTGCTGATTGCGTTTGTATCCGGCGTATTCAAGATAATCATTCAGGAACTTTTGGTCATAGCGTTGGGCGATGGGAGGCAAATCGTAATCATAGTTCTCGCCTTCCTCTCGCAGTCTCAGGCTGAAGTGTTCAAGCTCCTTTGCAATCTGCGCAAACCTTGTGTCGTCCGACGTGCTCTGGGTCAAGCGCTTATGCTGTTCGGCCCACTCGGGAAACGTTCCATGCTCCATTTCCAGGCGCAGCCGATTTTGTTGAACGATGCTCAGGTTGTAGCTGCGCAGAATCTCCGTTCGTTCTTTTTGGGATTTGTCCGGAAAGGACCATCTTAGTGAGTCGGTCAGAAATTTATGGGTGTCCGGTTCATTGAAGCGGGTAGCCCAGTCGGGGGCTTTTCCGGCGGCTTCCGCTTCGCTGCGGAACGCCAGCGCCCGCGCGCCCTCCAGGCGGTAAGTGCTCCAGATTTCGCCATCACTCCAATGCGCCAGTTTGACGGGTATCGAGACGTCTCCCCTTGCTTCAGTTGGATCGACTCGTATCAGACGGCGATTTTCGTCGACAAACGCCAGACCTGCATTTTTCTTCACAACCTGACGTTCGAACCATTTGCCAGCTGGGCCCGAGTGCTCGATCAGCAGGATTTTCTCGACCGAATAATATCCACGGCTGTCGGCGACATGAGACTGGGTGTACTGCATGGGATCATAGTATTCATGCGGTTTGTTCAAGCTCCAGTTCTTGCTCTCGCCGATTCGATAAAGCGGTGGCCCCGAAGCCTCTCGCTCGGTCGGCAGCTTGGCGCGATAAGCCTTCATCATTTCGTGATACACGACCATCACTGTCTGTATGGCGCTTGTTGCGTCGTCGCTGACATCAGCAAACTTTCTGCCTTTGTAGGTCCGCAGCCCGTCAGCATCGTGAGCGGAGAGCCCGGTCAAAGCGTTTTGTCGATAAGGCTCCAGTGGCGAGGAGCGGACGGGCGCGGGTGGCTCGACGATTTCGCTCATTCGTGTGACCGTGATGGCAGTCTCTCCCCGCAGTGCTTCGTCACTCGTCCCGTCGGCGCTACGCCGCGGCGTATCATCCATTGCTTCCGAGCGATTGCGGCCAGAGAAGTGGAAATCCATGTCAACAGGGCGGTCAACAGCAGGACGAGGCGTTGACGGGCCAGGTATATCAGGCGTTGGCGAGGGGCGCAGAGGGCCAGTGTTCTTACGCATAAAGGTTCATTCCTTTGTGTAGGTCAGCCATCCACTGGCTGAACGGGGTTATGGATACAACAGATACAAATCAGGGTCTGTAATGCTCCGGCACCGGCCAGACGACATCGTCGGCGAACGTACTGTTGCCTTTGGGCAGTGTCAGGATCACGCCTTCAGTCCCGGCAATTTCGTCAATCAACCGGTCGTAGACGCTGGTCCCGTAAAAGATGTCGTAACTCTGCGAGACCGTCCCGTCCCAGGTCGCCTGCTCGATGGCTTCAGCGCGATCGCCCGCCATGGTCAATACATCCTGAACCCTGGCAGCCTTGCTGAAATCAGAATGAACCAGCCAGATTCGCTCTGCACTGATACCCCGGGTGGGCATCGAGATATGTCCTTCCATGTGGTCATAAATACCAACGCTGGAAGAACTGTTGAGAACATCGTTCTCAGCGAGCGGGACGACTTCGATGCCTCGTGTGTCGATGGCGTAGACGAAACTCATGGTCTGGTGGGTGCGCTTTGCTTCATAGCCCTTAGTCTCGTCAAACACGAACGAACTTTCCGAATCGGACTCATCACCGAAGCGCCTTCCTTCCGAGCCATCGTCCGTGCCGCCGCTCCAATGTCGTTCCCGTTGGCCATCCGGTGGCACCTCGCCCGGGTAGCGATTGGCCTGAGTGTTGTACTTCAATGCGTTGTGGTAACCACCCTTGCTGACTGCATAATCTGTGGCCTTGTACAGGCCGAACGTCGCGCTGAAGGCTCTTTTGGTCGTTGAGCCGGTATCGTTGCCCTTGCGATGAATCATCCTCCCGTCTCTGGCCAACTCGAACGGCAGCCGTGTCTCGCCCCTGAACATGGCCGCGATATCCGTGCGGTACAGGACGTTGTGTTTGTTGCGCAGATAACCCAGATGGGCGGCGTAGTCCGCCAGATAGTCCGGACTGTAATGGCCCGTCACGAGATCCTCACGGCCGGCTCGAAAACGCGTAGCGAAGCCATCGAATTCTTCTGCGATCAGCTTGAATCGTTGCGCATTGTTCGTATCGAGCGTCAGGCTTTTATGCTGTTCGGCCCATTCCGGCATGTGTTCTGCGTGGCCATTCCTGAGATCTGTGCGCAGCTTTGCCAACTGGGTTTTCGTCAGGTTGTAACTGCGCAACAGGTCGCCGCGCTCGCTGGATGACAGGTGCGGATACAACCACTTCAGTGTGCCGGTGACATGAATATAGTCATTCCAGGCGACTGTACGGACAACCGCTTGCGGCGGCTTGCCGGACGCTTGTGCCTGTTCCCGGAATTCGGCAATACGCGCTTCATCCACGACATACATATTGAGTATTTCTTCATCTGACCAATGGGCCAGTTTCACTTTGGGCAGCGGCTTGTCTTTTATCTGCGTCGGGTCGATGTAGACCCAGCGATGGTTGTGATCCTTGAGCGCATGGCCGAGGACGGGCGCGTCGCTGGCGGACGCCGCAGCCCGAAATTCATGCAGGCCGTCGCTATTGGGCGTGGCCGAAAATACGTAATCGTTAGCAGGCAGAAGGGTGAGATGCCGGTCCAGGCTCCACAGGTTGTTTTGCATGGTGCGATAGATCGGTGGGCCAAATGCCTGATGACTGGTCATGACCGCTCGATACTCACCTGTGTGACGGTCATGCAGCACGTAAACGTGAGACCGTTGTTCCTCACCCGGCAGTTGTACATCTACCCATTGGCGCTGGCGGAAATGTCTGATGCCATTGGCATCCGCAGGAGGCATTCCAGCGACGTATGGGTGGGTGAAATCTTCCAGCGAGTATCTCGCGCCTGGACGGGCGTCCGAGGTGCTGCCGGGCATGATGCTGACGCTGGCTGCCGCAGGCACTGGTCGGGAGACGCCGGTGCCTTGCGAGGGGGAAAGGGTGGTATCAAGCGTCACACTGTCAGAATCACCCGGTATGCGGCCTGCTGGCGGTCCCACTGGATTTGCGTCGGCACCGTCTCGTGAGGAGTGAGCAGAGCCGCTGGTTTCAATGGGCGGTGTTTTCGGGCGCGTGCCCGTCTTTGGTCGCATGGTTTCAATCTCCTTCCTGAAAAAAACAGCCGGTCCGTTGGCTGAGTGTTACGAACGCCGACGCAGCAGTCAGAGCCGCATCGGCGCGTATTGAGTGTCGGGGGAAACGATCAGATGTTCTGGCTTGATATCAGTAAATCTTCAGGACTGATCGGGTTCTGCGGGTCGCCGCCGAGGCTCCATTGCTTTTTCGCCGAGCGATAAATCACCTTGGCGTCTTTTCCCTTGGCGCTGACGTGGGTGACATGCACGGTGGCCGCCAGTTCGCTGCGCAGTCGATGCGCGTCGAGATCTGCCACCAGTGCGGCAACGCTGGCATAGCCGCGAGCGTCGATGACATACAGCTGGATGACTGCGAAAAGCAGTGACACTTCGTAAATATTGCCCGCAGACGTCACGACGCTGACTGATTCGACGGGCGAATCGTCGTCGACCGTCGGCAGCTCGAGCACAGCGCTGCCGATGCGCAGCCGGTTGGCGTCAAGCTGTATGTCATCGCGCGCGATCGTTTCCGTCATGGCGCCGGTGAACAGGTTCCAGATCGACGCGTTGGCGGTTTTGGCGGCAGCCCCAGGCGTGGAAAGGCGCACGATCGAGTTACTGGACAGGTGTACGTCGTAAGTCGAACTCTGCCCTTCGAGCACATAAATCCCGGTGTGCGGCCCTGCCGGAATCGTCACTTTGCTGGGTTGCGCAGGCAATGCCAGTTTTGCTCCGGACACCGGTCGGGTGAACAGATAGTCACCGGTACGTCGCTTGAGGCAACTGCGGGTGCTCTGGCTGCGCTGGCCGGGGTTTGCGGCATCGTTCCGGTAATCCAGATCCGGCACTTGCAGGCGGTACGAAACCTTGTCCTGCATGATCAGGACGATGTCCTGGGCAAGCTGCGGCGTGGTGACTTTCAAGCTGTTTCTGCCGCTGTAACCGGTGGCCGCGGCGATCGGCTGAATGACCCCTGTGAAGCTCACGACTTTACCCGGCAAGTGCAGTGACAGGCTGATGTCTTTGTAGGTCAGGTGGGTATTGCCGGAAACGCCCTTGCGCACTTCCACGTCATAGCTGACGACCACGTCGCTGATTTCTTCATTGCTGAAGTCGAGGTGAATCGAACGAGAAGTGCGTGCGGCATGTGGCTTGGCCAGAAACCCGACAGTGCCAGGCAGGCGCGAAACGAAATGCCGTTTGCGTCCCATGTCATTGATTTCCACCATGCCGGCATTGACGATTTCCGGCGCAGGGCTCGGTTTGCCGATGACACTCACCGCGATATCGACACGCTCGATCAGTGCCTTGCCCGGTGTCGTCGGCAGCAGCGCCAGCAGCTCATACTGGTCCCGTGTCTTGAACACCAGTTTGCCGTTTTTCAATTGGCGCCGGCCGTCTACCCACTCGTAGACATTTTCAATCGTCAAGACATGCTCCGGCTCGCTGCCGTCATCGCCGTGGCGGGAGCGGACCACCAGTGCGGTGTCGGCGATTTCCCAGCGCTGGATGGCTTCCATCGGCCAGCCAAATTCGATCAGGCTGGTGTGTTCGCCGTCTTCGACAATCGTGGTTCGCGCGCAGGTGTCGGCGATGTAGTATCGGTCCTTGCCGCTGCCGCCATCCACTGTGCAATCGAAACCGCCGACGGCAATGGTGTCGTCGCCGGCCCCGGCATGGACCCGGTCATTACCATTGGCCGCGATCCGGTTGGCTTCGTCGCTGCCAGTGACGCGACTGGTGCCCTTGCGCAACGTCGAGACGTTTTCGATCGACGTCAGTTGCGCCACGTGAACAGCATCGACCTGCGGATCAAGACCGCGCAGGCTGACCTTGCCGCTTTGCAGATCGATGTCGTGGCCGATATGGCGCGTGTCGTCCCGTGGGCGACTGCCTTCGAACGCCAGGGTGTCCGAGCCGGCGCCGCCATCCAGTACGTTGAGATGCGCCGGTTTGCTTGCTCGGTTGAGTTCGGCTTCGCTGACGTCCTGATAGAACGCGTCGCTTTTGCTGCCGCCCGTCAGGGCTTTGTGATCGTCGCGCCAGGTGAAGAGATTGGCCTGGTCCGCCACGCCGATCACCCGGTCATTGCCATCGCCAAGGCGCCAGAACACACCCTTGTCCTCACCGCCGGTGCCGGAGACCTTGCCCTTGAGATCGGCGGGCAGGCCTTTGCTGGCATCAATCACGTCGTCGCCTTCCACGACCGCCGCGTAGTTATCGAGTTTGAACGGCTTCTCACCCGCAGCTTCATCCCATTGGTAGCGCCAGATTTCCACAGGTTTGAGTTCTACGCGGAAGGCGCCGTTGATGATGTGTTCGAGAGAGTGTTTGTACGCGCCGTCGAGCATCTGGCGGGCAGACATCTGCAATTGGGCCTCATGGTCGCGATAACCCTTGGACTGCTTGAAGCGGTCCATGACGTCCTTGTCCATCTCCTGGCCGGTGAAGGCGAACCAGCCCGAGCGCAGACGTTCGTGGAACGTCAGTTCGATATAGTCGTCGATGTCATCGACCGCGCGTGCGGCGTGGTAGATCATCGAACCGGCGATCAGCAATCCGGCGGCAGCCAGGCCGAGCGGACCGGCGACACTGCCGAAACCGGCCAGCGCCGCCGCGCCAAGCGCCAGGCTGATGCCCGCGCCAGCAACGCTGAAGCCGGCATTGACGTAATGGTCCTGGGCTTCCTTGCCACTGGTGACCGCGGCGGCGTTGAACGACTTCACCGCATCGGCAATGTCGAACGGCAAGGTGATGACGCTGGCAAACATGCCGGCGCCGCGACCCAGGTATTTGCCGAACGAGGTGCGCGGAAAATAGCGGAACACCTTGCCTCCCTGGGTGAGCATGGCCTGGCCACCCTTGCTGAAGCCCTGCTCGAGAATCAGCGAGCCCAGTTCGGCGGCAATCGAGCCACCCTGAAACCAGGCTTCTCCCGTCTCGCCGTGTTTGATCGCATCGAGCATTGCCCGATAGCCGCTGTAGATACCGAATGCCTGCATGCCCACACCGGCGCCGCTCAGCAGATAATTTTTGCCCCTGTTGACCCAGCCGGGGGAGTTTTCCAGGGCGTCGATCGGTTGCACTTCAAGCTTCTGCGCAGCCTCGCAGAAATGATTGAGACGTCCCATCAAACTGCGTGGCTTGATGTCGCCAGCGCTGACAAACAGCTGTCCGGCATTGGCCGAGCGCTGGCTGGAAATTTCAAAAAACAGCAGGCCGGGGCCGTCAATGTCGGCGGCATCAATAGCTTTCAAGCGTGCCTGGGCCTTGTCGGCATCGAAGTTGAGCCCGTCGAGAAAGGCCTGATCCGCATGCTGCATGCCGGCGTTCGCCGGGCTGATGGGCTGGCCGTGCACGGTGGCCCCGAAAGCGTGAAGTTCGACTCGGCTGGTCGTGACCTCGCCGATGCGCAACGGGCCGAAATGTTCATCAAGGGAGGCCAGCGTGCGCCGGAAAGGGGCTTTCGGGTCCGTCGGGCTGGCACTGTTCGACGGCTCGATGTGAGTCGGCTGCCGTCCATAGGGATTGGCCGAGGCAGCGATCTGCTGCATGCCGATTGCGCGGGCCTCAAGAGCTGCGACGCTTGGTGTGATAAGTGTTGACACGATTAGTCCTTTAATAAGTCGCGTTAGCCGGTATCCGTACCGGTTGTTTTCATCTGCTCAACGTTGTTGAGAACGGCGGTGTGCTCACGGCCAACTGATGTCGTGGGCGAACTCGTTGCTGTTGCCGGAAAGACTGATGATCGGTTGGCCGGCCGCTTCGACACGGTCGATCAAACGGTCGTATTCGAAGCCATTGGTGTGGCAGGGTACTGATGACAACGGCGGGGGCAGGATCGATATCGGCCCCGGTGTTGGGCATGCGCGCTGGATCGGCGGGATCGTTAAAACCGGGCAGGCGCCATGTTGCAGGCAGTCCGGGGGTGAGCGCAGGCGTAAAGGACGGCGGCTCGGGTGGACGGTTGGCGAGCGTTGGTTTGCGCGGTATTTTCGGACTCATGAATGACTCTTATCAATAGATAAACAAAACACCCGCTGTTTCAGTCAGCGTGTGTTTTAAGTATCGAAAGTTATTGAATTGAAGAGCCAATCTAATGGTTTTTGCACAGCGTGGAATTGTTTATCGCGCTGTTGGCGGAGTGATTGTGTAACCCGGTTTTTTATTCAATATGGAAGTGCGAAAGTTGATATTCGCTTGCGTGAAAACTTACTCGCAACAGGAATTTATGAATCAGTTGGTAGCGCTGCTCTCGTCGGAAATTTCCGAAAAGAACAGCGCGAGAAAATAACGCTTGTGCACTTTCAATCAATAAGCGTAACGCAGCAGCGTATGCGGAAGATGGCGCAGTACGAAGAATCCGAACAAGGCAATCATCGATGGCAGGATCAGCCACCAGATCTTGAACGGCACTGGGTTGAGGGAAGTCTGACGCTGGCTCAGCCATAGCATTGCGGCGCAAACGCAACTGGCGAGCATGGCGCCGGCAAGAATGTCGGTCGGCCAGTGCGCCCCCAGATAGACCCGCGACAAGGCGATAGAGAGCGCCGGGATGCAAGCGATCAGCAGCCAGGTCAGGCGCATGCGTGGCGGCTGGCCGCGACCGGCCAGCACGCCCAGTGTCAGGAACAAGGCAAACGCGCCGGAAGCATGGCCGCTGGGCATGCTGTAGGTGGTCAATGGATCACTGAGTACTTCGGGGCGCACTCGGGCGAAGAAGTATTTGGTCCCGGTATTGGCCATTGCGGTGATGAGCATGGTCGCACCGGCGAACATCGCCTGACGCCACTGCTTGCACAACAGCAACAGCACGACCAGCAGGGCGCTGAACAGCAGCATGTTGCGGAATTCGCCGATCAGCGTCAGCGTCACGGCAATTTCGTCCAGCGCTGGCTGGCGATGTTCCTGCACCAGCGTCATCACTCCGTTGTCGAGCGCCGTCAGGTACGGGTAGCCGATGAACAGGCCGATCAGGATCAACAGGCTCATGCCGCCGATCCAGATCGTCGCGCGACGATGGCGACGCACGCTGCTGTTGACGCTCAGGCCGACCATCACCGCGATGCTGGCGGCGACAATTCCGGCCTCGAGCCAGAAACCTTCAGGCAACGGCAGGCGGAACGCCGCGCCGGTGGCCCAACCCGGGAGCAGATAGGCGAGGCTCCAGCCAGCCGCAGCGAGCAGGCTAACGGCGATAAAGCGCGGGAACGGCATGTCGCACATGCCCGCCACCATCGGCAGCATGGGACGTAGCGGGCCGATAAAGCGACCGACCAGCAGGCTGGCGATGCCGTAACGCTGGAAATACGATTCGGCCCCTGCCATCCACTCCGGATGACTGCGCAGCCCCGGCAAGCGACGGATGTTCTGATGGAAATGCCGGCCGAGAAAATACGAAATCAGATCGCCGAGAATGCCGCCGAGAAAGCCCAGCAAAAGGGTTTCGCTCAACGACAGCGCGCCGCTGCCAGCCAGCACCGCAACCGCGAACAGCAGCACGGTGCCCGGTACGATCAGACCGGCGATCGCCAGGCATTCCACCAGCGCCACAACGAACACCGCAGCCGCCAGCCACTGTGGATTGGCCGCCAGCCAACCGGTCACGCTATCGAGCCATGGGCCCATACAGAAAAACTCCATCAAAACTGCAATTGATATTCAGGGATTACCGGCCACCTGTGGGAGCGCGCCTGCTCGCGAATGCAGTGTGTCAGACGATTAAAATCGTCCGGTAGACCTCTTCGCTCCCACAGGTGGATATCATTTAATCGCGCAATCGACGCTGGACCCAGGCAGCAGAAAATAATCCCGGCCTTCGACCTGGCCCCGGCGCAACGGGTTCCGCGTGCACCATTGTGCGTAGGCTGCATCGACGAAACGGTACATCAGGTGCTCGTCCCGTCCGAGCGGAATGCCCAGGCGAGTCGTTTGAATAATGTGGGAGGGCGCGGGGCCGGTGTCTTCCACCAATAACAGTTCATGATCGAAACGCTTGGCGTCCCACATCGGTACTTTCAGCCCGAGTGCCTTGCACAGCAATGTCTGGCCGGCGCAGAGTTTGTGCGCAGGGCGCGCGCGACCCTGAGCGTCGGGGTTGTTCAGGAGCATTTGCGCCATGCTCGCCGGACCGCTGATTTCATCGATCCACGGATAGGCCGATTTGATCAGCACGGCATTGCCCGGACCCTGCGCGCTGAAGTTCAGCGAATCGCCGCCACGGGCGTAGTACATATAGATGTGCCCGCCACCCAGAAACAAAGCCTTACGCTTTTCCGTGTAACCGAGTGAGGCATGGCTGCCTTTTTCAGCGCAGTAATAGGCTTCGGTTTCGATGATCCGCGCGCTCAGCCACAGATCGCCGACGCGATGACGGATGACTTTGCCGAGCAGATCCTGCGCCAGTACCTGGGCGTCACGCTCGAAAAAACTGTCCGGCAGGCCCACGGGCAGGCGCGTGGGCTGAGAGTGTTGGGGCTCGTTGGTCATGATGGGCAAGGTTGATCCAGGCTCAAGAGGCCGTGATGATAACAACGCCGAGCTTAATTACGTCTGAACGACGGCCATTCCCAGCTCATTTTGACCATCCGCCCGTCACCGCTGTTAGTCGGGGGGCGTGACAGCTATAATCTGCCGCTTTCCTCTTTGCCAAGACCCCAGCAGACCATGACTGAGTCCGTTCTTGACTACATGACCCGATTGGGTCGCGCCGCCCGCAGCGCTTCCCGGGTCATCGGCCGTGCCAGCACCGCGCAGAAAAACCGCGCGCTGCAGGCAACCGCCAATGCTCTGGACGCCGCGCGTGCCGAGCTGGCGGCAGCCAATGAACAGGATTTGGCCGCCGGCCGCGCCAATGGCCTGGAGCCTGCGTTGCTGGAACGTCTGGAACTGACCCCGGCACGCATCGACGGCATGATTGTCGGTTTGCGCCAGGTCGCTGCGCTGCCGGACCCGGTCGGCGCGATCCGCGACATGAGCTACCGCCCGTCGGGGATTCAGGTCGGCAAGATGCGCGTGCCGCTGGGTGTGATCGGGATCATCTACGAATCCCGGCCCAACGTGACCATCGACGCCGCCAGCCTGTGCCTGAAGTCCGGCAACGCGACGATCCTGCGCGGCGGCTCCGAAGCGATTCATTCCAACCGGGCGATTGCTGCGTGCATTCAACGTGGTCTGGCCGAGGCCGAGCTGCCCGCCGCCGTGGTGCAAGTGGTGGAAACCACCGACCGTGCCGCCGTCGGCGCGATGATCAGCATGCCCGAGTATGTCGATGTGATCGTGCCGCGCGGTGGCCGCGGCCTGATCGAGCGCATCAGCCGTGATGCCCGCGTACCGGTGATCAAGCATCTGGACGGCATCTGCCACGTTTATGTCAGCGAACACGCTGATCTGGGCAAAGCCCAGCGCATTGCGTTCAACGCCAAGACTTATCGTTATGGCATTTGCGGGGCGATGGAAACCTTGCTGGTCGACCAGACCGTTGCGCAGGCTTTCCTGCCGGCAATGGCCGCGCAGTTCCGCGAAAAAGGCGTCGAGCTGCGTGGCTGCGAGCGCACCCGAGCGATCATCGAGGCCGTCGCGGCCACCGAGGACGACTGGAGCAGCGAATATCTGGCGCCGATTCTGTCGATCCGCGTGGTCGACGGGCTGGATCAGGCCATCGAACACATCAATCATTACGGCTCCCACCACACCGACTCGATCGTCAGCGAAAACCTCGCCGACACCCGGTGTTTCGTGGCGGAAGTCGACTCGGCCTCGGTGATGATCAACACGCCGACCTGCTTCGCCGATGGATTTGAATACGGATTGGGTGCCGAGATCGGCATTTCTACTGATAAGCTGCACGCCCGCGGGCCGGTGGGCCTCGAAGGTCTGACCTGCGAGAAGTACATCGTGGTCGGTGATGGCCAGTTGCGCGGCCAGGCGACGGTCTGACTTGACCGACCTCGACCTGACAGCGCCGCACACCGGCAGCGAGTCGCGCCCACGACGAATCGGCGTTCTGGGCGGTACGTTCGACCCGGTGCACATCGGCCATTTGCGCGGCGGGCTGGAAGTCGCCGAGGCGCTGGCGCTCGATGAGCTGCGCATGCTGCCCAGCGCGCGTCCGCCGCATCGCGGTACGCCGCAGGTGTCGGCGCAGGATCGGCTGGCCATGGTCGAGTGTGCGGTGGCCGGTTTGCCGCCGCTGATGGTGGATGCCCGCGAATTGCAGCGGGACAAGCCGTC
>Ga0196970_1001580_pt1 | contig 14557 bp, 14 predicted proteins | sample S1v_513CmetaG_FD_148672 | JGI IMG/M metagenome (GOLD analysis project Ga0196970, IMG submission 148672) | Soil microbial communities from Anza Borrego desert, Southern California, United States - S1+v_5-13C | ecosystem: Environmental > Terrestrial > Soil > Desert | place: USA: California... | reverse complement strand
TGGAGATGAGGTTGCCGAGGTCGTCGTCGGTCATTCCGGGGAGTTTGTCGAGCAGATCCATCGTCATTGGGCCTTCGTGTTGCGGAGCGTTCGGTCGGGGTGCGGCGCCGGACGGGAGGCTGGGCGGAGTCGCCGTGCGGTGCGTGCGCCATCCCGCCAGCCAGTTCCGCGCCAGGGGGCTGCCGGTCGGATGCGGGTTCGCGGACCGGGCGATTCCGGCCGTCGCCGCCAACTCGCCCACGAGAAACGCGACGCGGCCCCAACGGGCGGACGAACCGCCGGGCGCCGTCTTTTTCCGAGGCATGTGGGTTTCGGCGCTCCGCGTAAAATACAGAACTCTTAAATTGGGCGCGTCGTTAAAAATTCAAATGAAAACCGCGGCGGGCAGGAAAATATAATCCAAATTATCCCGGCACGATCAAATAAGGAGTGACAAGTCGTTTTTTCAGGATTTCCGGATCTCGCGGCGCGCACCGGAAGCAGAAGGAAAGCAATGGACGGCCTCGGCTCCGTCGCGGACCGCGTCGTGCAGCCCATGAAGCGGCGCCGGGGCAGCCATTGGAGTCGCGGACCGTGGGGCGGTCGCACGACCCGGTGCCGCACGGATCCGGGAGGCGAGCCGCGGCGCGAAGCGCCTTGGCTGGTTCCAAGTCACATTGGACCGGCCGAAACTCGCCCCCCTGAACCGAACCTCTGCCTCAGGCGGGCAGCGGGGCCGACTGGCGCGCCAGGAGCTTCCAGGCGCCGCCGTCCTTCTTCCAGACCTGCAGAACCTTGATATGGGCGGTGCTGGTCTTGCCCTCCGGCAAGTTGTTCACCGCGTCGAAGGTGTGCCGGGCGATCGCCGTGTCGCCCACCACCTGGATCGCGTGGTCGGACAGCTCCAGCGTCTTGAACGCGTTCTTCCCTTCCAGGCTGGCGACGAAGGCGGCCTTGTCCTCGAGCCGGCCATTGGAGTGCCCGTAGGTCAGCTGCTCCATGGTCAGCGCCTTCAGCGCCGCGCCGTCGCCGGCGAGCATCGCCACGCGCAACGCCTCCACCGCCTTGGCCACGTCGCCCTGCCCGTCCTGGGCGATGGCGCCGGTCAGCGGAGCGACGACCGCCGGCACCGCGAGCGCGATGGCGGCCGAGGCGAGAAAGCGCCGGCGGGCGGGTATCAGATCGGTCTTGGGCATGATTGTTCCTTCCCTACGCGATGTCACGTCCCGTCGCGGACGGCCGCAGCGGGCACGTTTTCTAGTATACTAGTGTCCAAGAAAAACGCCAGAGCCTCCCGCAGGAACCGCCGCGTCGACGTCTGCGTGCCAACGGACGAGGCGGCAGCGGCCTCCGGCGCACGGCTTCCCCCGATCCGACATGCCCCGTCAGCCGCGCGCACCCTGTGACACGCCGCCGCACACAATCCGAAGTGGCGCATAGACCTCCAAGCATAGGCGGTCGTACAGAGCGCAACCTGAACGGATCGGCCATACGCTCAATAGACCCATCTGAATTGTGCTTTTATTGTTGAGGGTGTGAACAACATAGATAATGAGCCAGACGATGGCCAGACCTCAGACCCCACCAAGCGGTCGCGAAAGCCCATTCGGCGAAGATGAAATAATCGTAACAAAAACGGACACCAAGGGTCTGATCACCTACGCAAATGAAACATTTCTACGTGTCTCGCATTTCCGGATCGACGAGGTGCTCGGCAAGCCGCACAACCTGATCCGCCACCCGGACATGCCGCGCTGTGTCTTCAAGCTGCTGTGGGATACGCTGACCGCCGGCAAGGAGATGTTCGCCTACGTGCTCAATCTGGCGAGCAACGGCGACCACTACTGGGTGTTCGCGCACGTCACGCCGAGCATCGATGCCGGTGGCCGGATCGTCGGCTACCACTCCATGCGCCGCAAGCCGGCGGCGGCCCAGGTCGAGGCGGTCCGCGCGCTCTACCGCACGCTGCTGGACGAGGAGCGCGCCGCCGCCAGCCCCGCCGAGGGGATGCAGCGTTCCGCCGACCGCCTGATGTCCATCCTGCGCAGCAAGGGAGTCGGCTATGACGAATTTGTCTTCGCTCTCTAGGGCCCTGCTGTTGACCGCGCTCGCCGCCGCGGCGGTGCTGGCCGACACCGTGCGGCCATGGCTGCTGGACGCCGGGACGGCCGGGCTGCTGGCCGGGCACTTGGTCATGCTCGCGCTGCTCGCCGCGGCGGCGGTCGAGCTGGTGCGGACGGCGCGTGTCCTCGGCCGCGCGGCGGCGGTGTGCGAGGCGGCGGCCGCCGGCGACCTGGAGGTGCGCATCCTCACCGCACCCGAGCCCGGCGCCATCGGCCGCCTGCAGCGCGGCGTCAACAGCCTGCTGGACATCACCGACGCCTTCGTGCGCGAGGCCAGCGGTTCGGCCCGCTATGTCGCTGAGGGCAAGTATTTCCGCAAGGTGCTGCTGCAGGGGCTGCCCGGCAGCTTCCGGACCGCCGCACGCACGCTGAACGAGGCGACCGGGCGCATGGAGGCGCAGGTCCAGGAGTTCGCCGCCTACACCAGCGAGTTCGAACGCAGCATCGGCGGCATCGTCACCGGCGTGTCGAGCGCGGCCGGCGACATGCGCTGCAGCGCCGAGACCATGTCGCGCACCGCCAGCCAGACCAGCGAGCAGGCGGTCACCGTCGCCGCGCCGGGCGAGCAGGCCTCGGCCAACGTGCAGACGGTGGCGACCGCGGCGGAGGAGCTGTCCTGCTCCATCGGCGAGATCAGCCGGCAGATCGCGCTCACCTCCTCCATCGCCCGCACCGGCGTCGAGCGCGCCGAGCGCGCCAACGCCACCGTGCGCGGCCTGACCGAGGCGGCGCAGAAGGTCGGCGACGTGGTGCGGCTGATCAACGACATCGCGCACCAGACCAACCTGCTGGCGCTGAACGCCACCATCGAGGCGGCGCGGGCCGGCGAGGCGGGAAAGGGCTTCGCAGTGGTGGCCGGCGAGGTGAAGGCGCTGGCCAGCCAGACCGCGCAGGCGACCACCTCCATCGGCGAGCAGATCGAAGCGATCCAGCACGCCACCCAGGAGGCGGTGACCGCCATCGCCGAGATCGGCGGCGCCATCCTGGAGATGAGCGGCATCGCCGGCACCATCGCCTCGGCGGTGGAGGAGCAGGCGGCGGCCTCGCACGAGATCGCCCGCAACGTCCAGCAGGCGGCGCAGGGCACCGAGGAAGTCTCCGCCCGCATCGCCAGCGTCCGCCAGGCGGCCGGCGAGGCCGGTGAGACGGCGGGTCAGGTGTTCTCCGCCGCCTCCGTGCTGTCGCAGCAGGCGGAGCGGCTGCGCACCGACGTCGACCGGTTCCTGGCGAAAGCGCGGCGGGCTTAGAGCGGTTTGCGTTTCATTATGAAGCCCTTCTCCCCTTGAGGGAGAGGGGCTTCAGAGACGGACGAAGACCGCCGTAGGGGCAAAAGGAAAGGGGCGCCGGACCGGCGCCCCTTCCCCTTACCTGATGCCCTCTCAGCGGGTCTGCTGGATCGCCGAGAGGATCCAGCGGCCGCCCTGGCTGCGGACGAAGGTCCACAGTTCGACCGCCTCGGTCGGGCGGTTGGGGTCGCCCTCGACGACGCGGCCGGTGGCGCGGTCCACCGTCACGTCGACCAGCGAGAAGCGCATGGCGACCGTGACGTACTCGGTGCTCCCCTCGCGCCACGCCTCGGACAGGTCGCCCTGCAGCAGGCGGACATCGGAGATCCGGTTCGCCACGCCGCGGCTGGCGTTGGCGGCGAGGTCCTCGGAGAAGTAGGACAGCATCTCCGGCGTCGCCAGGCCGCGCAGCGCGGCAAGGTCCTCGGCCGCGTAAGCGGTCTGGGTGGAGACCAGCAGGCGCTCGAACTCCTGGTAGTCCTGCGGGCCGATGCCGACCTCGTCACGCGGGCGCGCGGCACCGCCGCCGCCGCCGCCGAGGCCGCCGCCAAGCGGAGCGCCACCCAGCGGGCCGCCCATCGGGTTGCCCTCGCGGCGCAGCGGCTCAGCCGCCGCCGAGGCGTAGGCCGGGGCCGGGCCGGCGCTGCGGTTGCGGAAGAAGCGGATCGCCAGCCGGACCAGGAAGACGACCACGACGATCTGCAGGATGAAGCCGAGGATGCCGGCGAAGCTGCCCAGGCCGTTGAAGAATCCGCCACCGAACAGCAGGCTGCCGATACCGGCGCCGATCAGGCCGCCCATCAGGCCGGACATGAAGCCGCCACCGCCGAAAAAGCCGCGCGACTGCGCCGCGGCCGGCGCACCCATCGGGGTGGAGGGGCGCGGCGCGGTCGGCGACGCCATCGACCGCTCCATGGGGGCGGCGGTGCTCGGCGCGGTGCTGGTGGCCGGAGGCGCGTCGTAGGAGCGCGAGCCTCGGCTGCCGCTGGAGGAATTGCTGCCGGCGCGGGCGTCGGCGCCGCTGGCCGACAGGGCGACGGCCAGGGCCACCACGATGGCGGCGAAGGCACGGGTGCGTCGGGGACGGGAGTCGTGGGTCATGGCTCGTTCATCGTTGGGCCCGCGGAGCGCGGGACGCCGCTTATGTGGGGATGGTCCCACTCCCGTTTTAGAGGGGGAGCCGGCGCTTGTCACGGGATCAACAATTGGGCACGCGAAAGGGTGCGGCGATGGCCGTTCAGGCCGTGCGGATGCCGTGCTGGCGCAGCAGGTTGTACAGCGTCGGCCGGCTGACCTCGAGCAGGCGCGCCGCCGCCGACAGGTTGCCGTCCACCCGCGCCAGCGCGTCGAGCACCGCCCGCCGCTCCGCCGCGTCGCGCACCGCGCGCAACGTCGGCGGCGCGTCCCCGGTGAGCCGGCGCCCCTCCTGCTCCAGGGCGTGGCGGTGGTGGGCGCGCTCGATCACCACGGTGAGTTCGGCCGGTTCGGCGGCCCGCAGCACCACGTCGTGTGCGCCCAGCGCCACCGCGCGCGCCGCCGCGGCGCGGTCGTTTCCGCCGTCGAGCATGACCACCTTGCAGGCCGGCGCCTCCGCCAGGATGGCGCCGAGCGTCGCCGTCCCCTCGCCGCCCGGGTCGAGCGGCACCAGCGCGACCGTCGGCCGGTGCGCCTTGACGGCCGCCCGCGCGCTGGCGCGGTCGATGGCGACGACGATGCGCCAGGAGCGCAACCCGTCGCACAGCGTGCGGCCGAGGGCGGACTCGTCGTCGGCGATAAGCAGCGTGCGCAGGATCATGGCCCCCTAACCAGGTCCGGTGGACGATGCGGCGTGGCGCAAGAATGGTCGGCGCTCCCCCCGCTGTCCAAGGCGCGTTGGCATGACGCCGCGCGCAATTGTGGCAAATTCCTGGTATCGAAAGGGGGGTGGCCGGCCCTGCCGCAAAGGCGGGCGCACAGCCAGGAAACCACCGGAGGAATCCCCATGGCGTTGACGAAGGGCTACAAGGACCTGCTGGCCGAGGCGAACGCCCGCATCGAGACGGTGACGGCGGAGCAGGCGCGCGCCTGGTTCGAGTCCAAAGACCCCGACGTGGTCTTCGTCGATATCCGCGACCCGCGCGAGCTGGAGCGCGACGGCATGATCCCCGGCGCGCTGCACGCGCCGCGCGGCATGCTGGAGTTCTGGGTCGATCCGGAGAGCCCGTACCACAAGCCGGTGTTCGCGTCGGGCAAGCGCTTCGTCTTCTACTGCGCCAGCGGCTGGCGCTCGGCGCTGGCCACCGACACGCTGCGCGCCATGGGGCTGGCGCCGATCTGCCACCTGGGCGGCGGATTCAAGGGCTGGAAGGAGGCCGGGCACCCGGTCGGCCAGCCGCCGCAGACGGAGAAATAGAAGGAGACGGCGCAGGGCGAAGCGCCGCGACGGCGTCGCGCTCGGCGGCCTGGATCGCGTCGGCGATCAGGCGCTCGAAGGTGCGCTCGGCGACCACCGAGAACAGGTCGATGCGGAAGTTGCCCTGCAGCGTCTGGCGCAGCCGTCGGGCCCGTTCGCTCGGCGTCATCCCCACCCCCTTCGTACGCTCGGCAAGCCGGATGAGCGTACGCCGGCGGGCGCCGCGGGCAACGGCGTGGGCGGCGTACGCCGCGACGCGATTCCGGGGATGCCCGAACGGGCCGATGGACGGGAAAGGGTGGTGACCCCGGCTGGACTCGAACCAGCTGCCTACGGTTTAGGAAACCGTCGCTCTATCCAGATGAGCTACGGGGCCGCCGCGAGCGCTTATAGCACGCCTTTTCGCGCGTTTCAGCGGCAAATCCGGGGTCTGCCGTTTTCCGCTTGGCCCGATTCGGCTGGGCAAGCCGGCGCGCGTGCGTATACTGCCGCGATGTCACGCATGCTGTTCCTACGCGACATACAGGTCGACATCCAGATGCGCTGCCGCGGCTGTGGGCACGAAGGGGTGCTCGCGCGCCCGGATCTGGAGCGGCGGTTCGGGCCCAACTACCCAGTGCTGTCGATCGCCCCGCACTACCGCTGTTCGCGCTGCAACTCCAAGGACGTCGAGAGCGGCCCGGCGCCGAACGCGTCGTCCGCCTTCACCGCCGCCCCGGCGACGCCGGAGGATTTCGGCGGCGCGCTGGGTGCGCTGCAGGGGTTGCTGGACTCGGTGCGCGGCCAGCCGGAGCCGGCGGCCCAGGCTCCCAGGGACGACGTCCAGGACCTGATGGGCGACGACCTGCTCGACACCATGGTCGAGGAGCCCGAGGAGGACGCCGCACCGCCCCCTCCTCAGGCGCCGTCCATCATCGAGACGCGGGAGGAACCGGAAGCCGACGAGTTCGACGAGCTGTTCGCCAAGCTGGTGGCCGCCCGCGCGCAGGACGACGGGAAGGACGAGGAGGAGCCGGAGCCGGCTCCGCCGCTGCCGCCCGCACCGGCCGATTCGCCCTTCGACGAGACGCTGGCCGCGCTGCGCGCCCTCACCGCGGAGCCCGAGGCCGAGGACGACGAGACCGACGAACCGACGGACGAGCCCCCGCTGTACGACGAGACGGCGGAAGCGCTGGACGAGGCGCTGGACGCGCTGGACGAGCCGCCGGAAGACCTTGACGACATCCCGGACGAGGAGATCCTGTCCTTCGCCATCCGCGACCCCGACGCCCGCGCCGCGCCGGAACCGCTGGACGAAGAGCCCGAGGAGCCCGAGGAAGAGGAAGAAGACGAGCCGGACGACGGGGAGCCGCTGGACCTCGCCGCCTACCGCCGCCCGCCGCCGGAGCACGGCTCGCTCGACGAGAGCCTCGCGGCGCTGCGCGCGCTGGTCGAGAAGGCCGCCGAGGAGCCGGAACCGGAACCGAAGAAGAAGCCGCGCACCCGCGCACCCATCGTCGAGGACGAACCGGCGGAGGAACCGCCGCCCCCGCCGGTCAAGACGGCGCAGGAAAAGTCGCTGGAGGAGACGCTGGCGCAGCTGCGCGGCATGCTCGACCTCGACAAGGACCCCGGCGAAGAGGGCGAACCGGTCATCAAGCCGCGCCGGCGTTAACCGCGCCCCGCCGGCGCCGCGCGCAGCAGCGCCCCGCGGTCGTCGTCGGTCAGCAGGTACAGCGCGCCGTCCGGCCCCTGCCGGACGTCGCGGATGCGCTGGCCCAGCTCGCCGAACAGCCGCTCCTCGTGCGTCACGCGCGTGCCGTCCAGCTCCAGCCGCACCACGCAGCGGCACACCAGCCCCCCGTTGAACAGGCTGCCTTTCCAGCCGGGCACCGCGTCGGCGGTGTAGAACGCCATGCCGGACGCGGCGATCACCGGCGTCCACTGGTACACGGGATCCTCCATCCCCGGCGCCTTCTGCTGCCCGGTGCCGACCGGCGTGCCGTCGTAGTTGACGCCGTGGCTCACCACCGGCCAGCCGTAGTTCTTCCCGGGCTGCGGCACGTTGATCTCGTCGCCGCCGCGCGGGCCATGCTCGCTCGCCCACAAGGCGCCGGTCGCGGGATGCAGCGCCGCGCCCTGCATGTTGCGGTGGCCGTAGGACCAGATCTCCGGCAGCGCGCCGGCCTTGCCGACGAACGGGTTGTCCTTGGGCACCGAGCCGTCGGGGCGGATGCGCACCACCTTGCCGAAGTGCGAATCCAGGTCCTGGGCACGGGTGCGGAACTGCGGATCGGAGCGCTCGCCCAGCGTCACGAACAGGTTGCCGGCGCGGTCGAAGACGAGGCGGGAGCCGAAGTGCAGCCGGCTCTGCACCTTGGGCTTCTGCGAGAAGACCACCTTCACGTCGCGCAGCGCACGCGCGTCGTCGCTGAGCGTGCCGCGCGCCACGGCGGTCGAGTTGCCGCCCTCCCCCGGCTCCGAATAGCTGATATAGACCAGCCGGTTGCGGCCGAAGTCGGGATCGAGCGCGACGTCGAGCAGCCCGCCCTGGCCGCGCGCGTCCACCTTGGGCACGCCGGCGATCGGCTCCGACACCGCGCCGGCCGCCGAAACCAGCCGCAGCCGGCCCGGCCGCTCGGTCACCAGCATGCCGCCGCCGGGCAGGAAGGCCATCCCCCAGGGGTGCTCCAGCCCGCCGGCGACGGTGGCGACGCGCAACGTCGCCTTCTCGGTGCGGATGGTCCGGTCGGTGGCGCCGGCCCCGGCGCAGCCCATCAGGGTTGCGGCGAGGACGGCCAGCACGGCGGTACGCATGGGGCCTCCCTGGGTCGAGTGGTTCCCCACAGGTAGGCCCGGCCGCGCGCCGCTCAAGATGGGTTACGCCGTCGGAGCCGGCTCGTCCAGGAAGACGATCTCGCCGTCCAGCAGGAACAGGCAGATGCACTCGCCCGATTCGTCGCCGGTGGCGTGGTGGTCCGAGCCGGCCTCGTACCCGATGACGTCGCCCAGGACGAACCGGCCGTACTCGTCGTGGAAGGCCCCTTGCAGGACCAGCAGGATCTCGGTGGCGGTGTGGCGGTGCGCCGGCACCGGCGCGCCCGGCCCCATGCGCAGCAGGCAGACCGAGCTGCCACCGGCCGCCCGGGTCCATTCCGACACCCAGACGCCCGGCGAGACGTCCGTCCACGCGCGTTCCTGCATCGGACCGTCCAGCCACGAGCGCAGCGGCTCCGGCACGCCGTCCACGGCGGCCGGCCGCGGGCCGGGCGGCGGGACGAAGACCGGCGGTACGGCGCCGAGTTGGCCATGCAGGCGCTCCAGCAGCGTGTCCAGCGGTCCGTCGGTGGAGGCGGCGGGTGCCTCGTCGAACCAGGCGCCGCACTGCGCCTCGAACACGGCGACGCGCGCGCGGCAGGACGGGCAGTAGGCGAGGTGCGTGGCGACCAGCAGCGCCTTGATCTCCCGCAGCTCGCCGCTGGCGTAGCCGAACAGGAGTTCGTCCTGCGGATGATGGCTGGGCAGCCTCATGCTCACGCCCTCTCCTTCACCGACCGCCGCAGCTGCGCAAGCGCGGCGCGCAGACGGGTCTTCACCGTGCCGAGCGGGATCCGCCGCTCCTCGGCGATCTCGCTGTGCGACTTCTCCTCGAAATACGACAACCGCAACGCTTCGGTTTGCTCGGGCGAAAGGTTCTTTATGGCATCGCGCACGAATCGTCCATCCAGGGCGACCTGCGCCTCCTCTTCCGGCGAAGGCGGCGGCAGGGCGGCCATGGCGGGATCGTGCGGGTCGGGGGCCGGGCGCGCCTCGCGCCGCAGGCGGTCGATGCGCCGGTTGCGCACGATGGTGAACATCCAGGTCGCCGCCGAGGCCTGCGCCGGGTCGAACGTCTCGGCGCGCAGCCACAGCGTCAGCATCACGTCCTGCACCAGTTCCTCCGCCGCCGAGCGGTCGGAACCGAGCTTCAGCACGTACGCCACGATCTTCGGCGCGAAGTGCCGATACAGCGCGTCGAACGCCGCCCGGTCGCGGCGGCGCGCCACCGCGAGGATCAGGTCGTCGAAGGAGGGGGCTGCGGACATGCGGCTCCTGGGAGGCTGACCGGCGCAGCCTAGCACGCGGCGGTTAACGTAAGATATCCTGGCGTCGCGGGCATCCGGAGGGAGGGCGGCATGGCGGGCGGAAACCGGACGGTGCGGGTGGCGACGGCCGACGACGTGGCGCTGATCGTCGATTGGGCCGCCGCCGAGGGCTGGAACCCCGGCGCCGCCGACGCCGCGTGCTTCCGCGCCCAGGACCCGGAGGGATTCTTCGTCGGCATCGAGGACGGCGCGCCGGTTTCCGCGGTGTCGGTGGTGAACTACGGCGACGCCTTCGCCTTCCTCGGCCTCTACATCGTGCGGCCGGACCGGCGCGGGCGCGGCTGGGGCATGGCGACGTGGCGCGCCGGGATGGCGCACGCCGGCCGGCGGCCGGTCGGGCTCGACGGCGTGGTGGCGCAGCAGGACAATTATCGGAAGTCCGGCTTCGTCCTGGCGCACCGCAACGTCCGCTACGGCGGCGCGGTGGCACCGGGGCGGCGCGAGCCGGCGGTGATGCCGGTGGCGGACCTGCCCTTCGCCGCCCTCGCCGCCTACGATTCCCGGTGCTTCCCGGCGGAGCGGCCGGCGTTCCTGCGCGCCTGGACCACCGCGCCGGGGCACCACGCACTGGCCCTGCCGCGCGACGGCCGGCTGGCCGGCTACGGCGTCGTGCGCCCCTGCCGCGAGGGCCACAAGATCGGCCCGCTGTTCGCCGACGACCGCGCGGCGGCCGAGGCGCTGTTCGACGCGCTGACCGCGGCGGCCGGTGGCGGCCCGGTCTTCCTCGACGTGCCGGAACCGAACGCCGCGGCGGTGGACCTGGCCCGGTCGCGCGGCCTGTCGCCCGTGTTCGAGACGGCGCGCATGTACACCGCGCCGGTGCGCCCGGTGGCGGACGACCGGGTGTTCGGCATCACGACGTTCGAGCTGGGGTAAGCGAGCCACAGCGTCACCGTTTCGCCACGTTGCGGGGACAAAACTCGGACGGGGTAGCCCACCTCTTCCGCGCAGGGCGGGTGCGGCGTATATCACGCCGGGGTGGGTTGACGGAAAGGCAGCGGCGGCGCCGTGACAACGAACCGGTCGGACGAACTGTTTGCGGGACCCAGGCCCGTCCCCTCGCGCGAGGAGGACAAGCCGCTCCGCCTGCCCAAGCCGAAGCTGCCGAAGCTCCCCAAGCTGACGCTCACCCGCCGCGCCAAGCGGCCGAAGCCGGAACGCCCCTCCGGACACCAGCCGCCACCGCAGCGCCCGAAGGCGCCGAAGCCGAAGCCGGCGACGCGCCGGCGCTCCTGGCTGCGCACGCTGGGAACCTGGACGCTGGTGGCGGGGATCTGGGGCGGCATGGCGGCTGGCGCGGTGCTCGCCTACTTCGCCTACGACCTGCCGGACATCGGCACCGTTGCGCAGGCAGAACGACGGCCGGCGGTCATCGTGCTGGCCAACGACGGCACCGAGTTCGCCCGCTTCGGCGACCTGCACGGCACCGTGTTGACCGTCAAGGAACTGCCGCCGCACCTCGTCAACGCCGTGCTCGCGATCGAGGACCGGCGCTTCTATTACCATTTCGGTATCGATCCGATCGGCCTGGGGCGGGCGATCTACGTCAACTGGCGGTCCGGGCGGGCGGTGCAGGGCGGATCGACCATCACCCAGCAGCTCGCCAAGAACCTGTTCCTGACGCCGGAGAAGTCGCTCAAGCGCAAGATCCAGGAGGCGATGCTGGCGCTCTGGCTGGAGCACCGCTTCAGCAAGGACCAGATCCTCACCGCCTACCTGAACCGGGTCTACCTGGGTGCGGGCACCTATGGCGTCGATGCCGCCGCGCGCACCTATTTCGGCAAGCCGGCCACGCAGGTGGATGTGCGCGAGGCGGCGATCATCGCCGGGCTGCTGAAGGCGCCGTCGCGCTACGCCCCCAGCTCCAACCCCGACGAGGCGGCGGAGCGCGCCAGGGTGGTGATGGGCGCCATGGTCGACGGCGGCTTCATCACCGCGCAGGAGCTGGAGGCGGCCCGCACCACGCCGCCCGCCCCGCGGCGCAAGCCGGGCGGCGACGGCCGCTACTTCGCCGACTGGGTGACCGAGCTGGTCAACGGCTTCATCGGCGCCGAACACGGCGACGTGGTGGTGAGGACGACGCTGGACCTGCGCGTTCAGCGCGCCGCCGAGAACCGGGTGCAGGAGATCCTGACCGGCCCCGGCGCGCAGCAGAACGTCGGGCAGGCCGCGCTGGTCGCCATGGCGCCGGACGGCGCGGTGCGCGCGCTGGTCGGCGGCCGCGACTACGACGCCAGCGAGTTCAACCGCGCCACCCAGGCGCGCCGGCAGCCGGGCTCGTCCTTCAAGCCGTTCGTCTACCTCGCCGCCCTGCAGCAGGGCTGGAGCCCGGACAGCACCATCGAGGACTCGCCGCTGCGCATCGGCACCTGGGCGCCCGGCAACTACGAGAACAAGTTCCGCGGCAGCATCACGCTGGCCACCGCGCTGGCGCACTCCTCCAACACCGGCACCGTGCGCCTGATCGAGCGGGTCGGCGTGGACCGCGTGCGGCAGCTGGCGGCGGCGTTCGGCGTCGGTTCGCCGCTGGGACGCGACCTGTCGCTGGCCCTGGGCACCAGCGAGGTGACGCTGCTGGAGCTGACGCGCGCCTACGCCGGCCTCGCCAACCGCGGCGTGCCGGTGATGCCCTACGCCATCCTCGAGATCGCCGACCGCAACGGCAAGGTGCTCTACCGCCGGCAGGGCGGCGGCGCCGACCCGGTGGCCGACCCGGCGCAGGTGGGGCAGTTGGTGCGCATGATGACCGGCGTGGTCGACTACGGCACCGGCAAGTCGGCCCGGCTCGACCGGCCGGTGGCCGGCAAGACCGGCACCACGCAGGACTACCACGACGCCTGGTTCATGGGCTTCACCGCCGACCTGGTGGCCGGCGTCTGGCTGGGCAACGACAACAACGCCGAGATGAAGCGCGTCACCGGCGGCAGCCTGCCGGCGAAGCTGTGGCACGCCTTCATGGCCGACGCCCACGCCGGCCTGCCGCCGCGGCCGCTGCCCGGCCTGGACGGCGTCGCCGGCCCGGCCTACGTCGCCGCCGACCCGCTGCCGGCGGGCGAGCCGGCGCGCGGCAAGCCGGCGCCGGCGGGCGGCGGCGGTAGCGGCATCGGCGGACTTATCGACCGGCTGCTCGGCGGCGGGGCGCCCAGCGCGCCGGTGGTCCGCGCCGACCTGCCCAGCCACACCCGGTGACGGACGCGCGCGTGTCGCCGCCGGCCTTCGAACCCAAGGCGTTCCCGCCCCGCCGCTTCGAGGAGGGCGCCTTCATCTTCCGGGAGGGCGACCCGCCCGGCTGCGCCTACGTGGTGCAGACCGGCAAGGTGGAGATCTTCCGCGGCCAGGGGGCGAGCCGCCGGCAGCTCGGCGTGGTCAAGCCGGGCGGCATCTTCGGCGAGATGGCGCTGATCGACAACAGCCCGCGCATGGCCGACGCCATCGCCGCCGAGACCACGGTGTGCCTCATCATCCCGCCCGCCGCCTTCCGCGAGAAGCTGGACAAGGCCGACCCCTTCATCCGGGCGCTGCTGCGGATCCTGGTGAAGAACACCCGGTCGATGGCGGAGGTGATGGATTAGGGCCGATTGTCGGCGTGGAAGGAACCATCCTGCTCCGTCATGGCCGGGTTTGTCCCGGCCATCCACGACCCGGACCTTTGTGAGCGCCCAAGCACGTGGATGCCCGGGACAAGCCCGGGCATGACGAGAAGGAGCGTACGAGAAGCGCCCGCTACCCCTCGCCGAGCCAGTCCACCGCGCCCTTCCCCGCCCTCACCCCCGTGGCGAAGCAGCCCTGCAGCAGGTAGCCGCCCGTCGGCGCTTCCCAGTCCAGCATCTCGCCGGCCACGAACACGCCCGGCAGGCGGGCCAGCATCAGCCGTCCGTCAACCTCATCGAACCGCACGCCGCCGGCCGAGGAGATGGCGCGCTCGATGGGGCGGACGCCGGTCAGCGGCACGGACAACGCCTTGATGTGCCCGGCCAGCGCCGCGGCGTCGTTCAGGTCGGCCACCGGCGCGAACTCGCGCAGCAGGGCGGCGCGCACGCCGGTCAGGTTCAGCGCCTTCTTCAGGAAGGTGGACAGCGATTCCGCCCCGCGGCCGCGCAGGCGCTTGCGCAGGTCCTCCTCACGGCGCTCCGGCATCAGGTCGATGGTCAGCGCCGCCCAGCCGTCGCGCTCGATGGCGTCGCGGATCGGGGCGCTGAGCGCGTACACCGCGCCGCCCTCGATGCCGGTTTCGGTGACGACGAACTCGCCCTTCACCCGGCGCTCGCCGAAGGACAGGGCGACGCTCTTCACCGGCTCCCCGGCGAAGCGGGTGCGCAGGTGCTCCGACCACGGCACCTCGATGCCCATGTTGGACGGGCGCAGCGGCGCCACGTCGACGCCGCGCGCCGCCAGAATGTCGGTCCAGGCACCGTCGGAACCGGTGCGCGGCCAGCTCGCCCCGCCCAGCGCCAGCACCACGGCCCTGGCCGCCACGGCGACCGGTGCGCCGTCGGGGCCGGCGAAGCGCAGCGCGCCGTCTTCCCCCCAACCCAGCCAGCGGTGCCGGGCCTGCAGCGTCACGCCGAGCCCGGCCAGCCGGCGCAGCCACGCGCGCACCAGCGTGGACGCCTTCAATCCCGTGGGGAACACCCGACCGCTGGAGCCGACGAA
>Ga0196970_1001579_pt1 | contig 14559 bp, 13 predicted proteins | sample S1v_513CmetaG_FD_148672 | JGI IMG/M metagenome (GOLD analysis project Ga0196970, IMG submission 148672) | Soil microbial communities from Anza Borrego desert, Southern California, United States - S1+v_5-13C | ecosystem: Environmental > Terrestrial > Soil > Desert | place: USA: California... | reverse complement strand
CCCATCGCTCGGCTCTCCACGGCTTGCGCGTGCCGGCATAAGGCTTCGCTGGGCGAAATCAAAGTGATCAGCCCGTCAGGGCACAAGTACGATCTTGCCGTAAGCACCGGGTTCCATCACTGCTGTATGAGAACGGGGAGCTTCGGCCAACGGAATCTCCTGCCCAATGACCGGACGAAGCGTGCCGGTACGAAGTCCGGCGACGATCCCAGCATGGATGCTCCGAAGCTCCCGCTCCGAAGCATTCATCAGCAGCATGGCAAGAATCTCGCCGTCACGCCCCATCAAATCTCGCGGGTTTAGCTCCACGGTTCCTCGGCTGCCAATCACAACCACGCGTCCATGCGGCGCTAGCACCGTAAGGTCCTTGCCAAGATTCTTGTTGGCAAGCATTTCAAGTACAACATCAACACCACGTCCGTTGACCAAGCGAAGCATTTCGTCCAAATACCCAGGACGGGTGTGATCGAGGACATGATCAGCGCCCTGATCGGAAGCCAAATTGCGACCTCTTTCGGTACCGGCACTACCGATGACATTCAGGCCGAAAGCTCGTGCCATCTGCACTGACGCCAGCCCGACAGCGCCACTTGCACCGTGTACCAGGACGGTTTCACCCGGCTTAACCTGTGCGAGTTGGAACAACGCCCGGTAGGCGGTCGCATACGGAACTCCGATTGCTGCACCCTGCGCAAACGAAACCGCATCGGGAAGCGGATGTACCTGGCCCTCTGCGCAGAGCGCCTGTTCAGCATAGGTCCCGCCGAGCGACCCGGCGACATAGACCCGATCGCCCGGTCGAACAGTGGTCACGCCTTCCCCAACCTGATCAACCACCCCGCCGGCGTCTGAACCAGGCGTGAATGGGAGCGAAGGCTTTCGAGCATAGGCTCCCGACCGAATGTAGGTGTCCACAGGATTAACGCCTGCGGCGTGCACGCGTACGACGACCTGGCCGCTGCCAGCGCTCAACTCGGGCACATCTTCGACCCGCATCACTTCAGGACCGCCGAACTCATGCACTCGGATCGCTTTCATTATTCCTCCGCAATGGAACCTAGTTTAGTCCTTGGGTTCAGAACTGACGAGTTGCGTTATGGTGTGCGCTGGCTCAGTTGCGATACGGCATAATGGTCAGCGACTCACATGCCCGACTTCAACGCAAATTTCCAGTACGTCGCAAACGACGGCCGAATCACTCACGAATCCGATTGCCGGGTTGAGTTCGACGCCGAAACTTTCACCGTCAGTTCAGACTCTGGTGCGCCGATCAGTTTCGATCTCGGCGACATCGACGCAGTCACCCGCGATCCGGGGCAGATCAGGCTGAAACTTTACACAGGGCGCACAGTCGTAATTCGCGCGCTTGGTACTGCGTACGAAAGGTTCTCTCGCGACCTGCTCGAGGCTTACCGAGACCGGATGGCGGAATGCCTCCTCGTTGCGGTCCTGAAGGAGCTATCCAGATTCAACGGCACTTTCGAGATGGGCAGGCGAGAGACGTGTCGTGCATGCGGAGCCCGTACGCGCGGAACGAAGTTCTGCACCGAATGCGGAACGGCCCTGAAACCAGCGAAAGCTCAAAGCGTATGTCCATCATGCGGCACGGCCGTAGAAGGCAAGTTCTGCCCGGAGTGCGGAAAGCCGGCTTCATCGGAGTCTCGAGTCGGGCAAGGCGGGGACGTCGAGTTCCGCCTTTACGAGAGCAACCTGGCCATCATACCTGCGACATCGCAGGCTTTTCAGTGGCGACTCGCAGATATCGACGCTATCCACTTTGAGGCGAACAGCTACGAGGTCCTTCTGGATTCAGGCGACCTCTCGCTGAAAGTTGCAGGATTAGGCAAGAGGACGGCCGATTTCGCGTCTCGCGTTCGTGAAGCTGTTCGAAATGTTGCGTCGGCCAGCGCTCGCGCGATCCGTCGCTCTTTCCCATTCCTGAACCCTGACGAATTGCAGGCGATTGCAACCATTCTTCGAGAAGGACGCTCAGTGCCGGTCGCAAAGCTTATGGCCGTGCATTCGAGAATGCAGCGGGGTGTTTCAAATGTCGCCGTCGACAAGGAACTCGAACCCTACTACGACGAGTTGACCCGTCTATCGTCGGGAGAACTGCTCTACGCCGGGTTCAAACTCATCCGTCCGGAAGAGCAGCGTGAGGCAGAACCCGACACATCATTGAACGACGAGGAAGTGTCGGAAGAATCGATCCTGGAAAATGCGGAGGAAGTGGAGGTAGAGGAAGAAGCGTCGTCTGAAAGCAACACCGACGATTTGGATACCCTTTATTGGTTCTTCTTCCCTATAGCCAAACGACCGGGAAGCAAAGAACTCGCGAATGTTGTCGCCTGGGAAGCAAGCTCACGGTCAGGCCGTGCCACATACTTCTTTCGTATCGTCAAACCGGAACAAGCCGCGCGACTGGCAAGTGCAGACGGACGGGCTTTGTTGGAATCTTCCATACGAACGCTCAACAACGCCTTCGCCATTCTGAATTTCAAGCGCCGTCCAATCTACCTCTCTGACGATGACCTCCAAGGCGACGCCCGGTTCCGTCGTTACGCGATTGCGGCAAGGCGCATACCTGAACTTCGGGAGATCCGTGCTTTGTTCCTGGGACGTGCTATTCATAGCTCCTTTGAGGCTTGGAAGACGCAGGTCTCGGGAATTATCGCTAAGGCAGGTATGTGAGTGTCACGCAAAAAAGGGAACGGGAGCAGCGTAGACCTGCTCCCGTCTTTTTTCGGGTATTAGTTGACGGATGCAACGTCTACTTCGGCCTGCTCTGCAGTCCGTTTCTTCCTGCTGAAGAAGTTCCGCACACGCCGCAACGATAGGTCGTCCAAGTAGGTGTATACGACCGGTACAACGATCAGCGACAACATGGTCGAGGTTACCAGTCCGCCAATGACGGCGCGAGCCATTGGAGCGCGCATCTCCGCGCCTGCGCCGATGGCAAATGCCAGCGGCAACATGCCGAAGATCATGGCGAGCGTTGTCATCATGATCGGGCGCAGTCGCGTGGTTCCAGCTTTAATCAAAGCAGAACGACGGTCCAGTCCCTCATTTCGGGCCTGATTGGCGAAGTCAACGAGCAGAATCGCGTTCTTCGTGACCAAGCCCATCAGCATGATCAGTCCGATCATGCTCATGATGTTCAAAGTGTCACGTGTCATTAGCAGCCCTATGGCCACGCCGACCAAAGATAGCGGCAATGACAACATGATCGAGAGCGGGTGCAGAAACGATCCGAACTGCGAGGCCAGAATCAGATAGATGAAAATGACCGCCAGCGCGAGAGCCTGAAACATGTTCAAGAACATGGTATTCAGTTCCTCTGCGTCGCCGCCCTGAACGATGTCATAGCCGGCAGGCAAGTTGATCTGAGCGGATGCCTTCTCGATATCACTCATGATGTCGCCCAGAGCCCGACCATCAGCACTGGCCGAAACTCGGACCTCACGCCGAAGATCCTTGCGCTTGATGCTAGACGGACTGCTCATTGCAACCGTCTGCGCAACCTCACGCAGTGGCACCACAATCTTGCCGCCGCGCGGACTGTCTGTTCCGGTGGGAATACTCAGATCCAGAAGGTCCTGAGAAAAGCGCCGCTGGTCCGAATTCAGGCGCACGCGAACGTCGTGGCTGTCGCCTGCCTCGTCCTCCATCTTGCTTGCAACTTCGCCCACCACGCCTGCGCGCAGGGTGGTCGCAATAGTCGCAGCAGAGATTCCAAGGTCACTCGCGCGATTTCGGTCAACCACTACCCGCAGTTCCGGCTTGGACCGCTCAAGGCTGGTCTCCAGATCGGCTACACCCCGAATCGAACTCATCCGGTGCATCAGTTCACGCGAGATGCGATCCAGTTCGTCTACGTCAGCACCACGGACGCTGATCTGAATCGGCTTTTGCCCGAACTGGCCCGCTTCCACCAAGCCAAACGTCATGCCAGGTACGTCTTGAATGACGGCACGAGCTTCGCGCAGTACTTCGCTGAAGGTCTTCCCTTTCGCTTCTTTGAGCTTTACGTAAATCGAACCCTCGGTGACCGGGCGGTACATGGTTCCTGCTTCGCCCACCGTGGTGTAGGTGTAGTCCACCCCCGGCAACTTCCGGAGCCGAGCGACGGCCTGCTGTACTCGCTCGCCGGTTTCCCGCAACGTTGAGCCCGGAGTGGCCTTGAACATGATCTGATATTCGCCACGGTTGTAGTCGGGCATGAAGTCGCCACCGAGCACTGCCAGGATTGGGAAGCTGCCGAGGAATGCGACCGTAGCGACGATCATCACCCAGCCTCGATGGTTCAGCGCCCAGCCGAGCACACGTTCGTATTGCACATGCATGCTCTCGAACCAGTCATTGAACCTAGCGAGAATCCTGCCGAGGAACGACGTGTGACGGTTTTCCTCCACATCAGGATCCACCCAGCGCGACGACAACATGGGATCGAGCGTGAAGCTGACGAACAATGACACCAGCACTGCGGCGGCGACCGTGATGCCGAACTCGTAGAAAAACCGGCCTACCATGCCGCCCATGAACGCGACCGGTATGAATACGGCAATGATCGTGAACGTCGTTGCCATGACGGCGAGCCCGATCTCGGCTGTACCGTCCCGTGCTGCATCGAAGTGATCTTTGCCTCGCTGCAGGTGCCGGACGATGTTTTCGCGGACCACGATGGCGTCATCGATGAGAAGACCGATCGCCAGCGACAAGCCCATCAGCGTCAGCACATTCAGAGTGAAGCCAAGCGCGCGCATGGCGATGAAGGCCGACACCACAGAAATGGGAAGTGTCAGACCAGTGATCACCGTTGAGCGCCATGAATTCAAGAACACGAAGACGATCAGCACGGTCAGAATGCCACCGAGGATCATGGTCGTGTTCACGTCATGGATGGACTCACGAATGAACTGCGAATCGTCGCGGATGATCTTCAGCGAAACTCCAGGCGGCAACTCGCCCCTGAGTTTCTCGACCGTCTCACGGACGCCGTCGGCGACGGCGACAGTATTTGCACCGGATTGCTTCAGCACATCCACGGCAAGCGCCGGACGATCATCGAAGTACGCGAGGTTTTTCGCCTCCTCCGCACCATCGACAACCTGCGCTACATCACGCACGTAAATCGTCGCCTGCCCGAGCTGCTTCACAGGAATGTCAGCAACCTGGGCAGCGGTCTTGCCGCGCGCCCCAACTCGTACCAGCGCTTCAGTGTGCTCCCGTTTCGCCGAACCGGCTGGCGCGTCGATGTTTTCAGTGCGAAGTGCGTTGATAACATCGCTCAAGGTCAGGTTATAGGCGTCCAGTCTCGTTCGATCAACCGTGACCTGCAGTTCCCGCTCGGCCTCGCCAACGAGGTTCACAGCTCCGACGCCTTGAACCGTTTCCAGACGTCGCTTGACCACTTTCTCTGCAAGGTCGGATGCGGCTAGCGCGGACATTCCAGGCGCATCGACACCGATGGAGATGATCGGCATCGAACTCGGGTCGAAGCGCAGCACGACCGGTTCTTCAATGTCGACCGGTAGCTCTCCCCGGATCGAGGCAATCTTGCCGCGAATGTCCTGTGACGCCACCTGCGATGGAATCTCGAGGTTGAACGTCACCATGATGTTCGAGAGCCCTTCCTGCGAAGTGGACTCTATGTGCTTGACGCCCTCAAGAGTGTTGATCGATTCCTCGATCTTGCGAGTTACATCACGCTCAACCGTATCAGGCGATGCCCCTGCGTAACGGGTCGTGACTGAAACGATCGGGAAATCGACGTCTGGAAACTGGTCAACCTTCAACTGGCGGTACGACGCGATGCCCAACACCGCGAGCGCCAGCATCATCATGGTCGCCAGCACCGGCTGCTTGATGGAAAGATTACTTAAAAACATCGTTCCCTACCGATCCACTCGATTCGAGTCCGTTATGTGTACTGGAGCACCGGAAGCAAGAGTCGTCGGAGGGTCTACCACAACGATCATGCCCGGCTTGAGACCTTCGCGAACCTCGACCGAATCCAAAGCCTCTACCCCAACAGCGATTTCTCGAACTTCGGCTTTGCCGTTCTCGACGACGAAGACGTTCGCGACATCAGCACGCGAGCCGTCATGCATAAGTGCGGCGGGAGGTACAACTACAGCGTTGTTGATATCGCGCACTTTGACGCGAGCACGGGCGAACAAACCCGAGATCAGGTTCTCCTTGCCTGCTACGCGGACTACGATCTCGAAAGAGCGGCTACGCTCATCGACTGTCGGTAGAATGCGCGTAACTGTTCCGTGAGCCGCGAAGTCCGGCATCGCATCAACAGTCACTTCAGCCGGTGCGCCGATTTTCACCTTGGAAAAATCAGCTGACGTAACGGCAGCTCTGAATTCGAGAGTGGAGTTATCCACCAGCATCAACACCGGAGTGCCAACAGCCAACATGGTTCCAGTATCCACCAACCTTTTCGCGATTCGCCCGGAGAAAGGGGCGTGAATCTGGCATCGCGCCAACTGCTGAGCGGCGATCGCTTCTTCCGCCTTGGCCTGACGCAGAGACGCCTCGGCGACTTGCAGATTTACATTAGCTGCAAGATGGTCCTTGTCGGTAATGCCACCGGTCTTGAGCAGATTATTCGCGCGATCACGTTCGGCAACGGCATGTTCGCGGTTCGCTCGTGCCACGGCCACTGCGGCGCTGGCGCGCTCATGAGCGAGTCTCGCGTCGGTGCTGTCGAGAATCGCGATTACCTCCCCTTTTCGAACCGGCTCCCCTTCGTTCTTCAACAGGCGAAGAAGCCGAGCTGAAACTTCGGAGACTAACTGCACCTCGGCCTGAGGCTTCAGCGTTCCAGTCAACGAGAGTTCCTCAGCGATGTTCCGCTGCGCCACCGTCGTGGTACGCACGGCGACCGCCCGCATCTGTTCGGATACGTTCGCCTCGGCTTTCTTCTCACTCTTGCAGGCCGAAAGAGTAGTTAGCGTCAGGAGCGCCACTCCGGCCAGAACATGTTTCAGTGTGCCAGTGTTCATTGTTATTTCCTTCTCCGTAGCTCGACCGGGTCGTGCCCCATAACGAAGTTGACTGTCGCGCGGGCATCAGCATGTTGCTGAAGCGCAATAGCAAGCGTGTTCTCGGCCTGCACGAGCGCATTCTGTGCGTCTGTGACGTCGAGGATGGTCGCAGCGCCGTAGTTGTAGTTCGCCTGAGTCATGTCCAATGCCTTGCGGGCCTGCTCGACGTTGAGTTGCGCCGCCGAAATCAGCCTTCCGGCTACGTTCAGCTTGACGAGCGCATCCATCGCCTGCAATCGGACCTGGTTCTGGAGAGCGATTTTGTCCTGTTTCGCTTTTCCGACTTCTGCCTCGGCCTGCGCCACTCGTCCCGCCGTGCGCTTTCCGTCAAATATCGGGAACTTGATCGAGATTGCAGTCGACCACTTCGTGAAATCGCGATCCAGGAAGTTCTCCGGTTTCCGGGTCGAGCGACCGTAGCTTCCAACAAAATCCACGCTTGGCTTAGACTCCGCTTTGGCTACGCCCACGAGTTGCTGGCGAACGCTTTCAGTCAGTTCGGCAACTTCCAAATCCGGACGGTTGGCCATCGCCTCACGCAGCACGTCCTCAAGTAGAAAGTCGGCTGGAACGTATTGCAGCGTATCGGAGGGAGTGATGGGCGTATCCATCGGACGAAGCATCAGCGCGTTCAATTGTGCGCGAGCGAGGTCGACGCCACCTTCCACACGTGTCACTTCAGCACGTTGGTTCTCGACGTCGACCTGTGATCGCAGCACTTCCAGTTCAGTGGCAACTCCAGCTTCCCGACGGTTGCGCGTGATCTCCAGATGCTTTTCTTTGCGTTCGAGCGCGTTCCGCTGGACACGGACTTGCTCCGTTGCATAGAGCAGTGCGTTGTAAGCCTTCACGGTTTCCAGTGCGATTTCCTGCTGCGCGCGCCGAAGGTCTGCGCCACCAAGGGTTCGCGCCAGGCGCGCTGCTCGAATGGCCTTTCCTACCTTGAAGCTGTAGAGAGTCTGGCGGACGTCGATCCCGCCCTCCCACATGTTCGAGGCGACCGGTTTCATCAGATCGCGCAACTCGGCCGGGAACGAATCAAAACTGCTGCTATTCAGAAGCGACGGATCGTTGTATCGAAACATCGTTCCGCGAGTCGATATATCGGGTAATGCGTTTGACCTTTCCTCGGTTATGCGGCCGTCGAGCAGTTTCAACTGCTGACGCGTTCTCAACACTCCCGGATTTGCATTTAGTGCGGCAGCTACGGCTTCCGCGCGCGACAGCACCTCCGCCCGGAGCTGCCCAATGTTCAGCAGTACGATGATAAAAAGAAAGAAGTACTTCAGTTTCATGCCTGTATCCCTGTTGTCACGGGTGACCACCCGTCGAAGACGGTATCGATAATGGAATTAGCCAAGCTTCGTGTTAGCTTTGGCCGGCCCATTACGAGGTAATTTGAAAGGGCCTCGGCTAGTGCACCCATGAGCACTAGCATTCGCACTTCAGTGTCTCCCTGCCGAATCTCACCTTTTGCAGCTGCATCATTTGCCGCTTCTGCGATTCGTCGGATACCCTCGTTGTAGAAGTCGTGCACATCACTCCGAAACGGGAACGTCGTCGCCCACACGATGCTGAAAATGAAACGCCACAACTGGGGTCGCCGCGTCGCGTCCTCGAAGATGATTTCAGCGAACTTGTAGTACTTTTCGCGGAGCGGTCCAGGCGTGCTCAGGGCAGCGTCCACAGGATCCGTCAGCTCGTGCAGGGTGTTGCGCACCAGTTCGCGGTAAACGCCTTCTTTGCTTTTGTAAAAGTAGTAGAGAGTCGGCTTCGTAATGCCGGCCAGTTCACAGATCTCCCGAGTCGATGTTGCCTCGTAACCCTTCTCCGAGAACAACTGAAGAGCTGCATCCAGGATCCGACGCGAACTGTTCGGTTCATTGTTCATGGTTGCACTAGTAGTATACGTGTATTGACCGGTAGGTATAGAAAAGCACGTGCCTACTATACCGACCGGTAGGTAGGAACGTCAATGGTTTAGCTTCAGGTTAGAAATACAGGACAGAGTGGCGATCGGGCGCCCAAGCTTGGCGTCTTTCAGGCCCACGAGGCATACCCAGTTGCGGCAGGGATCACGGGAGAAGAGGGAGGGTAAGGTAGCTATCTCGGGTGCAATTGAACTTAGGTGCCGTTTTCCAGCGCCGGTTCCTGTTTCAGGGTTCCCGGTTGCTATTTCCTGGCATGGCTTTGCGCTGGAGGCGATCGACGATTTCGGCGGTCTGGTCGTGCAGCATGCGTGTCTGCTCACGTACCTGCGTGACCAGCTCTTGCATTCGCCGGAACTCCTCGCGAGAGTTGCTGCGGCTGGGCTGTCGTGTCGATTGCCCACGCAGCCACGCATTCAACTCATCGGGAAATGCCAAGACAATCTGCTTATGTTTGGGTTTGGGACGCCGCACCGGGAGCCCCAATTCCCGTTCCCATCTCTGGACGGTTCGAACTCCTTTGCCCAGATGGGCCGCAATTTCTTTCCAAGACGTCAACACAGCTGCCACACTGGTCTCCCGACGCCGTATATAACCCCGATCAACGCTGCTCGTATAAGAGTCTGCGCTTTGCTCTAGAGTAGATCAGCTCAGTCTTGAGATGCGGTCTCACTAGCGTGGCAGATGCTCAATGGCCGATTGCATCTTAGAAAAATCAGCCCCCGGCTAGCCAGATATTCCAATTGGGTTGCGGACTGTTGAGACATGGACAAGACGCATGTGATATCCAAAGAGGATTCTCTGCAAGCGCCCACTATCAGCAGTGAACCGCCGGCTCAGGAACTCCGATTGCTCCGCTCGCAATTCAGTTCTCTTCTCGAAATGTTGCAGTCGGCGATCATCACCCTTGACACAACAGACGTCATTACTGGATGCAATGACGCCGCTGTTGCTTTGTGGGGAATTTCCGGCGCTAACTTGGTTGGAAGCAAGCTCCAAACAACCGAGCTTGTGAGGCGCTGCCCGGAGCTGCTTGCTGGCCTTGAGGCAAACCGGGACAGTTCGACCCAGCCGGCGCGGTTTCGATGCAGCATCGAATGCGACGGCGAGAACCAGTTGATCGAAGTGGGCGTACAGCACCTTTTGTCGAGTACGGGCGAGCAGATCGGAACGGCTCTTCGCCTCCAAACCATCGGTACTGAATCGGAACTCCAACGTCCCGTTGAGCAATCGTCGTGCGGGAGCGACTGCGAAGCGATGAGAACAGCCGACGAGGAGTCGCTGTGTATTAGCGAAGAGCTCCAGGCAACAAACGAAGAACTAGAGGCGACAAGCCGAGAGCTCGAGTCCCTCAGCGAGAAGCTGTTAGCGCTCAACAACAGGCTCGAAGCGCACAGCCGCGAACTGAAGTTGGCATCCCCCTATGCTGACATGTTCATGGACATGCCGTGGCCGGTAGTGCTGATCGACAGCGACGAGAGGATTAAGTTCTGCAACCCTGCAGCACTCAGAAGCCTCGACTTGGGGGAATCCTCAGCCTTAGGTATCGGCATAGATCGACTTTCCGTCAGCAACCGTTTTCGCGAGGGTCTGTTAAAAGGCTGTCGCGCCGCCCTAGCGGAAGGCAAGTCGATGACGTTGCGAAGCAGCGAGTTCAAACTGCCGCGAAGTACGCCTGTATTCGACGTCTTCTTCAGCCCAGTGTCACATGAAAACAGCCACAATTCCGGCGTGTTAGTCGTCTTTGGGTCCACTACGGCTGACTTATTCCGTGGCCCGATCCGGACGAACGATATGATCGAAAACGGCCAGCGTAGGCCGCCTCTGCGGCGCGTTGCGTAGCCGGCTTCATCCCGCGCCAAAGTCGCTGTAGCTCGAGTCGTGTTTTGTGCAACGGCTTGGTGCTTCCCCAACCGAACAGCCCAACCTCCCTACGTCATGCAGCACGAATACGGTTCGATAGCTTCGGCCGCTAATAATGGGAATGAGGATGCGCCGAGATGACCTCTGGTAGGTTTGGGGCGGCGAATGACTGGTGCTTACCCGCGCGCGACCGTTCTGTTGTGCATGGAACTCGCGCCAGCAAAACTGCATCTGTAATCGTGCTAGGTGACTAGCAACTGAGGCTGTACCATCCTTACTGGAGGAACGCTTATGGCGGTATCGGCTGACGAAGCTTTCGACCTGCAACGCTACTTGCCGAGCGCTTTCCCGCACCGTCTGCAGTTCGAACTCTCAGCGAAGGTGGAAGCCATAAATCCTGCGGTCGATAACGCCATGTGTTTCGCCGGCGAGCACGGGTGTGCGGGTGAGTGTGATTTCGAAGTGCGCCTCGCACTGCAAGAAGCTCTGGCAAACGCTGTCGTTCACGGATGTCAGTGCGATGGGGAACGGTCAGTACATTGCCTGATCGCATGCGGAGACTCTCAGGTACTGCTTATCGTCCGTGATCCAGGAGAAGGCTTCGATGTCAGCGGAGTTCCTTCGCCAACCGAGGGTCACAGGCTTTTCGAGTCTCACGGCCGGGGCATTGAGCTTATTCGCCGTCTCATGGATGAAGTCTACTTTGAGCGCGGCGGCACCGAGATACATATGGTCAAGAGATGCCCGTCGACGCAGCGCGAGAATCTAGTTCTCGTGGACGAGTAGTTGCGAGCACCTATCAACCCAGTATGTCCCAGATCACTTCGAGAGTCCCAGTTCCGAGTGAATTCTGGCTACGATAGTGTCCGGGGGCGCTGCGACGTCGATGACCAAGACGTCCCCGCTGGGTTCCTCCAGGGCGTCGAATTGACTATCCAGCAGATTGAGACCAGCAAAGTGCCCTGTTCGCCCGGCGAGACGGGAGGCTATGAGTGAATACGACCCTCGCAGGTACACAAGTCTGACCTGCCGATCGATTCGTAGCATGTCACGGTATCTCTGCTTCAGCGCGGAACACGCCAGCACAACATCTTCGTTCTGGCTAATCCAATGACGTATGGCTTCCTGCAACGCTCGTAGCCACGGAGCACGGTCTTCATCGTTGAGCACTATGCCTTCTCGCATTTTGGCGATGTTCTGCCGTGAGTGGAAGCTGTCCCCATCCACAAACTTTCAACCCAGCGACGCAGCTAAAAGTTTGCCAACGGTACTCTTTCCCGATCCCGCAACGCCCATCAGCACTAGGACCATCTACTGCCCCACTCGAACAGAACAGATGCGCACGAGTGGGTCTATACTGCCACGCATGAGTGCAGAGGAAGTCGAGATCAAGTTTGCCGTTCTTGACGTCGAGACTCTCAGGCTGAAACTGTTGCGATGCGGTTTCAGGGAGCAGACGCCGCGGACTCACGAGATGAACACCTTGTACGATACGCCGGAACAGGAACTCCGAAGCCGTGGTGAACTTTTGCGGATCCGCAAGTACGGCAGGGATTGGATTCTGACTCATAAGTCGAAAGGCAGTGATCAGCGACACAAAACGAGACGTGAAATCGAGACCCATTTTAGTGACGGAGAGAATCTTGATGCCATCTTTCGTGCGCTCGGATTCCAGCCGACATTCCGCTATGAAAAGTTTCGCGCCGAGTGGAGCGATGGCCAGGGGCACGTGGTCGTGGATGAAACGCCAATCGGGAACTTCGCAGAAATAGAGGGTCCACCCGACTGGATTGATGCCATTGCCGCTAACATCGGGGTCACCGAGCCTGAATACATAACCAAAAACTACGCAGTCCTGTTTGGCGAGTGGAAGCACCGCACCGGAAGCGACGCTCCAGACATGACTTGGGACGCGATTGGCGCAAGTCGCCCCCGCCCGCTGACCTGAACGCACAGCCACGCGGGTGTTAACCAGCGTGGCTGTGCTACTACGATTGCCCGGATTGATCACTGATAGTAGTTGCGCACCCAGCGGTGTTTTCGAGCAGCAGCGAGCATTAACGCCGGCAGGGGGCCAGCATCGGACACCTTCGCGTTTGAGGCTACATGTTCCGGGCTTCGCATTCCGGGAATCACTGTTGAAACGGCGGCATCACTGAGGCAGAACCGAAGAGCGATTCCCGGTAATTCCTCGGTCCTAATGCCGAGGCTTGCCGTGAGTTGCTGTACGCGTTCCCAGCTTTCCTGCTTGCGGTCGCCCCTGAAGTAGAAGTTTCGAAAATCGCCGTCTGGAAATATTGTGTCAGGCCGCACCTTTCCGGTAAGGCTTCCTTCGTCAAACGGCACACGCGCGAGCACGCCGATGTTCTGCTCAAGACAGTACGGGAACAATTCATCCTCGGGTGACTGATCGAACAGGTTGTAGATGACCTGCACGGTATCAACCAAGCCACTACCAAGAGCTTTGAGCGAGTCGGTCGGCGTATGCTCACCGAGTGAAACGCCGATGTAGCGAACCTTGCCGGACGACTTCATCTGGCTTACCGTCTCAATCCACTCTTCATCGCCAGCCCAACCATCGGTCCAGACGTGGAACTGGTACAAGTCGACGGCATCCCGCCCCAAGTTGCGGAGCGTTTCGTCCAGGGACGACAAAACGTACTCCTTCGGGAATACTTCTCGAATGGACCCCTTCGCGGGCCAGATGCGGTTGCGAGGCGGCACCTTGCTCGCAATCACGACGTCGTCGGCCACAGCAAAGGCCTTTCCGATCAATCGCTCGCTGTGACCATCTCCGTATGCAAGCGCGGTGTCGTAAAAGTTTATGCCGTTATCGCGTGCAGTTCTTAATGCGCGTAACGCGGCCTGATCTTCACCGCCAAGCCATTGCTTGCCACCGATGCCCCAAGCTCCAAAACCAATCTCACTTACGTTGAGTGCGGTACGTCCAAGTTTGCGATATCGCATGCCTCGTCCTTACGTTCTTCCAGGCGATTGTAATTCGTGGTACGTGTGGACAGTCCAACGCTTTAGGGCGATGTGGCCTTGCAATCGATCGAGGCATATGTGGACCTGAATCAAATTGAAGCAAAGCGGGGTTCGTTCTATTCCGCCGTCATGCCGCTTTCGTGGCTTTACGGGCGCGCTCATAGCCGACTGTACCGTAGTAGAGTGCGCGATCGAAGAACTGCTCAACGAGTTGCATTAGTTCGAGTTCCCCAAGCAACTGCATGGCACCATCAACGGTGGCGTTCGTCTGCAGGTAGTGCACAAGATTTTCTTTCGTGATGACCAGTGCCCAAACAAAGTCGCTGATACGAATTCCTTCTTCCGAGCGATGCTGGCCAATCGAGATGTAGTGATGCTCGATCTCACTTTCCGTCTTCGTGAGCAACCACTCTCCAAGGTGTGCGTAAATCTCGTAGGATTGCTGCCTTAATTCTTCGGGCGGGATCTTCAGGTAGTCGAGAGTGCGCTGCGAGGTTCGAATCTTTTCAGTCAGGGTAGTTGCCAGTTGGTCGGAATGGGCCTCAATGAGACGAACGAGCCTGGTCGCCAGCATGATCTCGCCTCCACGTACAAGTGGATGCAAAGAACGGCATGGGCGGATGCGCAACTCAAATTTGCAGTCGCGCACGTAGGTGAATGCTCCAATTTGGAACGAAAAAAATAGCCCGTCCGTTTGGACGGGCTGCTGACAAACCTGAGTTTAC
>Ga0196970_1001578_pt1 | contig 14563 bp, 42 predicted proteins | sample S1v_513CmetaG_FD_148672 | JGI IMG/M metagenome (GOLD analysis project Ga0196970, IMG submission 148672) | Soil microbial communities from Anza Borrego desert, Southern California, United States - S1+v_5-13C | ecosystem: Environmental > Terrestrial > Soil > Desert | place: USA: California... | reverse complement strand
GCATAAAACATGATAAATCTTATAACTTGTTGATTTAACATAACCTTATTAACCATGTTTTTTTATAATATTTAATTTATTTAAAAGAAACTATGCCTCATACCTCAAACACAACAAGCTGTTTAAAGATTTTTATAAAAACAGCTAAAGTTTTTTTAAAAGATACCGTTAAAGGTTAGGTGAACATTAACAGTCACTATTTATAAATGGGGAACAAATATGAAAACATTAATTAGCACTCTAGTTTTACTTAGCATCGTTTCCAGCTGTGGTTATGAAATGCCTGAGCAACAGGAACCAACTGAAGAAGAAAAGGAAGTCGAAGAAGAATTGCCGCCGACTGAAGAAGAAACGGTTGAACGTGAACCCGCTGAAGAAAAACAGGCGCGTCAAGGTGACAATATTGAGGTTAACGTTGATGTGAATGTAGAAATCAATCAATACGATGGTTATGCCGCCAAGTGGTTATACCAAGGTGCACCGGCAACATGGGAAGAAGCTAACGATCAAGCGCCAGAAGGCTATCGTCTGCCGACACGTGCGGAATTAGTTGATGGATACGACAACGGTGAGTTTGAAGATGTGGTGGGATTAGTTGTGTGGTCTACAACTGAGTTGGTAAATCAACCCGGTTATATTATTGGGATGAATTTAGGGACAGGAAGTGAAAGCAGATTTTATGAAGGCATCAAACTTCACGTTGTCTATGTACTGCGATAAGCGTTATACGGCTTATCCACATATGCGGACAAAGTGTGTATAACAAAAGTGATAAACACCTTGTACACAACTTATCCACAATTCGTTTGATTGCTTTCGAATTATTTGCAAAATCTCAGAATTCACCTTCAACCCCCAACAAAAATTAAAGTGCCCTGGCCTGTTCAGCCCTTCTCATTTCTAAGATTTGAAGTAGTTTTTCAACCTCATCCTTAGAATAGACACCAGACGGTACGTTTCGAATGTATGTTTCTAGCTTTTCAAGATCAACAGATTCACCATCCGGATCTTCAACAATATCAACTTGCCTAGAACCATTCGCATAATCTGAAACAACAACGTGAAAGGTCCGCATTAGAAAAACCCAGAATCAATTAACATCATGTATATCTAAATCTTCATCATCCACATCTTCAATTCCTGTTCCCAGCTGAAGAAAAACAATGCCGTCTTCTGAAAAAGCATCGCCTTGGTCTTTTTTATTTAAGTAACCGACAATGCCATCATCATTAATCCAAGACACTAGCCTATTTTGTTCGGTTTGACTGAGTAGTTCTATTAAATCTTTCACTCGCATTGCATCATTTAATTTCATGTTTGCTAACCTCATTGTTCAACTTCCGCTCCCTGTTCTTCTATCCACCAATCAGGCTTCTGAAAGCGATCGGTAAAAGTAATATTATCTGTCTCGACTACTTCAATAAAACTTGCTTCTGGCCAATACTCTTCCACTTGAGATTCACTTTTTACATAAGCAATAACAATTGAGTGATCGTCACCATACCCGCTACACCAATATGGACCAACAGGCGGCCATTTTACCGGTCGAAAGTCTTCAACGTAAGCCCTGAAGCGGCACCGCAACCATTTCATCAGCGATCCCTATTCTTCAATGTCTTCTACTTCACCCAGTTCTTCAAGCAAAGTCACGATACGCGCATTAGCGAACCTCAAACTTGCGTTAGCCCTGTCTAATTCTAATAGAAGCTTCTTAGCTGCAAATACCAATTTCAAAATTTCCATTGGCTTTAAATTCTTGTCCCCTAAAACTAATTCATACTCTAACTTATCAGCCAACTCTTGATATTCAAGTATTTGTTCAGGCGTAATCATGCGTCATACCCAAGTGCTCTGTTAGCACGTTTGAAACCCTGCTTATCTATTTCGCCTAACGTGTACTGCCCATTACTATAAAAATAGGAATAATTTTTCGCATCAGCAAACCAAGCTAGTTCAACTCGCAGGCGTTTTATTTCAGCAATAAGGTCACCACAGCTACCGCAATTTGAAGCATCCTCAATATCTCCCAATCGTGCATCAGTAAGCATGTGTGATCAATCCCCTTCCATTAAATCTAACATTGCGGGCTTTAAAAAGGATTCAACTACATCAAAATCAGTTTCAATCCTGTTAGAGCACTGATGACATAAACTCAGCGAACTGCTTTCCATATTCGTTAAAAAATAATCCTTCTGTTCAATATCGCTCATCTCATTCCAGTTGGCCGGTTTTCTAATTGAAAACTTAGCAGTCGCATACACTGGCAGATAACAATAAATCTCAGACATTAAATTATCTTAACTCCCTAAATCGTTTCCGTATGGCATCCTTTGTTTCATCAATTGATGTATTATGCTCTGACTGAAAAATGAACATCCAAAATGGTTCAAGCATTTCATCAAACTCGCTTAACCACCTATGTGCCAAAACAAGGCGCTGTTCCATTTGCTTCAGTCGCTGATAATGATTCCATGTTTCAGCTTTGACGAACATTTTCATTTTTTCGTTCCAAATCTCGTAAGTCTTCTAAATCATCCAATGCTGCAACGGCTTCTTCTAATATCCATTCATCATCAACTTGCAATAACTTGGCGTGTGACTTTTTAATATGATTTCGGATTCGTTTTAGAACTGCAGCCGCATTTAACAGTTGATCATATGTGGCATCTGCAACAACAATGAATTTACCATCTGGGATGTGGCAGTCGGATGCAATCAGTGTTGGTTCATTGGCAGAATTTAAAACAGAAGTGCGGACACCAAATTCTTGACTAAACTCCCAGTCGCCTGGTGTTCTTGCATCTGCAATCTGTTTCAATTTCTCAAGTGTCATTCCCGCTCCAACTCGTTCAAAGCCTTATGTAATTCTTGCCATCTCAAAAATCCATTATCTATATGGCATGGTTTACTACCAGTCTTAAACCACTCGTCTTGATATTCTAAATAGGATTTAGACGCTCTAGCAACAGCGATTAACTTGTCAGCTTTATCGACGAACATCTTTTTGTATGCAATCCTATTTGCCAGCATCTCATCAGGCGTCCCAACACCTACCGCCGAAACAATGCGTTCCATTTCTTCAATCCGCATTATTGACTTTCCACTCATGTTTTGGATCTGGAACGAAAGCAACACTTGGTGCTGCCAGTCCTACTGTGACCAACCAACCACCAAAAACCTTTGCCCGGTAAACCCGGTAAGTATCACCATCAACCTGTTCAAACTTTAATTTTATTTTTTCTTTAGCCAATGGCATTCAATTTCCTTTGTCTTTAAGGCAGCAAGGCAAATGGCAATCGTAATGTCTTTATGCATCGACTGGTTTGACATGAAATCAACTAACCAAAAACCATCACCATCATCATCTTCATAAATCCTAATGTAGGGATCTAAATTTTTAAGTTTCTCTACCACGTCCCAAGCATCACGAATGTCAATTGAGTAGTATGGGCAACGTTCAGGTCCAGTACCTAGATAAAAGTCCATCCAGGTTTCTTCATACCTGACTTCAAGTCCCATGATATGTTCTGCTACAAGTGAATCTATTTTTCTTAAATCCATCGTTAACCACAAATACTAATGCGCAACAGCGCCTTCATTAAAAATGCAGCCAAGATCATCCCAATCCCAAAAAAGAATCCACTAATTGCTGAAATGCCGATACTGTTTCCGATTTGAATCATAAAAACTCCGATGGTGGTTAAAAGTCCGTAACGTGGACCAAACGGTTCTAGTATTTCTACCGGAACATTTACCCTTAAGCGCCTTGCAAACCTGCCAGGTAAACCAAGACACCTAAGAATAAATTACAAAACAAAGTATTTTAAATTATTACAACCCGCTGCATTTTTATGACCGCCGCCGCCAAACTCTTTTGCAACGGCACTAACATCAAAATCACCCTTCGACCTAAGCGACCAAATAACTTTACCTTCAGCCACATCACCATAGGAAGCAACAAAATCCACACCAGGAAACTTCTCTAAAAGATGGTGCCCAACTTCAGACCAGTGACATGTTGCGTTCACGATTGCCGCCTTATAGTTCAATATGCGAACAACCCTTGCTTTCCCACACATCATAGCGACTGTTTGATCAACACTTCGCTTTATCGCTGCACCTTCTTTAAATGGATCTTCACTATATTCTAAAGATGTTTCTAACAAATCCCATAATACAAAGTCAAATGGATGTGATCGAAGCCACGCATGAATCTCTGCAGATCCCTTCAACCTAAATTGCCACAAATCTCGGTCCTGGATATACTCCAAAAGTTTAGGTGGATCATCGGTTGGATGAAAGAAGTGCCAAGTAATCATAGCACCAGACCGATCCATATCAAACACAGCATTAATTCGGTGATCACCCTCCCAAGGACTAGGCAAACCTTTCAGTTCTTCAGCTGCGGTTTTATGGTGATCTAGCACAGTCACAAAACAACGTTCAGCTAGCTTCTCAATTACATCTCTAGGGTAAGAAAAATCGACAATGTATATATGTTGAGCATTTGGTGTATCCGGTGGACCAGACTGGTAATTGACAGGCAGATATTGGGCTGAACTTCCTAACGACTTCCAGGCGGCGTAGGCTGCACCAAAGCCATCGTAACAGCTTGCATGGTATAAAACGTAAATCATATAAGATCACTACTTTCTATGGCCGAATGGGCTGGCTGAACAAAAGCCATATCGAAATGCAGCCAAAGTTGAAATAAATTATCGCCACGACTGTTAACAGTGCTGGTCTGAAAATATTCTATTCCGTTATTTAAAAGGATAAGTTTGAAGGAAGGTATCAAATCAGACTGAATCCAAACACCATAGATATAGCGTTCAGGATAGTAAGGCATAAAAATTTCCCTTGATTATGTTACAGCGAAACATTGTATAACACAGGATAACATAATCAAAGTAAAAAGATCATTCACCAGGCCAAAGGCGATTTCGATGCCACCATATTCGCTCCGAAAAAACTTCAACTTTCAAAGACGTTCTTTCCTCATACTCAACTTCAGCACTATCTTCTATAGCATAAGCAGGCATCGGAAAGGTCATCCCTGGAACCGCATCAACCATGACACATGCCTGTTCTGGCATCCAATGCCTTAGCACTGCTGGTGTGTTGTCATAATAGACTTTACGACCTTCAATCCGTTGGCGGACTATCTCTGGATCTTCCCACAAATCCATTGGATGATTCATGATCTTTCTGAATAAATCTTTTGCAATGTCTAATCCGTATTCCCATTCACGTGTAAATTCTTCAGCAACTTTATTGTCGTTGATAAAAAGGCTAACACGTCCACCTTTACGGATCTCATCACCGCTAATATCTGATTGCTTGATGTAGTTGCGTTCTTCGATAACAACTTTTGTTAAAAATCTATGCCCGGAAAAATCATAGATTGGACCGCCTGGAAATCTGGCATAGATGCTATTGTCAGAATAAGAATGGGGATGCTCACCAAAAAATAACTCAACAAGCTTACTGCCAACGTGAACAGTTGCAAACGCCTTAGCATCAGCCGCATTGCCAACACCGAATTCACGTCTTTTCTCTACTTCCACCGTCCCCACTTTTTCCATTGCCAACTCTCATAATCGTATGTGAATTAGATTTAAAAACTAAACAAACTTGATCGCACTTTGCGGTATCAAAATTATAATAAGTGATCACCCTTTCCAAAAGTTGCTCATTACAATCAAAAATCTCTGCATCATCGGGAATCATCGATAGCAGTTCGATCAATTCTTTTTTCTTCATAACGTGCTTTCTTCCTATGTAATCGAAAGCCAGCTATTGAAATGACAGGTAGCGCGATAGCTAAGAAATCAAAAATGAAATGACCTATGCCTAAACCATGCGGGCAACTCAATAAGTGCCACATACACACCACCTAACACCAACAACCAGCCTTTTATGTCCCAACACCCACCGCATATTGTTCCCCTCACAAGAAAATTTCAATTATTTCCTGATCTGCAATTCCGGCGGACCTTCGTGCCCTGACAAAATAGTCACGTTATGAATAGCTGGATCGAATTTTGTCCAGTATTTAATCACAGCTTGCAAACACGACATGACTGCTGTCTTGCCTGGGATTGCTTGGTATTCTTTTACCACCTTAATCTTTTCGCCGCCCTTTTTAAGAATGAGTGTCACTTTAGCATTCTTAGCATCATTCCAAACCCAGCCTTTGAAGATCTTCTTCGGTTTGCCTTTTTCGAGTAAAAGGACGCTGAACGGTGACTTTGATTGCACTTCCATTTTGAACATCTTCCACTAACGTTATGCGTTCCTGGTGTTCTTGCAGAATGCCATAAATTGAACGAATTTTTGCATCAATCTCTGGCAATAACCACTTAACCACTTCTTTTCTGAGTCGTTCAATAGTTTTCCTCATTTTCTTGTTGCTCCATCGCGATAGGCGTCACTACCCCACATCATAATTGCTGCCGAATCGTTTTCTGGGATTATCCTGACTGCAAACTCATTGTTGGGATCAATATCGATAGTCGCCTTAGGTTTAGCTAGTTTTAACTTATGTTTTTGCCAAACACTAACGAAAACGTTGTTAATCTCCGTTTCGAGTAATTCTATTTGGCTATAGTCTTTTATTTTTAAATAGTGATTTACGGCTTCAGTTGTTTGCTGCTGAAGTTCATAGCGGATTTTAGCGACTTGCTCACTTGTAAGATTGAACATTCCCACATCCTTCAGCACACCGATCAATGGCTTCTTGGACTGCAGGTGCACAGCTTCTGACAAATTTATCGTTATTGCCAGCTACCCAACCAAGAACCCAACAAAACAGAGAAAACAGGGCACCTAAAATGTAGCCGGTTAGTTTACTACTTCCGATCTGCATAGGTTAGTTCCAGAACCTTATTTGTTAAAACTGCAGTAGCTAATATTCGTTTAATTGCGAACTCTGGGATGTTGAATTGCTTGTTACCGGATTTACCGTGAAAGTGAACACAAATAATTTGATGTATGCCATCATCGTCTGCCGTGGCAGTACCGATATCATAGGTAACTGTAAAACGAACTTTGTGTGTGTAATTTACAACGAGACCATCTTTGCCTACCACAACACGTTTTGCATTAACTGGTTCGCCGCCCTTCATAACTTGAACAGCTTTACAGTCAGTAGCGTGCAACATCCACACATCGCCTTTGACAATAATGAAACCAAAGGCACCATTATTAAGAACTGCTGTTCGCTTTTCCTTACCAGCTACAATAGCCTCATTCAGGATTCGCACAAACTCACTCATTTCTCTATTGAGTTCCTGAACATTTGGTTTTTTTACTGATTTTAAAGCTGGCTTTACTGCCTTCAAAGCTGGTTTTTTCGTGGCAGTTTTCTTTTTAACTTTCTTCATTTGAGTTTTACCCTACTAGTGTGAAACAAGATCTGTATTGACTGGTTTTAACTTCTGAACTTCAACTTCATCTTTTAAAAACCCGGTATAAATCACGTTATGAAAGGGGACTATTAAAGGTTCGAATTCTAGTGATTCCTGCCAAGCATCATCGCTTGTAATTATGATGCTTCGGTAACGCTTCCTAATTCCCTTGATATAAACCAGTGGTAAATTAGCAAACGACACATCATCAGCATAAACTACAAGCGGTTCACCTGCCATCGCATCAACAAATTTAACCTTCCACATTTACAATCCCCAATCAGATCCAAAACACTGCTTAATGGTTTTCTCTGGTGTATAAATTTTGCAAATACTAACTTTAATCACCGAAAATAGAACCAATAAACAGATGACTCCAACAACTATCCACAGAAATTGAAAAAATTCCCTAGCAAAACGTGATCGTTCACTGGAAATCTTAATCTTAAAGATAGTTTCACCGTTATCAGTGTTGGGCTGCCGATAACGGTCTTTCCGGTTGCGCTGGTTCTTCATCCCTAATCACTTCAATTCTGCTGTTGTCCACTACATCACTTAACGGAATCGTAATAGCCACGTTTCTGACGTTATGAACAGCAACAACTGGTTTCAGCATTTTAATTGCATCTTCCACGTGCGTGCCGCTTTCCACCACAACGAGAAAAGCCTCTACATTTTTTTGTTTCACACTTCTAGCGATAGAATCTAACATTGACTTAAACCTCCAACCTACAACATAAAAGTGCGGAAGGACGATATGTCCCCCCGCATCACGAATAACGAAAATCAATGGGCTTCACTTCCAGTTTCTGGAAAATCAGCGTCTTGATTAGTCGTTTGACCGGTATCTGTAACATCTAATTCCACTTCAGCCGTTGCAATAACAAGCGAAACTAGCTCACTCAATGGTGCTAAAACTGTATTACCAGCTTCAAAACCAGATAAATAAGTGCCTAATATAAATGCTCCAACTTTATCTTCAATCAACCGGACTGAACCCACTTGATGTTCAGTACCGTCTCTAAATTTCAAAGTTCCGAATTCGTTTTCTGCAAGCTGAAAGTGTTTCTGCAGCTGCAGCGAAAAGAGTTCGTCTTTTAATTTAGGCACTTTCTTAGCTGACTTCTTTAAAGACTTGTCTATCTTTGGCGTTTTTTTAGAAGATGCTGCAACTTTAACTTTTGGTTGCTTCGATTGTTTGCTTCCGCCCTTGCTTTTACTTTTGTTTTTTTCTTTTGCGTTCTTCTTTGCCATAACAACTTCCTTTCAATGGGGATCTTCCGTAATTAGCGACTCAATTCCTAATTTACCTCTAAATGGCTTCATTTTAGGGCAATTTTTTAGAATCTCCCGAATCATGTGCGTTTGGCTTTCCACAATTCGATGTTCACCAAGATAGCGATAAATATTTGTTTTGAGGTATGCAGAATCAGCTTCTTGCAATTCATTCATTAAGTCAACCAAATCATTAATCTTGGTGGTTCTTGGTCTGATTCGTTCAGCAAAAATATTGCGAATGAACTGCCCAGTATCCGTTTTTATGTCAACATAGTAACGTCCAGCCATCTCCCTGGCATCAACAAGTACCGCTGGAACCCAATAACCCCGATCATCACAGGCATCCACTTCACTGCCCGGCCTGAGACTTGGGAATCTTGCTTCATTCACGACACCTTTTTGCTCCCACACCCAAGTTTTTCCCCATTGCGTGCTAGGTCCGATCAAAAAAATATAAGAAAAAATTCGCCACAACAAACCAGGAACCCAAAGAATTAAATTCACCACAATACGGACCATCCTCATCAGTTACCAACCTCACGAATCTTAGCGTCCCAAGGACCGCTGTAACCTTGTTTCTTCCATAACTTGATTGTTTTGGTGCGCGTGTAGGTAACGACATAATTCAGTTGCAAAAGCTTTCGATAATGATCAATTGGAATCCACTTTCCCCAAGTAGTGTCATATGCGACACCCTCCGAAGGTAGTTCACACCAGGCGTGCCTGATTTTCATGCCTTCTTGGCCGGGGAAATTGGAAATACCGATCCCATGGCATAATACAAAGCCGCTGGGATGATTCTGGTGGACGATTGCCTGTGCCGCGCTATCGAAGCACTGCCCGATCGGATTAATCGGCCTGCGTCCCATCCTGGCTTCAGCAATCGCTATGTCTTCATCGGAATACTTCATCGAAAAAACCTATCACCTACACCCACGACAAAAAAGAAAGCCCTTTCGGGCTAAATTTAGCAGCTTCCCAATATCTTGATGCTTATTCAAAATGTATAACACACACCAATACTGCTAGTAAGCACAAATAACATAAGCCAAATCAGCATCTTACTGCCTTTGGTCAAAGTTTGTTCTTTCAATATCAATGCCGACCGCTTTCAATCGCGCACCAATGGCATCAAACATCTGAAAAAATCTTGCGCACACTTCTTGTGCATCAAAAAGCAAATGATAAGTGGAAACAGTCGAATCCATATCTGTTACACCACGATGTTTAATGTGCAATTTCGATAAATCCTTATCCGGTCCCTTTAAAAAGCGAAACAGTGCCCAATTTGGAACATGAAACTTAAATTCAGTGTGAGTTCTGGAATGCAAGCTGATGATTCCGCCGCAATCATGCTTGTCCATCACACGTTCTATTTCTTTTAATGCCGCTTTTAACCTGGGATCAATATTTGAATTCACAATCTAACCTTTCACCCGCAACACAGCTTTTAGAAGTGCAACTTGTTCTACTAGCAGCATCTGTACTTCTTGATTAGGATTAGCATCATCTTTTGCTGCTTCTAATCGCTGAACGATCTTATTTAATAAGTTTTTCTTCTCTGTTTCAAAATATTCAGCCAACGTTCGCTGATCTTCCGCTAGAATTTCTGCTTCAGCGCGATTAAAATCATCGTCACTAAGGCCAGTACGCCGCAATCCATTTATAAACCAGGCCGGAACTGGATGGCCTTGCGGTTTTTCTCTTAAAAAATGTTTCAATTTGGTAATACTATCCATAATGCATCCTAATGAGATTCTTTTGGATCAAATTCAAAGCCAATGATGTCAACACCAGTGATTTGGTGAATGACGCATTGGTTGTGGATTTGATTTAAGAACTCATTGTACCCAAATTCAATGCCCTCAGCAGGGGAATTTGGATTGCACCTGGTCGAAGCAACGGCAGCCAACCGACAAATGGCAACAGTTACTTCCATAAGAGTCAGGCCGCCAACAGAATCGGCAGTCCTATCTAGCATTGGTCCAGCCTTGTCCAGAAATTTCTTAACTCGTTTCTCATTCACCATGTTCCGGTCCAATGCTGGTAGCAAACCCATTAAACGTGACTAAATTTTGCACATAAATCTTCGGGAGTATAACGTTTTCTCATTTCCGGAACATAATTTTGATCAATCCAATACTGAGAAACCCGAATTGGCTTCCCTGTTTCAACGTCAACAGTGTTACTTTCTTCTCGCCACAACAGCCACGGCTCATTGCGCCTAGCAATGGTCCACATAAGTAATGTTCCTACCGTCAGAAGACAATGTTTGTCTTCACCCATGACATTCGCCACAGTTCGCCAAAGATGATCAACGTGTTTTTTCGGTTCTAGTGAATCATGCCCAAATAGCGCACCTGTTTTAGTCCATACCAATTTGCCAAAATTGCTTTTAACCAACTTCTCAACTGCTTCTTCACCAGTTTTAACTATTCGGTTATAAGTCGCCGAGTGAATCTCACGGCGTAATACTGAAAGATAGGAACTACACTCAATGTCTGAAGGCGTGATCAACCGATCGGGTTTTTTAGTTACATCGTAAAGCGGCATGACATGAAATCCTAATGTAACTCTCTTTTAATGTGTAAACGTTCTTCAATACTGTCACAAATCTGATCCCATTCTTCACGAAAATGCCCACGCAGATGCATAATTCGATGTACTGACATAAGCGAGCGGAGTTCATCACTGGTCAAATGGTTAAATACATGTTGCACAGATGCATGAAAGCTGTCTTGCGCGTGGCGATCATTAAGCGGTCCGTTTTCCCGAAAGATTCGCCAGTGAACTATGAAATCTTCATTCAACACTGGAATAAACCTCATACTCTTTAGTTCTGATAATGAAGTAAATCTGGTAACCTTGATTTACGTGTTTTGCCCACCAAGATAAAAGCCAAACCTCATCATCATTCATGTCATCGATACATTTTTGAAATATCAATTGCGGTTCTTTCATTTTCCGCCCTGAATTTCGTAAAGTTGAACCCAGGCACCAGAATGCCCGATTTTTTCGCGACTATGAAGTAAGCGAATCCCTTTTGAATCAAAAATATCAGATTCTGTGGCTAGGGTTACTCTGGTAAAAGATCTATAGTGTTTTTTTAGGTAATTTAATGCATCAGTTTTGTGCTGAAAGTAACGGATAAAATTTGATCCGTTAACGTTACCTTCTTCAATGATGAAACAACGACTAACAACCATCGACATGAACCTATTTTAAAAACTTTTTTCCGTTTTCTTTTTTCCAAACATGGTTGATGGCAGCTTCCGCTGCAGCGCACCATTCTTTACTTGGCTTTTTATCGTCGGATTGTCCTGATTGGTAGGCAGCCCAAACTTTATGCCTAAGATCTGGTGGGACCATGAACCAGTGCTTGGAACACATTAAATTCGGAGAGTCAATTCGTACTTTACACTCTTTCGCGTGGCACAAATGCTTCATCGATTTTATTCCGGGTAGGTTTCTATAAAGATACCACCTTTGTGCTGGAAAAGGCAAAGCACCGCGCCGGACGTTTCACAAAATTCACAACTCATGTGGATCTTTATTGCCGGTTCCCGATACAGGTCATTTGTGCTTATACCGTCTAGGTCTTTTTCTTCGGCATCACGAACGTTAACCCTAAATTTTGACAAATTGGGATAATTCGGATCTTCCTTCGACATGTGGTGATTCAAGTCAAAGGTATCAGAAAATTTATGCATCGCATTTGTTTGTACAGTCAGCACTTCCTCTTTGCCACCACCGAAAACAAATTCAGTGTCGACAATATGTAAATAACGTTCCTTGCAAGTTGGGCAACGCAGTACGTGATCATAAGTGGGTTTCATTTACACCATCCTTCTTAGTTAAATCTAAAACCATCCAAGTGCTGTTTGATTTTTGCCTTAGCACTTCAGCCATTTTTAAATCACAGTGCATACAATCATTAGTTTCCGGCTTAAAGCAATTGTTACAAACTACCTTGGAGCATTTGTCACACACATAATGCTTTGTGCAAATAAACCCACACGATGGGCATTGCTTATCATCCATAGGATTCCCTTTCCTTAACCACTTTCACCACACGCCACATATAACGACTTCGATCTGGGAAGGCACCTCTCTTAAGTTTTCGCAAAGCTTCCTCAATCGCATCAATTTCACTTCTAGCAAATACTTCCACATCACCAGAATACTGTTCATAAAAACCTGGCACAGATTTCATAGTCACTGTATATGTATGCACTTGATTCAAAGTGAAATACCCTTAGTTTCTAATGCTGCTAAACAAATGGCCAGCGAAGCGGTGTCAGCTTCTACTTGTATCCCAGGAAAACCCGGAATAACACAAACATACTTTTCCTCATGGCTATGAATGCTTGGATAAAACTTGTTTGACCTTAGTTTTTCCAGCACTTCCCAAGCAGCTTTAATATTTAATGTGTAGAATGGAACGCACCAAGGTGAACCATTAGGGGTAGGTGGATTGATTATCCTGTTCACCTTGCTCTTATCCGAAAGAAGTTCGTAACCCATTATATGGGTAGCAATTAAATCATCGATTTCTCTTAATTTTTCAGATCCCATTTTCATCTCTAATGTTTAATATCAAATTTAGACATAAACACGTCAGCCATTTTCTTTACGTCTTTTCTTTGCATGAATTTATAATAGGCAATCAACACATCTTCCATATGATGCTTATAGAAATGGTTAATAAAATATTTTACGTACCCTTTTCTGCCTTCACTCAAATCCTCAGCCATCATCGAAACAAATTCTTCAACAAAACGAAAAGCAAACACTGCAGGAATGCCTTCTTCCATAATTGGAAAATGTTCTAACGACATTTCCGCAGCCTGTTTATGTTTGAATATCCAAATCATCTTTTCTCTAACAACCAATGCTTCATTTCTAATCGTCGTTAGGTAACCTTCCATATTCAAAACCTGTGCAACCATTCCCCACTCCCATTTCAATATCTTTGAGTCGTCTGAAAAAGAACCTCTGTTTTGGATACGAATAATCAGCCTCTAAAATCTGCCCTGCTAACGTTGGTTTTCCAGATTGGTGCGTTATGATCCAAGGTGTACCCACACTGCCACGCAGCCTGAAAGAAGTAACCATACCTTCCATCCAGTCATCACGTTCAAGTTTGAATTCCCTTGGACGCTTGTTAGCTAAATAAATAGCACACCGAAGCCAGTGTGCTGCCTTGAAACTGTTCCCATCAACAGTTGCGTTTAAATCCATGTTATGTTTTTGATCCATTATCATTTTATGTCTTGAAGTCGCCTAACAATATCTTCTGGTTCACCAAGGATTTCAAACCTATCGTTCACCAAATGAACCGCTGAATAACCATCATCCTCCGAAAATTGAACCGCTATAACATGAGTTGGGTTTATCCAAATGCTTTCATCTTCTGATGTTTCAAACTTGATAAACTTAAGCATGTTCCCTGTTCCTTATTGTATTTGAAATTGACACTCACTTGCTAAAACATAACGTCCATCGTTAAGTCGGAATATTGTTTGAAAGGGTTCCTCTATATCAGCCCTAACAATAGTTCCGCCAATGACATGTTCTGTATCATAATGAAAACATACTTTGACAGATTGACCGACTGTATCATCTTGTTTCGGAAATTTATCTATTGTTATGTTTTTGTGATTACCCATGTTTCATGTTTTCCTTACATCAGGGTTTCTTCAGTATTGGCATTCGACTTAACTCACGTTTGATCGCCTTTGCCAACCAATCTTTTGTGTTGATGCCCTGTGCTGCAGCTGCTGCCCTCATTTTGTTGTACAGCGTTATCTCAATGTCGAAGCCACGGCGAACATACTGTTTCGTTTTTGCAACGTCTTTTGCATTTTGCATTACGT
>Ga0196970_1001577_pt1 | contig 14572 bp, 14 predicted proteins | sample S1v_513CmetaG_FD_148672 | JGI IMG/M metagenome (GOLD analysis project Ga0196970, IMG submission 148672) | Soil microbial communities from Anza Borrego desert, Southern California, United States - S1+v_5-13C | ecosystem: Environmental > Terrestrial > Soil > Desert | place: USA: California... | reverse complement strand
TGGCTGAGTTCCTCATAGGGAAGCTGATCGGAGGCGGCGAGCATGCCTATGGCTATGGGGAGATCGTAGGAGGCACCTGCCTTTCGTATGTCTGCCGGAGCCATATTGACGACTACCCTCATGCGGGGGCGCTCCATATCAATATTCTTGAATGTGGAGACTATCCTTTCAATACTTTCTTTGACTGCATTATCGGGGAGGCCGACAATAATATACTCTGGCTTACCGCCGGGGGTATCAACCTCTATAGTAATGGTAATAGCATCTACACCTAAGACCGCGCTACCGAACACCTTAACAAGCATGCTGTAAAATTAAAAGGAAATTTTTGAGTAGATAGTAGATAGTCTTTAGTAATTAGCAGGTGTGACAGTAGTTGAAAAGGACACATATGGGTAACATGGGATATTCCCCTGGAGGGGTGAATGCTCCGTATGATCAGGTAAGTAAACGGATAAAGCACTGGCACACTCAGGCAGCATTTATGACAACAGCACCAATCAACACCTATTTACTAATGACTCTCTACCTAAAGACTAATGACTAACGACTTCGCACTGACTATATTTGCATAATATGAGTACAGTCCTTAAGTCATTAGACAATGGTGTAGCTATCCTCACCCTCAATCGTCCCGAGAAGTTCAATAGCTTTAATCGTGATATGGCCCTGGCCCTTCAGAGGCACCTGGACGATTGCGAGACGGATGAGCAGGTGCGCTGCATATACATCACCGGGACGGGAAAGGCCTTCTGCGCCGGGCAAGACCTTGCGGAAGCTACTGACCCGAACGGACCAGAGATGGAGCGGATAGTGAAGGAACACTATAACCCAATAATTATCAGACTGCGGAAAATAGAAAAGCCAATAATAGCAGCAGTGAACGGAGTGGCTGCAGGAGCGGGCGCAAATGTGGCACTGGCATGTGATATAGTGGTGGCAGCGGAGAGTGCAGCTTTTATACAAGCCTTTAGTAAAATAGCCCTGATACCGGACAGCGGAGGAACATACTTTTTGCCACGGCTGATAGGTAAGCAAAGGGCGACAGCGCTGATGATGAGCGGAGACAAAGTGGGCGGTAAGGAAGCGGTGGAGATGGGTATGGCATATAAATGGTATGCCGATGACCAATTTGAAACCGAGAGCAAGAAATTTGCGATGCAGATTGCAAAGATGCCCACAAAGGGGTTGGGACTGACCAAGCGACTATTGAACGAAACCTACAGTAACACCCTGGAGCAGCAACTGCAAAGGGAGATGGAAGTGCAAGTGGAGGCCGGTTCGACCCATGATTTCAAAGAAGGGGTGACTGCCTTCTTGGAGAAGAGGAAGCCGGAGTTTAAGGGAAGGTAGGAAGCGGGTTAGTGGTTGCTTTTTGGGGTGGAGATGAGGAAGTCTGAACTTAACGGAAAGTATCAATGATATGAAGTGTACTGTTACGTTCATATTATGGCTAACCATGTGCCTGAAAGTGGTGGGGCAGGATACTGCTACCATTTACTTTGAGACGGGCAGAAGTGAAGTGACCACCGAGGCACGAAGGCTGCTGGACTCATTCTATTACCACAGTGAGCTGCCATTGAATTCACAAGTGTATATCTATGGATTTACTGACTCGGTAGGGGTTACATCGTATAACAACAGGCTATCTGCCGCGCGGGCAGAAAGTGTGAAGGAGTACCTGATGACATCCGGTGTGGAAGAGCACAATATTCTGAGCACAATCGGCCTGGGAGAGCGAAGGGTGAGTGGTACGAACGAATCGACAGTGAACGCAGATGACAGGCGAGTAGATGTGGTGAGGGGCTACGGAAAAGGAATGAGGGCCGTGAAGAACATTGATGTGCGAAAACTAAAGAAGGGAGAGACGATAGTGCTGAGGAACATCAATTTTTACGAGAACACTACTAAGTTTAAACCTGAAGCTTATGCAGCACTGGAGGAGTTGCTGCAGATAATGAAACAGAACAAGACCCTGAAGATAAGGCTGCAGGGGCATACCTGCTGCTCGTATAACATATCTGAGAAGTTGCAAGTACACTTCCGACAATTGTCTCTTTGGAGAGCGAGAGAAGTGTACTTTTTTCTAAAGTGGAAAGGCATCGATATCTCAAGAATGGTTTACAGGGGATTTGGCGGAACAAAACCAATGGTATATCCCGAACTGACGGAAGCGGACAGGTATCAGAACATGAGGGTGGAGGTGAAGGTGTTGGAGATCTAATAGTTTTGAGTACTTAGTAGATAGTAGTTAGTCTTTCAATGCCTGGATAACGTTGACCGTTTTTGGAATCTTGCGTGAGTAGATTGAATGGGCGGTGTGGCGGAAGGGCTTCCAGCTAAGGAGAAAGATTGGCAGAGTTTTATTAGGTATTTAGTTGAAATGGATGAGCTATAGGAATGAATGGTATATTATCGGGTTTTAGTCTGCTAATCTCTCTGTCGGTGTTTATAACGCTGGTGAGAAATGACTATTGGCTATTCAAAATAATGGAATACCCGAGGCTTCAGAAGCTGGCGATAGTACTTGCCACCTTAGTGGTATGGGTCGTGGTAAGACCGTTTGAGGGGCTGGCACCCAAGATCATTTTCGGGCTATTGTGCCTGGCTGCTGGCTACCTGATCTATAAGATTTCTCCTTATACCATCTTTACCCCAAAGGAGATGAAAAAGGCTGGCGGTAAGTTAGAAGATGAGCTGAAAGTATATGCAGCAAACGTTTACCAGGATAACACGCAGTATCAGAGACTGCTACAACAGATAAGAAGCTGCGACCCTGACATCATCTTCCTGTTAGAAACAAACGGAGCGTGGGCACGTGCTATGAAGGAGCTGGAAGAGGACTATCCATACACACTTAAAGAGCCACTGGAGAACACTTATGGTCTGCTTTTCTTTAGCAGGCTGAAGCTGGAGGATGCAAAAGTGAGCTACCTCGTGAAGAAGGGGGTGCCATCAATAGAAGCTAAGCTGGAGCTACCGTCGGGTCAGAAGGTGAAGCTATGGGGGCTGCACCCGGAGCCACCTGTGCCGGGAGAAAACCTGTATAGTACGGCAAAAGACAAGGAACTGATGAAGGTGGCCTTTAAAGCGAAAGGGTGCGATCTTCCATGTATTGTTTTCGGTGACCTGAACGATGTGGCGTGGAGCCATACGACAGAGCTGTTTAGAAAGACAAGTGAGCTGCTGGACCCGAGGCGAGGAAGAGGATTCTACGCCACCTTCTCGGCACATAGCTGGTTCATAAGATTTCCACTTGATTATATATTCTGTTCGCCGCACTTTGAGCTCATAGAGATGAAGCGGCTGCCAAAGAACGGATCGGATCATTTTGCGACTTTGACCCATCTGGCATTTACAGGTATTGAGGAGAAGCAGGAAACACCGAAGGCAGACAGCGAAGAACTACGGGACGCCAAAGAGACAGCCACAAAGGAGGTGCCAGCGGAGGAGTAGCTGCAACAAGGAAAGCGGTAACTTGTGGCGGATGGTAAAGCAGGAACTGCACAGGCAATGCTGTGCGTACGTAAGTAGCAGAATAGACGAAACAAGTCTGGCCATAGCAGACGCTCAGCAAACGATAGCAAGGGAAACAAAGAGCAGTGCAGGTGACAAATATGAGACCACCCGGGAGATGATGCAGCAGGAGATAAACAGAGACAGCGGAAGACTATATGAACTGAAGAAGCTGGAGGCAGTGCTGAATGTAACAGACCCAACCAGCACTCATACCACAGTTCAGCCAGGAAGTGTAGTAAAGACGGATGGCGGTAACTTCTACCTTGGCATTAGCGCAGGACTGCTAACCCTAGGCGCGGAACAGTACCAGGCGATATCGCCAGCTACACCCATAGGACAAAGAATGATGGGTCTGAAGAAGGGGGACAGCTTTGAATTCAACAAGAAACAATACACTGTACTGGAAGTACACTAGTGCTCAGCTATGAAGAATAAATAATCTCCCAGGTCATTCTCATGAGATTGGATGATTTCATTGATCTTTCCTGAATTAATGTCCGCTTCTAAAGCCTTGATCCCGGCATTAACCTCATCCTGATCGGCAAAGACAGTAAAGGCAGAAGTGTTGTTCCGCATCTCCGGGATGAGATATCTCTCCGGCTTGTACTTACTGGACATGAGGAAGTGGTCCTGAAGATCATCATGGACGAAGTATTTCTCAGTGCTTACAGAAGAAAACCCGGCATGGATGAGCATCTGCTCCATATCCTGCTGATGGGGAGTGATAAAATAAGTCCTTGATAACGTGACTGGAAAATAATGATTGAGCCAGTAGCTCTGCGACTGCTCAGGAGTGAAGCTGAAGCAGACAAACCTGGCACCAGGCTTCAGTACCCTGCACACCTCAGAAAGACCTGTCTGCAGATCATCCCAATGATGGAGCGTAACCATTGCAATTGCACCATCCAGGTGGGCGTCTGGCAGGGGAATACTCTCAGCCTTTGCACATATGAAGGTTGCGTCGGTGCCCTTAGAGCGGGCTTGCTGCAGCATGACCTCTGAGGGATCGATACCGATGAAGGACAATCCTAGCCTGGAAAGAGAGGTGAGATAGTTTCCTGTACCACAGCCTATATCGAGGTAAAGCTTACCGGGCTGAGCCTGAAGCAGGTCGTATAATCTGGAAGTGAGGTAAGGATCTGCAGCCCGGGTGGTATTGTATCCCATCCCTATCTGATCGTAACGAACTGCTGACATGGATGCAAATTAATACTAATTCCCGGAGGGCGTAAATACAAGAGGCTCTTAATGAGTAATTAAGAAGTATTTTTGCGCCAAATTCCACATATGCACTTTGACAGGAGTGGCTTTAGTGACAACCAGCTCGTTGACTTGTACACTGAGATAGTGAGGCCAAGGATGATAGAAGAGAAGATGCTTATACTCCTCAGGCAAGGCAGGATAAGCAAGTGGTTTAGCGGAATTGGTCAGGAAGCCATAGCTGTGGGCGCCACGATGGCGCTGGACAATGACGAATATGTGATGCCTCTACACCGAAACCTCGGTGTGTTTACAGTACGAAAAATGCCGTTCGACAAGCTATTTAAACAATGGCAGGGAAGGAAGGATGGATTTTCAAAAGGAAGGGAGAGAAGCTTTCACTTTGGTGCCAATGAATACCACATCTGTGGTATGATATCTCACCTGGGGCCACAACTGGCAATCGCCGATGGGATAGCGTTAGCGCATAAACTGAACAAGGAAAAGAAAGTGTCGCTGGCATTCTCCGGCGATGGCGGGACCAGTGAAGGAGACTTTCATGAAGCACTGAATGTAGCAGCAGTGTGGGGTCTGCCCGTGATATTTGTGATAGAAAACAACGGATACGGCCTGAGCACTCCGAGTAATGAACAATTCATATGCAAGCAACTTGCAGACAGGGCGCAGGGATACGGAATGAAGGGGGTGACGATAGACGGTAATAACATACTTGAGGTTCACAGAGCAATAGAAGAAGCAAGGAAATACTGCATTAAACAGAAGAAGCCCATACTGGTGGAGTGTATGACATTCAGGATGAGGGGACATGAAGAAGCGAGTGGTGTGAAGTACGTGCCTAAAGAACTGTTTGAGCAATGGGCTAAGAAAGATCCAGTGGCTAACTATGAAGACTTCCTGGTAAAAGAAGGAGTGCTTAGTGCCAGTATGATAGAGCAAGTGCGGAACCGTATACACCAGGAAATTGAAGATGGATTAGTGGCAGGATTTGCTGCACCACCTGTGACACCAGATACTGAGGAGGAAATGCGTGATGTATACGCACCTGTGAACGCAGATGTGATAAGGCCATTGAATCCACACAAGACGGAAAGGAAATTTATACAAGCGATAAGTGAAGGGCTGCGCCAGAGCATGGAACGACATGATAACCTGGTGCTGATGGGGCAGGATATCGCTGAATATGGTGGAGCCTTTAAAGTAACCGAGGGATTTGTACAGGAATTTGGTAAAGAAAGAGTAAGGAATACCCCCCTATGTGAAAGTGCCATAGTGGGGGCTGCACTGGGGCTATCTATCAAAGGCTATAAGTCGATAATGGAGATGCAATTTGCGGACTTTGTGACGGTGGGTTTCAACCAGATCATCAATAACCTCGCAAAGATACACTACCGATGGGGCCAGAATGCTGACGTGGTGATAAGGATGCCCACGGGCGGCGGTGTAGGAGCCGGACCATTCCACTCGCAAAGTAACGAAGCGTGGTTTGTACATACACCGGGATTGAAAGTAGTGTACCCCTCGACACCGGAAGATGCCAAGGGATTACTGATAGCAGCGATAGAAGATCCGAATCCGGTAATGTTCTTTGAGCACAAAGCCCTTTATCGTGGCATAAGCGGACTGGTGCCGGATGAATACTACAGCATAGAAATAGGCAAAGCTAAGACCATAAGAGAAGGAAGTGATATCAGTATCATCACCTACGGTGCCGGGGTGCATTGGGCAATAGAGTATGCGGATAAACACCCGGATATTTCCTTTAACATATTAGACCTGAGAACTTTGCTTCCATTGGACTATGAAGCGATAGAGGAAAGTGTGAAGAGAACGGGGAAGGTGCTGCTGCTACATGAAGACACACTGATAGGAGGATTGGGCGGAGAACTGGCGGCCTGGATATCTGAGCATTGTTTCGAATACCTTGACGCACCTATAGTACGGTGTGCAAGTCTGGATACACCTGTACCTTTCGCCGTAGAACTGGAGCAGAACTTTCTGGCTAAAGGGAGACTGGATAAGGCGGTGAAGAAGCTTGCTGCATATTAATCAGATATTGCCACGCTGCCGAAAAATAAGTGATACTGTTTTATACTTTTAATACTAAACGACGTCAGATGTTTAATAGGATCATTCAAATATCTTGTATAGCGGTTCTTTTGTCAGCATGCGGCAATGAGCAGGAGAAGCCGAAGCGTCCTATAGTACTGGGTGACTCTTCCGCTATAGTTACAGAGACTGATCCCCAATACTTAACAGACTTCTTTAGTGATCTGCAGTTGCAACAATTGCCGGAGGATACTGTAACCTCTGTACCATTGGATACCATTGAAACGGGTACTGTGGCTGCGGATAGTGCCGAGGGAACTGCAAGGACAGTGGCCGTAGATGGGAAGGGATTATCGATGCCGTTTGATGGGGTGACGATATTTATTCCGGGAATTGAAGTAAAAACCTATAGTGAGCAAAACCTTGAGAAGTCGCATGGAGCAAGCTACCAACTGGTGACTGGTGACCTGAAGGGCAATCAGATCAGAATATCAGGAGGTACAGTGGAGAAGGTATCGCAGCGGTATATTACCAATGTAATGGTGAAAAACGACCTCGGGGTATTGATATTGGATGCGCTTGATAATACCAGCTCCTGGGCATCCGTGAAAGGTCAGCACGGGGTGTACCCCATCAAAGGCTTAGAGGAATCGGAGCTGGACTATAAGAAAGCCACCCCTGCACAGATAAGAGCGGCAGTATCCCGAGCGGCAAGGAACAAGCGGATGAGCAGGAAAGACCTGAGGAAATGGGAGGCGAGCGTGCGGAATGTAAAGTCAGTAAAACAGAAGCCACTGATACTGGTGTTGCGCAGCGTGATGTGGAAAATAGACGGGAAGGACGCTAAAGGGAAGAACTTTAGCAAGCAAATAAGAATAGATATGCCAGCGCTGTAATTAAAGCGTAGCGATGCACTTAAGTTCTATAGCGATAGCAGAGGGTAGAGAGTTTACACTTACAGTTGTTCGGCAAGGTTGGTTGTCCTTGAAGTACTCGGCGTAAATACGATTGTACGTATGGAAGTCCCTTTTCATGTCAACAAGGAATACCGTTACATCAACGAGTTTGTCCCAGGAGCTACCGCTTTCCTCTAATACTGTGCGGACATTCCTGAATACACTGTGGCACTGAGCTTCGAAGTCGAAGGAAATGAACTGGCCATGCTTGTCCAGCCGCAGGCCTGGGATCTCATCAGTCTGTGGGTCGCGCGGGCCAATACCTGACAGAAAAAGAAGATTGCCTGCGATTCTGGCGTGTGGGTATAGACCCATTGGCTTAGGAGCTTTGTCTGTAGAGATACGATCAGGCATGAGTACAATTTGATCGGCTAAAATAATTCATTATACCCAAACGAGGGCTTACCTACAATACCCACCAGCACGGAAACTTTATACCAGAAATATGGTATTTATTGTGCGTACCTGCGCCAATACTTTTACACCAAAATAGATCTATGAAAAAGTCTTTATTCTTTCTCGCGCTTTCTCTGGTTGTTACAGGCACCACTTACGGCGCATTGTGGCGGGTGAACAATACACCTGGTGTAAACGCTAACTTTACCAGCGTAAGTGCCGCTCTCACCGCAGCCTCTGCAGGAGATACTATTTATCTCGAACCGTCCACTACCCCCTATCCTGCTGTAACAATCACCAAAAAGGTAACCATAATAGGGAACGGACATTTCTATAACCATGTGCCAAACGGTGGATTAAATACACAAAACGCTGGCTTGCAGGCGAATGCAATATCCTCTGAGATTAGCAGCGTTCAGTTCTACCCAGGCAGTGAGTTTAGCACTATAATGGGCTGCATGGTATTTACCGGCGGTATCCACGTTTATGCGTCGAACATTACCATAAAAAGAAACCATGTATGGGGGCCGATCTATATCAATAACTATCACCCCTCGCTTGGTACATACCAGGCACTAACAGGACTTGATATAAGGCAGAACGTACTGGAGAATACCATACAGCCAAACCAGTTCTCTACATCCGGTGGTGGGGCTTTTACAAATGTGAGCATTCAGAACAACATATTGTTTGGAAGCACGATATCGTTGCCAGTTGGCGTGCAAGGATATATTCAGAACAACTTCATCAGCAATGGTAATTTTTCTGTTTATAACTTTCAGATTAACAATAATATATTGGTAACGGGAAGCTTCACGCCTAACAACAACGTTTACTTCAACAACATTGGCAGCGGTACCCAGTTTGGGAATGCAAACAACAACCAGCAAAACATAACAACAACTGCTTTGTTTACGAACTATTCAAACACGACCGAGAACCGGTATATACTTAACCCTACTGGTCCCGGTATTGGTGCAGGGTTCAATGGCGTAGACGTGGGTCCCTTTGGTGGACCAGACCCATACAAGCTTAGCGGAATTCCGCCTGTGCCTACTATATACCAGCTCACAGCACCCTCTACGACAACAACCACTTCCCTACCTGTAACTATAAGCACCCGGAGTAACGACTAGACTTGTTTCTTAAACTAAAACCAGCCGATTATGAAACAGGTGTACCGAAAGGTGCTTTCCCTCAGTGTAGCATGGGCGGCAGCACTATGCTGTCATGCGCAGGTGAATATTACACAGGTAGAGTATTTCTTTGACAACGACCCTGGATTTGGGAATGCCACTCAGGTCACTCTGGCAACACCTTCATCCAATATAGTGAACCTGGCATTCAACGCAAACGTAGCTACACTGAGCAATGGAATGCACACCCTCTTCATTCGATCTAAGGATGCAAACGGGCAGTGGAGCATTACAAATGCGGTATCAATAGCAAAGGTTCAACCTGTATTTGGCAATCCGAACACAGTAGCTAACATTGTTCAGGCGGAATACTTCTATGACAATGACCCAGGAATGGGTCTTGGGTCGAACATACCTCTGACAGCTGCAACAAACATCATGTCAATGACCTTTGCTGCAGACGTGTCTGCGCTGAATAATGGCATGCATACGTTATTTATCCGCACCAGAGATGCAAGCGGTAAATGGAGCATAACGAACAATCTTTCTTTTGCAAAGGTGCAGCCACTGGCTGGAAATCCGAATAGCCTGTCTAACATAGTAAAGGCAGAGTATTTCTACGATACAGATCCGGGACATGGCATGGCGACTAACATACCAGTTACATCAGCGACGAACATTACATCAATGGTTGTCAACGCTGATGTATCGTCCCTGTCAACTGGTATGCATACGATGTATGTAAGGACGATGGACGCGACAGGTAAGTGGAGCGTCTCGAACAACATTGTGTTTGCGAAGGTGCAGCAACCTTTGGGGAACCCAAATACCGCGTCTTTAGTTGATAAGCTGGAGTATTTCTTTAACACCGATCCTGGGTTTGGAAACGGAGTTGATGTACCCGTGACAGCAGCGGGCAACATTTCAGGTTTGGTGTTTAACGCCGATGTTACAACACTGCCTTCGGGTTTCCATACCCTTTACCTGCGATCGAGAGATGCGCAGGGCCACTGGAGTATAACCTATAGTTTCCAATTCTCAAGAATACAGGGACTGAGCACCAATCCTCACACCATAACCAATATCGACAAAGTAGAGTATTTCTACGATTCAGATCCTGGCTATGGCAATGGGACGGACATACCTATTACGTCGGGTACCAACATATCGACCTTAATGTTCAATGCAGATGTGTCAGGGTTGTCTGGAGGCATGCACACTTTGTATGTTCGCAGCAGGGATGGGCACGGCCAATGGAGCATAGTAAATGCACTGTCCTTTGCAAAAGTGCAAGGTTTGGCTACTAATCCGAACACACTTGCCAACGTAGACAAGATTGAATACTACTACGACAATGACCCTGGCTATGGCAATGGCACAGACATACCAGTTGTCGCTTCCAACAACATATCGTCTCTAGTCTTCAATGCTGACGTAAGTTCATTGGCAGGAGGCATGCACACCCTGTATGTGAGAGCACGGGACGCACAGGGGAAATGGAGTGAAGTGAACAACATTGTATTTGCTAAAGTGCAAGGGCTGTTATCAAATCCTCATACTTTGACGAATGTAACAGCAATGGAATACTTCGTAGATACAGACCCTGGGTTTGGCAATGGAATTGCAGTAGCCATAACACCTGCTCTCGATGTAACTAATGTGATATTTAATGTTGACATGACTGTACTCGTAAATGCTCCTCATAACCTGTTTGTGAGAACTAAGGATGCTTCAGGCAAGTGGAGTATTACCAACACTCTTTCCTTTGTAGGAGGTACAGCACCACTTGCTGTGCGACTATTATCATTTGATGCCTTGGTCGAGAAGGGAAATACTGTGAAGCTGAAATGGGAGACAGCACATGAAAAAGATGTTTCGAGCTACGTGATCGAGAGGAGCAGTGATGCTTCTAATTGGAACTATGTGGGAGAGAAGACACCGCTGACAAACAACTATGCGGGACGCAGGGAGTATGAGCTGGTAGATATGGAGCCTGGAAGCGGTGTAGTCTACTACAGACTGTCGGAGACAGATTTAGAAGGGAAAACTACTTATGCACCAATAAGGTTTGTGAAGCTGGGCACAGATGAACAAGCTTATACCAGTCTATACCCAAATCCGTCTGATGGTAGCGTTGTAAATATTTCGTCGGACATGTTTGTTGATGGCGAGGTTGCTATCACTATTGTCAGTGCGGACGGAAAGCTTTGTTTGCAGCAGATAGTAAACGATCAGTCCAAGACTGTCCATACCCTTTCAAAGCTGAATCTCGCAGACGGAAACTATTTCCTGAATATACAGGGAAAGATGCGATCGGAAAGCCTGAAGTTGAATATTTTAGGTGGGCAGCCTTAAAAAGTTTCTTACAGAGGTAAATGCGAAAAGAAAGGACAGGCTTCAGCCCGTCCTTTCGCTTGTTGGATGTTTACGGATGTGCTTCCAGCGCCGGTGCGTCCATAGCCAGTTCTCTGGCTGACTTTGAAGCTGGCCTTCCACGAATCCTACATAGGCATTAAGTATTTCACCTGGTGCAGTCAGCGAGGCATCATCGCAAAACGTGCTGAGGTGGAACTGATAATAGCCTCTTCTTACCTTTTTGATGCCAATGAAGACAACCGCAGCTTTTGCACGTTTCGCCATTTGTTCTGGTCCGCGGAAGAAAGGAGCTTCCCGATTCATGAAAGGGATCCATTCTGCCACTTCTGTAACGGCCGGGTTTTGGTCGGCAGCTAGCGTTAGTGTATGCTGGGCAGTTTTGAGCTTTGCAAAGCCACTCTTCAGGGCCTTCATTGATACCATCCATGCACCGGTGCGTGTGCGGATCCGGATCATCAACCGGTCGAAGGCCTTGTTAGTAAGTGGCAGGTACACGCAGGCGTATTGTTGCGGAATGTTCAGAGGGAAGGCTACGTTCGTCCACTCCCAATTGAATGTGTGACATGCGATGAGGTAGGTATTCTTTCCTTCCTTCCCTAGCTGCTGTATTACGTCCCAGTTGCCAGTCATCCTTTTGTTAAGGCTTTCTTCGCTTATGGTAAGGAGCTTGATGGTCTCAATCCACTGATCACAGAAACTGCGGTAGAAGCGCTTTCGAATGACGTGTAATTCCGCTTCCGTTTTCTGAGGGAATGCATGCCTGAGATTATCCCACACTATATCCTTTCTGTAACCGAAGACATGGTAAAGGAAAAAGAACCCGAGGTCTGATATCAGATAAAGAACGCGCAGAGGAAGAAGCGCAATGGGATACAGGATGCCGAGGAGCAGATAATACATGGAGATGCAGAATTATTGTTTCATCAGCTATTCACCCTCGTCGTCGAATGGAGGAAGAGTGGTAAGGTCGTAGATCTCCTGGATATCTTTCAGTATCTTTTGAAAGTTGATGTTCAAATCTTTAAGCAGGCCGGTCTTCATATCGAACACCCAGCCATGAACGATGGGAAACCCTCTTTTTACATAACTTTTTTGAACCGCGGCGGTCTTGATGACATTGGTGCATTGCTCCAGAACATTCAGTTCAATAAGCCTGTCGTAGCGCTGCTTTTCATCATTAATGGCTGAAAGCTCATCGTGATGTAAACGGTAGACATCCCTGATACTCCGCAGCCATGGGTTTAGAAGGCCAAGATCCACAGGCGTCATAGCAGCTTTTACGCCACCACAACCATAGTGGCCGCAGACGATGATATGCTGAACCTTCAGATGCCTGACTGCATAGTTAATGACAGACATGACATTGAGATCTGTGCCGATAACCATATTGGCAATATTCCGGTGGACAAACAGCTCGCCTGGCTCCAGGCCTGTGATATCATTGGCAGGGACACGGCTATCGGAACACCCGATGTACAAGTAGTGAGGAGACTGGTCCGATGCAATTTTCTCAAAGAAATTAGCGTCAGTAGCTGTTTTCTCGGCCACCCATTTCCTATTGTTCTCGAATAACTGCTCGTATGGTATCATGCTTATCTATTGAATGAATGGGAGGCAAATTTAAAGTGTTTTCAGTACCGATACCCCGAATAATCATGGAGTAAACTCATAAGAGCTATTTTTGCTACCTCAAACACCCGACGATGAAGCTAGTAACATATTCGAACAATGGCAGAGAGCAGCTTGCTTTTTGCATTAATGACAACCTGTACGACACCAATACAGCAAACCCTGAACTGCCCGGCACCATGAAGGACCTGCTGGAGAACTGGGAACAGAAGATAGAACTGGCCAAGCAGACAGAGGAAGACATAAAGAGCGGGAAGAATACTATAGTGCCTTATGCGACGCTGACCACAGCCAGGATAATGGCACCTGTGCCCCGACCAACATCATGCAGGGATGGCTATGCCTTCAGGCAACACGTGGCGGCAGCGCGAAGGAACAGGAAAGTGGATATGATACCAGAGTTTGACCAGTACCCCATCTTTTACTTTACCAACCACAACGCAGTGCAAGGGCCAGGTGAGGTGCGGTGTATGCCCGACCACTTTCAAAAGCTGGACTTTGAACTGGAGGCAGCTATAGTGGTCTGCAAGAAGGGAAGAAACATAAAAGCAGAAGAAGCAGACCAATACATAGGCGGGTATATGATAATGAATGACCTGAGCGCCAGGACGCTACAAATGGAAGAGATGATGCTGAACCTCGGCCCTGCAAAAGGCAAAGACTTCAGCACAGTAATAGGACCAATGCTGGTGACCCCTGATGAGCTGGAGCAGTACAAAGTGCCCGCTAAGGAAGGTCACGTAGGTAACAACTACAACCTGAACATGAAATGCCTGGTGAACGGTAAGGAGGTAAGTGCCGGCAACATGGGAGACATGGACTGGACATTTGCAGAGATATTAGAACGGTGTGCGTACGGGGTGGATATACTGCCGGGAGATGTGATAGGCAGTGGTACAGTAGGCACAGGATGTTTCCTGGAACTGAATGGTACCGGACTGCTGAATGACCCCAACTACAAAGTGCAGTGGCTGCAACCCGGTGATGTGGTGGAAATGGAAATAGATGGGCTGGGTAAGCTCACCAACACTATAGTAGCTGAAGATACGGACTTTAGCATATTGAAGAAGAAACACGTACCGCAAGCCAGTTAAGAATCTTAAGGCCTCACTACCCCGGTGAGGCTTTTTTATGCTGAACACTGAGGTGACAACCTGCGGGTCTGCGTGAATATTTATCTTTGACGTCTTTCTAAAACCAGAGTAATGTTTTCAAAAAATACGGTTACGGGAGTGATAGGTAGCGGCGCTATGGGATCAGGTATAGCGCAGGTAGCTGCTATGGCAGGGCACA
>Ga0196970_1001576_pt1 | contig 14574 bp, 14 predicted proteins | sample S1v_513CmetaG_FD_148672 | JGI IMG/M metagenome (GOLD analysis project Ga0196970, IMG submission 148672) | Soil microbial communities from Anza Borrego desert, Southern California, United States - S1+v_5-13C | ecosystem: Environmental > Terrestrial > Soil > Desert | place: USA: California... | reverse complement strand
CTTCGGCGTCTCTCCTTCGCGCGCCGAGATCCGTCCTCCCAGCCAGAGCAACAAACACAATGTCGCCACAACGGATTCGACAATCGCCGCATTCAGAATTTCGGCGTTCGCAAACCCGCGCCGGTACTCCGCACAACTGAGAACAGCAAACCCCAGCATGTTTATCGCAACGGAAATCGCGATAACCTGCCGAGCAACCAACGAACGAGTCCTTGCCGCCTGAAACGATGCTACGGCAAAGCCAAGCATCAGCACCGATGCACGCCGGGCAAGGAAGTACGCCGACTCATTGCCGGGCACGCCGACACTTGCCAGAAACTGCGCCGGAGAAAACAGGAGAGTGACGAATAGGTATAAGTACAGGCAAGCGGTAAGACCGACCACCACCTTGTAGGTGGTAGGCTTCCCAAAGAACGAGAGGATACGGGTCACTGTAGATGTTTCCTTTCTTGCATGTCAGCCGATAGGTGCTGCATCTCTACATGTCGTGAGTCCCGGCGGGATTAGGCGGCGCATGCGCAAGCATTGGAAGTCAGCTCTGCGACGACGCGCGATGCTCAGCCCGTTCGCGTATTGCACTGAGCCACTGTCGACGGATAAGTCCGCTACCTGGAACAATCAACCGCCAGTACGGCGACATCCGTCGTCGCCCTGCGGTACCAATGCCCAGTACGCGCGTTTCGGTTATCACCGACGACCATCCGTTCCCGAGATATTCGACACGGAAGTTCAAAGCAATCTTCACAGAGCCACTCTCGTTGAACGACTCGAATTCCGCCGGATCGTGCAACTTCGGCACCGCATTTGCCCATGGGCGACCAGCCATCGCTAGAACTACCTCGCGATCATCTTGATCCAGCCGCAGAAAGCCCGCGTCGACTAATGGCTTTTGACTGGCGCCTAAGTCCAGGTCGCCACCTAAAGCGGCACTTCGAATCCGTGTGAGAACCTCCATGGCGGCCAGATCTGCCAAGGTTGTCTGCTGCAACGCAGCCAGCACCTCAGGTGGCGCGGCGTGCACCTTGATGGTGTGGCGCTCACTGAAGTGGTATTGGGGCATCCTGGCGTCGAACCGCGAGTGATACTGGCTCGTTGTTTTCAGTGACGCCGGCCATAGCAGTGCACCAACAGCGAGCGCAAGTCCCGTCACTCCGATCACAGCACCAGTTCGCCGCCTACCTATCTCCAGAACTCGGAAGGGGACGACGGTGCATGCAGTTCCCAAGATAAGCAGCACGATGCCGCTGTAGGCTGCCATGCTCTCGAACTGCCAAGGTGCCCAGTAGTTGAACAACATCAGAAGCCCCACAGTAATTACAGTGACGACTCCCCACGCCAACTTGACTCGCATGCTCAAGGCCTCGCTCCACTTCTGTAAGTGGAATTCTCAAATGACTGTCCGATACGCGCGCACACGCTGAAACCATCCCGGATAGCATTCTGAAAGGCAGCGTCGATGTACTTCGTTCGAGCAACTACGTACGGGTATATGCCTTTGGGTGCAACAGCTTTGTACAACCAGCGTATCGGAGACACTCGCAATTCGAACTTGACTGAGGTTGGCAGCAGTTGAAGAGCGAGCCCATCCTCGCAACGTAAACACTTGTCCTGCTTAAGGGAGGAGACTGCACGGGCGATGCAGGTGTATTGAGCGTTCGAGAGGTACTGGTTTCAATCCTCCTCAATGCGTCTCCGATATATTTTGGTGAGGATCGCTGCGTCTGTTTGGCACACCTAAGCCCAACAAGACTCCATCGATTAGCAGCGCCGTTGTGACTTGGTACTAGATTGTACTTTCCTGCGATCGCGGGAGCAATGATCAGTAGGTCTGCCGTCTTTTCGATGCCTTCCACCACGATGACACGACCGTCACTTCGCCCGCCAGAAATAGGAACCCAAAGACGAGTTTGTTGTGGCGAGCGAGCCACTGTGGCAGATAGATATCGAAGTTGGGGCTGCGATCGGTTGTGAATTGGGCAGCCCAGTCCGTCATCGGGCATCTGCCGTCATTCAGAGCCAGTAAAACGCATTCGATCATTACAACGAAGGTAATGATCTTTGCCCAGCGGAAGTTCTTCTCGATGCCGAGGATCGGCAAGGCAAGAATGCCACCTGCCAATAGAGCCCATACAAGTGTGTGCGCAAGCTTGATTGCAATCAGCATGAGGAACCTGCGCCTTCATTCTAGGGTTGCGCCTTCATTGCGTAGGATTCGGCAGTAGTGCCATCCTGCAGCAGAACCTGGACGCTTAGGGTCTTCGAATCGGCAGCCACGTGGATCAGAGTAGGCTGCTCCGGCCCGCCGCCTCGAACAATCGCATAATCGTGCTTGCCTTCGACCGGCTTCATGATCGCCCATTTGTGTTCATGTGCCGAGATCAGCAGGTCCACGCCTGCAGCTCTGAGCAGCGGCCCGAACTTGGCGTTTGCATCAGCCATTCCGTGATACTCCTCGGTGCCGCTCGCCTCTGGAAATGGCATGTGCGCCAGCACAACGCGGTACTTCGCTTTCAGGAACGCCGGGCTTTTTATCTCGTGCCGTAACCACTCGGCTTGCTCGCTTCGATAACGGTCGAAGTCGGCAAGACCGCTATAGGCCCAGTGGGAATCCACTTTGTCTTCGCCAGTATCCAGGATCGTGACGTGAACGGGGCCGCAGTCGAAAGAGTAGTAGTATCTGTCGCCTGGAAGCGCCAAATAATTCCGCAGCAGGCGCGCATAGCTCCCTCGCGTCTCGTGGTTGCCGCGCACGTAAACCAGCGGCTTGCTGCCGGCAAACGCTTCGGAGCCAGCCTTCAAGAGGGCGAGCACCTGCACCTCGTCATCCAAATAACTCAGCATATCGCCGTTGAAAACGACAAAGTCAGCGGGGCGCTTCGCCGCAGCAAGCATTTGCGAGAGGATACCAAATCGCCCGTGAATGTCATTGAAAGCTACGAATGAAACCTCTGTTCTATCCGCGGCTGGCATCCGGAATTTGTCATCTGGTCACGAATCGTGACCGTCAGCACTACACCACTCCGTTCGGATAAAGAAGGATCTTGCTAGCGGCGCCGGCATTGAGACGTTCCATGCCCTGCACGATTTGCTTAATGGCTATGCGGTCCGTAATAACGGGCTGCAGGTCGAGCTTGCCGGCCTTCAACAGGGCTTGCATCTGATACCAGGTCTCGTACATACGTCGCCCATTGATGCCCAGCAAGGTAGCGCCCTTGAAGATGACATCCGCAGCCAAATCCATCTGCAGCGGTTTTGAAGGGATGCCAAGCAACGATGCTCGCCGGCCAGACCGGAGAACGGAGAACCCGAGTTTGATTGCGTCGGGGTGTCCGGACATCTCCAGCAGAACGTCGACCCCTCTGCCGCCAGTTGCGTCCATCATCATGGATTTCGTGTCGTGCCTGACGGGATCAAATACAAGGTCGGCGTTCATCTGCGCGGCCAGCTTCCTACGGTACTCGTTGACCTCGAGAGCGAATACCTGCGCCGCGCCGCACTGTTTTGCTACCGCAATCGCAAGAAGTCCGATTGGGCCACAACCTGTGATCGCAAACAGTCGGTTATTGATCACATTCATTCGGAGATGCAACAAGGCGACAATCTCTTGTTTGGCGGCCGACGTGTCAAGACTCTGCTGGAATCGACCGTTGAGCGTCCTTTGAACCGCTGGATCTTTGAGAACATACCCGATGCCGCGGAGCTCTCGGGGCGCGCTCTGCTACTCAGCATGGCTGACGCACAGCTCACAGTTTCAATCAAAGCGGAGGCCAAACATGCCGTTCGGAGCTGATCCCGTCCCAAGAGACGCCGAAGTGACTAGTCTGTTCAGCAAGAGCCTGAGAGGTGGATCAGTGGCATGGTGTTGATTTATACGGAGTCTATCAATTGGGGGGGGGCAGGAGCTCACTCTGCGATTGCGTTCTATAGCCGAATGAGGGGCATGCGAAAGTAATCTGTGGTGTGGGCTGCGTGGCTCGATGATCACAAGACTGTCGGGGGTAGATTGAGGCCCTATCGACTGCGATCAACAGACGAGGTGCTCGAAGATAGGAGATCGCAATAGAAGCTGACTATCCCGATCGATCCCCGCTGTTCAGTTCAGGTCCGCCGTGTCCAATTGACGGGCTACCCGGAAGTAATCACAACCAAGGTTTGCGTTTGTAGCGACAGCCGTAGAACATGTCGCGGATCCCACGAGCGCGCGTCATCGATGTGTGACCAGCTTCCACCCCTCTCGCCGTCAGCCGTCGCACTCCCTCCTCGCGTGACTCCAGCGTGGCGCATTGGTGGAGGTTCTTGATCAGTGTGAACGCCCGGCTCACCAATCCCGAACCGAGGCCAGAACGATGTCTGCGCAGGCTTCAACTTAAATCACCTGCAGATTCCGGCTTCGTGAGGTAGGCGGTGCTAAAGTGGCTCTGACGAAACCGAAACGAGTCAGTAAAGGCTAGTTGATCAACTAGCAAGCGAGCGCTTTTGCTGTGCCATAAATCTGCCGTGCACTTCGTTCTCCTCTGCGCCAAACTCCTTCTTTTCGATACCAACTCTGAATCCTTCCGTGCGGGCCATTTCTAGGGTAAGTTGTTGATATAAGAGGCGCTGCGGGCAAATCGCCAGGCCCCATTTTTGTGGCGAATAACATGGTGCCGTATTATGCCCAAATCCGGGCAACAAGTTCGCCGTGATATAGCTGGCTGCGTACCGTTTTGGTTGTACAACAAAGGCCGCCAATGGGCGGCCTGGCTTGTTTTTGCACGTCTGCTTTGACTCTAGTTGTTACGTCAGTTGATCTCCAGTTCATCTTTCGACGGAAGCTTCGGGAAGCTCGCGTGCGGCTCTGTCTGATACCAGTAGGCGACGGAAGCAATATCATCCTGAAGCGGCAGAAATCGTCCGCCATCTCGCCATCCGAGCGCCTGTATGGTGACTCGCAGGTCGCTGTCGAACCGGATCGGATCGGTGATGTGCCATCGGTACATCCCAAACCTTTGCTGTGACTGGTACAGGCCATCGGGTCGGATCACCTGTGGCATTCCGGAGTACGGACTGCTGAACTCTTCGTACTGCTTTTTTTCCTTGTTCTCGAAATTGTAAGATCCGCAGAAGTAGTCTTCCGTGCCAGTGCCATTGATGGTAGGGAAATCCTTATCACCATCCATGTAAAACTTGATTTCGCCTTCGCCCCACCAGCCGTTATTGTGCACACCCCATGCCATGTAGGTGCCTACGTAATGTCCCTTTCCTTTTATGTTGTCGACGATCGTATAAACCTGCTTGTACGGCTGCGGGTTCACCCGTCGGAACTGGGCATGAAAATAGGCCGTGTCGCGAGGAAGCTGCGTTTTGGCGTAGTCGATCTGGTAGTAAAGGCGCATCGATTCCCGATCCAGGTTTTCCATCGTGATCCGCGCCCGCTTTCTGAAAGGCATCGTCCAATAGGAATTGAATGCGCTACCGGGATTCACCGCGATTGCGAGCGACGACAGGCGCGCGTACTTGCCCCATCCCATGGCGAAGAAGTCGCCTACCGGAACTTCAACCGACGGCTCCTTTTCTTCGTCCCAATACATTCTGATTATCGAATAGCGCCAGTTTCCTGTTGGCGTCATCCAGATGTGCTGAATCGCTCCGGGGCCTGATACATCGGCGAGGACGAAAGTCTTTCCAGGTTCGATGATGATGTAAGGGTTCACCTTCCATCCCTGCCCCAACTCCCGGGATTCATCAGCGGCGGTGCCCTGTGTGGCCATGCCGCCCTTGCCCTTTTCGCCGGTCGGGTTCTCGGGGCTCACCGAGAACGTCTTCGCATCTGAGAGGCGGTACAAATCTGCCAGCGTGTTTCCAGTGCCATTGTGCGGGACCTCCTGAGCCAATGCCGTAAACGTTGCAAGCAAACTCCCCAATATGAGTGCAATCTTGAGCCTCATCAATCCCTCCCAGAGATTCTTAACAGCAAGCGCTGCTCGGCATACGCAAGGCAGTGCGCACTACGTGTGTTAGAAAAAACTGACAACGAACTGGTTCACTGATCCGCGGCGCAACCATTTTGTCTAGTGTGTTCTGCTCTGTGAAGTACTCCCATTGGTGCCCCTCACGCACATCAGCGCGGCGAAGAGTGGTAGGGTGTAGTGCCCGATTCTTTCGTTCGTAGCGTTTCTTGGCGTTCCGCCTTATCTCGCCTAAGACATAACGCCATCCCGACATAAGTCGAGAACACGCGTACGCATAAGGGCATTCGCTCGTTCACGACATCGCAATCCGACTTTAAGCTGTTATCCGATAACGACGGCCGGCATTTTTGCGATTGAACGAAGGTTCGACACGCATGTCCGGTTGGGCAAGGCCTGACGGCACCTATGCGCCGGCCGAAAAACAGACCTACAACGTCCCTGAACAACAGCGGACCACAGCCCCTCGAGAGTGCGGCTCGAGGTTTCTCGCTGATTCAATCGTGCGGTTTGTACGCGCGAAAACTCCCGGATCAGTGCAGTCGAGGGCCTCATGAACCAGTTCAAATGCCTAAGGCTTCTTACCTCCACGATGCTTATTACTGCAGCGCTCTTCCTCAGCGCTGCGGCAGAAGCACAGACAGCACCGCGCATATTCGCCAGCGATCTTCAAAGCGGGCCGAGAAGTGGCGGGCAGGGAGGGAATGGCGCGTGGGTGACTGTCTATGGCTCGGGACTTGGAGCGACTAGAGGCACGTCGACCATCACTGTAGGTGGTATCCCTGCCGCTTCCTACGCCGTCTGGTCAGACAAGAAAGTTGCGTTTCAGTTGAGTGCTACTGCCGTAAGCGGCAACATCGTCGCGAACGTCGGGGGAGCCAGTTCGAATGGCGTGCCGTTTACAGTACGCGCGGGCAGGATCTTCTTTGTGTCGCCGACCGGCAGTGACACACAGAAGGGAACATTTGCTAAGCCCTGGAAGACTCTCGCTCGGGCTGTGGCAGCAATGCAGGCAGGCGACATCGCGTACGCGATGAATGGGACGTCAGCAACGACGCTGACCATAAACCGTGCCGGCACGAGCGGAAAGCCATTCGCAATCGTAGCTTATCCCAATGCAACGGTAACGGTTGGATCAACGGCTCAGAATTACGCGATAACAGCCTCAGGAGGTGCGTATAGCTGGTGGGTCGTCTCTGGATTAAACCTGCGTGCCGCGGTAGGAGCTGTAAACGTGGTTGGCGCAACAGACTGGCGGCTCGTCGGAAACGATATCTCGTGTCCCAGCGGGTCTGGAGCGGCGGCGTGTGTTCGAGCAAGTTCAGGAAGTAACTTCAAAGTTCTTGCGAACAAGGTTCACGATAGCGGCTCGACGACGAGCACTAATGTGGCGAGCTACTCGAGCGTGCACTTATCCGTCTCAAACGTCGAAGTAGGTTGGAACGAAATCGGCAACACGCGGTCTTGTCGAGCGCTCACCTTCTCAAGCGCAAGTGGCAATCTGTCCGGCCTCAGTGTTCATGACAATCACATACATGACGCTGTCTGTGACGGAATCAGCTTTGCGAATGTTGATGCGTCTGCAGGTGCCGTACACGCCTACAATAACGTGATCAAACGTGTGGGTACCGGGCCTGCTCCAGGGGGAGTCGAACAGAGTTACGCATGCATCCGAGCCGGGGGCAGCGGCACAGGTACTGTCCAGATCCTGAACAATACCCTGTATGACTGTGGCGCTCGCGGGAATGGTGATTCGGGCGCCATCGCTGCCGCCACTCCAGTTGCGGTAACGAACAACATCATCTCTGTGCAGCCGGGGCAGCAGTTTATTACTCCGAATACCAGCTTGTCTTTCATCTCGGGCATCAACGATGTGTTCTGGGGTGATAGCTACATACCCGCTCCGTTTACGAGCTCAATCAACCTTGACCCGCAGTTTGTGGATGCCGCGAACTCGAACCTAGCCCTGCAAGCTTCCAGCCCCGCGATCGACAAAGGTGCGAATACCGGCGTAGCCGCCGATATCGCAGGAGTAGTCCGCCCGCAGGGCAAAGCGATAGACATCGGCGCATACGAATATTCCGGTACAACTACGCCCGGAACCGGCCAACTTACGTTGACTCCGACAGCTCTGAGCTTCGGAACAGTGACGGTAGGGAGCAGTAACACTCAGACGGTCACTGTTAGCAATGTCGGAAGTGCAAGTGTAGCGATTTCGCAGATGACAGTGTCTGGAGCCGGGTTCAGCGCCTCCGGGTTGTCGCTCCCGAGGACGTTGTCCGCCGGCGAGTCGGCGTCATTCACGGTGACGTACACTCCGCAAACTGCAGGTAACGCATCGGGCAGCGTAGCGCTGCTCAGTAATGCGGCAACTTCAACGACCACCGTTCAACTGTCCGGTTCTGCGGTAAGTCCTGCCGGCACTTTGAATGTCCCGAGCACTCTCAGCTTCGGCAGCGTTGCTGTCGGCAGTAGCACTACACAGAATGTGACCATCACGGCGAGCACAGCGAGCGTGAGCATCTCGCAAATCGCCGCTTCCGGAACCGGCTTCAGTGTCAGCGGTCTTGCTGTGCCCACAACACTAGCTGCAGGTCAGAGCGCAACTATGGCGGTAAAGTTTGCACCGACCGCGGCCGGCACAGCGTCCGGCAGCATTTCGATTCTCAGCAACGCTTCGAACTCGCCGAACACCATTTCCCTGACCGGCAGTGGTGCAAGCCAGTCCGGTTCGCTTACTGCCAACCCGACCACTCTTGCTTTCGGCAACGTTACAGTGGGAGCCAGCACTACACAAAATCTAACGGTAACGGCGAGCACTGCCCCTGTCACGATCACGCAAGCGACGGTGACCGGGAGCGGTTTCAGCGTGAGCGGCGTGACTCTGCCCGTTACGCTTTCGCCGGGTCAGAGCGCTACATTTCAAGCAAAGTTCACTCCAACGCTTGCGGGAACGGTCAGTGGCAGCTTGTCGCTGGTCAGTAATGCCACGAACACGCCCACGTCGGTCGCCTTGTCCGGGACTGGTATCGCAGCAACGCTAAACTGTCCTTGCTCTATCTGGAGTAGCAGTACGGTACCACCGTTGGTGGATGCCAATGACAGTCAGGCGGTCGAACTGGGAGTGAAGTTCAAGTCGGACGTGAGCGGCTACATCACAGGCATTCGTTACTACAAGAGCAGTAATAACACCGGCACTCACATGGGCAATCTCTGGACCACGACTGGCACAAGGCTCGCCTCGGCCACCTTCACGAACGAAACTGCTTCCGGATGGCAGCAGGTGAATTTCTCGAATCCTGTGCCGATCACTGCCGGAACCGTTTACATTGCGTCTTACCACACGCCAAGCGGTCATTACGCCAACAGCCAGAACTACTTCGCAAGCACCGGTGCTGATAATGGGCCGCTACACGCGTTGCAGAATAGCGTCAGCGCGAACGGTGTGTACGCCTACGGTGCCACGAGCAGCTTCCCGAATCAGACCTGGGCTGCGTCCAACTACTGGATTGATGTGGTTTTCACAACCAGCGTGTCATCTCTACCGGGCACATTGGCAGCGACTCCGACGTCGCTGAGCTTCGGTTCGGTGAGTGTCGGAAGCAGCAGTTCGAAGACAGTGACGTTGAGTGCCAGCACATCGAGTGTGACTATTTCGCAAGCTAACGTCACTGGGGCAGGGTTCTCGGTGACGGGCCTGACTCTGCCAACGACGATCGCTGCCGGACAGAGCCTGACGTTCGCCGTGAGGTTCGCACCGACAGCGGCAGGGACCGTGAACGGCGGCCTGTCGGTAGTCAGCAACGGGTCAAATTCGCCGCTCACAATTCCGCTGAGCGGCAGCGGAACGTCAGTGACAACGGCACACTCGGCTACCGTAAGTTGGGTGGCGAGCACTTCGACCAACGTCGTTGGCTATTATGTTTATCGCGCGACGCAGTCGGGGGGGCCGTACACGAAGCTCAACTCGACGGCTGTGACCGGCACTCGCTATACGGATTCGAACGTCGTTGCTGGTACGACCTACTACTATGTCGTTACGGCGGTCAACTCAAGCGGTACCCAGAGCGCGTACTCGACTCAGGTAGCTGGCACAATCCCCACTCCCTGACCGTTAAAGCTAAAGAGCCGCATGCGAGTGTGCTCACGCATGCGGCTCTCCTGGTTGATAGCTGTCTTAGCGGTTCAGTTTAGGGCAAGACTCAATTGTTCTCGCCAGTGCGGCAGGCGAAGGTCGAAACAGCGGTGAAGTTTGTCATTGGACAGGACAGAGTATGGGGGGCGTTTCGCAGGGGTAGGATATTCTGCGGTTGTGATCGGAGTGATTTGTATTCCGCGAAGCCACTCCAAGCCCTGCCGTTTTCCGTACTCTGAAATTGGAGCATCATCGACGATCGCCTGTGCAAACTCCGCCCAAGTTGCTTGCCCAGCGGCGGTGACGTTGTAGATCCCGCTCGCTTCCTGAAGCTCATAAGAACTCATGCCACGGAGTTCTCCAAGTATTTGTGCCGTCGTAGTTGCCAAGAAACGCGACCACGTTGGCCCGCCGAACTGGTCGCAAACGATTCGCAACTGCTGGTCCTGAGAGGCACGACGCAGGACTGACAAGAGAAAGTTGGTCCCTCTTGTTCCGAATACCCAGGATGTGCGCAATATAAAGTGTGCGGCTCCGCTCCGGGTCAGCAAGAGTTCGCCTTCCCGCTTTGTGCGACCGTAAACGTTTATTGGATTGGGTTGAGCATTCTCGCTGTACGGGGAGGACGCGTTTCCATCGAAGACATAATCAGTGGAAAAGTGAACTACAGAAGCGTCTAGTGCCGCGGCCTCTGTTCCAATCACTCCCACGGCAGTTGCATTAATTGCGGTCGCCTCTTCCTCATGGCTCTCAGCTGCGTCCACAGCCGTGTAAGCGGCTGCGTTGACGATTACGTTCGGAGCGAAATTACGGATGACGCTCCTAAGTTGATCGTGACACGCCAAGTCTGCTGCCGTTCGTGCGAAACCGGTTACCTCGCCAAGAGGAGACAATTCGCGGCGCAACTCATATCCAACTTGGCCGCTTTCACCAAGCAACATGATTCGTTGACGCATCGTCACTCGTAGTACCGCGCTGCGGAAAAAGGAGCCGCTGAGGCATCTTTGGCGGACACCAGGGCGGTCGTTGTAATGGGCCACTCGATGCCAAGTTGCGGATCGCTCCACAACAGCGTGTGCTCGCAGTCTGGCGCGTAGTATTCGGTCGTCTTGTACAACACGTCTGCACCCGCCGAGAGCACAAGGAAACCGTGTGCAAAGCCTTCAGGAACCCACAACATACGTCTGTTGTCGGCCGAGAGAATTACCTGGGTGCTGTTGCCGAATGTAGGCGAGGACCGCCGCAAATCAACAGCAACGTCGAATATCTCACCCGTTATGACGCGGACGAGTTTTCCCTGCGGGCGTGGATTCTGGTAATGAAGACCTCTCACAACCCCGTGAATCGAGAACGAATGATTGTCCTGTACAAATGTGCGATCCAGTCCACATTCGGCAAATGACCTTCGGTTGTAGCTCTCCATGAAAAACCCACGAAAATCCGAAGCTAGGCGCGGTTCAAAAATCTTTATCTCCGGTATCGAAGTCTGGATCACCTTCAAAGCCGGATCGCTCTTTAGAATCGAGGGTGTGCTAGACATAGCCATTTAGGACAGGCCGCCACTTAGCGCATTCCGAGGCGGCGCCCTCCTCATCAATGTTCGTGGTTATGCGGCACTGCCGCGGGCTGGGATGTGCTAACTGCACCGGGGAAATGCAGCCCGTGTTCGGTAGCAAGGTCCTGTTCTGGCAACTCTCCGAAATAACGCTTTTCCAGTTGGAACGAGATCGGCGTTCGGATGTTCTCAATTTCTTTTTGCACCCGCTCCCGCTGCAACGCAGTTCGAATCTGATCGTGCACTTCAGCAAAGGGGCGCTTCTTGCGCGATTCAAGTCGATAGATGCAGAAACCCGGGCCGTCGGCCAGGACTGTGGAGACTTCTCCCGGGGGTAGATCGCAGACGTGGCGGTGTCCATCTGGAAGAGTGTGACATGCGATCGGACCCAGACGAACCTGCAGCCCAGGTTCCTGCCGATGCAAGCCAGTGATCTCTCGCTGCAGCGTCTCAAAGCTCTCGCCTTCTGCGGCGCGCTTTCGTGCCGCTTCAGCCCGGGCAGACGTTAAGCGCCTCTCTTCATCGGTGTTCTTTGCCGATGCGGCGATCGCGATGCGACTGACCACGACGTCGGCGTACTCTCGTTGATGGTCGAGGTAGTACTTCTGTATCTCCTCGGAGGAAAGTTGCGGTGGGTTGGACGCGATGTCACGAACAACGCTGGCAGCTAGCACTTGAAGCGCCGAGAATTTCTGGAGCACTTGTACGTTCGGCGACTGGTCTAGACTGCGGTCGCGTGCCGCCGCGGCCAAAATGAGCAGGCGCGAATATTCTGCAGCCAGCGAAAGGCGACTAGAAGCAGCCATGTTGGGATCCAGCGCGCGGACAAGAGCGTCAAATTCGTTTTTTGTGACGTTGATTTCGCACGTGCCTGACCCGGACGGGGACGCGTCGGGAGCACAACGATATCGGAGGCCAAGTACTCTCGCCTCCGGCCCTAGTCCAACCGTCTCGTCGCTGCGCCCCTCACGAGTAGGTGACAAACCTCTGGGTGCTTGCGCAAGCATCGGCGAGACGGAGAGGAATACGAGGCCGAGCGACACGAGCTTAAGGTGAGCTAGTCGGAACATATCTCCTCACTGGTGAATGCGAATCACGGCGCCTCTAGAAGGAACACCGGCGCTGTTCAGAATGAACATGACGTAGTATCCCGGCGGCGCCAGATTAGCGTTCGCCGGAGCTGTCACGCTGAGACCTCCAGCAGTCTGCGAAAAACTGAGGCGCAGGAATCTCTGATCCATGTCGAATGCGTGAGTTGCCGCAGAGATGCGTAACAGAGTTACCGAGGCGACGGACGCCGAATCTGGCGTTCCGACCGCAAAGCTCGATCCATAGGCCGCGTCGGCCGGCGAAGAAGAAATCACAGGTCGCGCTCCCTTGAACAGATATGGCGGCGAAAAGATCTCTGCATTGAACTGCGGATCAGGACCAACGCGACCGCTGCCCGCAACCAGAACCCTGCCATCGAGCAAAAGTACGGCGCTTCCATGGTACAAACGGCCATATTGCTGGGAAGCCATCGTTCTCCACGTCTTGGTGGCAGGGGACCATATTTCCGCAGCGAGTACGGAATTTGCGTAGTTCACGCCGTCACGAGTCGATCCTCCGCCTGTAGTCAGTACAGTGCCGTCAGGAAGCATCGTGAGGCTGTGAAATGCTCGAGGGAACGCCATGTTGGGCGTCTGCACCCAGGCGGGGGACGGTTGGGTCATATCGAGGGTGAAGGTCGTGGAAGCCGCTGGTGCAGTGGATACACTCACGTCGGCAGCCGATCCCGATTTCATGATTTTGCCGGGCTCGTACATCACCGCCGAGTGCCCGTCGCGAATGGTGGAGTCGATGGTGGTCCACTGTTCTGTATTTAGATCCAGGACCCGAGTAGTGGTCGCCTGTCGAGTGGTGCCTGCTTCCAAAATGCGGCCATCCGGCAACACAAATAAGAACGGGTAGAGGTTCACACTGAATCTCGCGTTACGCATCTCCGTCCACGTATTCGTGCTGGGGTCATAGATTTCCGGGATATCGGCAATGCATGTCTCGCAGGTATCCGAACCGGAGACTGCGATCACTCGACCGTCGGGCAGCACAGTGGCGGTTGGATACCAGCGCGCATGGTGCATAGGAGCCACTGGCGTCCAGAGTTTGGTGACGGGGTCGAAGATGTCAGCATTTCGAACCCCTACTCCAAAGTCAGCATGTCCACCGATCGCCAATATACGCCCGTCTGCTAGAACGACGGCAGCGTTGCAGAACATGTTCGTGACATTGTTGGGTATTGGTGTAAATGCGCCAGTGGTTGGGTTCCAAAGCTGCGCTGACGTTCCTCCGTTTGACGGCGGACCGTCCCACGACAGGACCTCGCCCGTGCGGGTCACTACCATGTTGATCGCCACGATTGGCCAGTTGAAGGGAGCACTCCAGGATCCGATCAGCGCCGCATCACTCGTGTTCGCAACTGTAACGGTGACGGGACTCGATGATGACTGATTTCCGACAGCATCTCGCGCGACGGCGGTGATGGAGTGAGAAGCGTTGGTTGCGGTTGCGCTGTCCCAAGTCATGGTGAACGGCGCAGTGGTTTTCTCATTCCCAAAAGGCACGCCGTCGATAGCAAACTGTACCCCTGCTACACCCACGTTGTCTGAGGCACTGGCCGTGAGCGTCACCGCGCCTGAGACTGTTGCTCCATCCACGGGTGCTGTCACAGAAACGGTTGGAGGTGTTGTGTCTGAGGGAGGCGGCGAAGAAGATCCGATTGGTGTGTTCATGTCGGTTTGGATCTCGCTCGCGGTTAACGCCCGGTTATAGAGACGGACTTCATCGATGAGCCCAGAGAAGTACTCACCCCAAACAGCATTACCTCCGATTCGCAACATGCCTGACGAAGACAGAATGTTGCCGCCGAGCGTACGACTGCTGGCCTGGGTACCATTCAC
>Ga0196970_1001575_pt1 | contig 14578 bp, 10 predicted proteins | sample S1v_513CmetaG_FD_148672 | JGI IMG/M metagenome (GOLD analysis project Ga0196970, IMG submission 148672) | Soil microbial communities from Anza Borrego desert, Southern California, United States - S1+v_5-13C | ecosystem: Environmental > Terrestrial > Soil > Desert | place: USA: California... | reverse complement strand
GCCGGGTCGCCAGGTCGCCCATGGGGAGGCGGGCCGGCAGCCCCAGGTCGGTCAGGGGAGAGACCTTCGGGTAGACTGTGAAGCGCTGGATCTCATCAAGCCGCTGCACCATCCCCGCCATGCCAAAGGGGTCTCCCGTCTGCAGCGTGATGCCTCCGACCTCATACCGTCCCCGCTTGTTGCCGAAGAGGCTGTACCGCTCGGTGATGCTCTGGTTGGGCGAGAGCGTGACGATGCGGCAGAACGGCTCGCTCGCCATCTGCTGGGGGCGGCTCTCGATGAACTGGAGCCAGGGCACCGGCATGCCGGTCGGGTTTTTGATGCGCAGCGTCACGGTGATCGTCTCGCCCAGAAAGATCCGGGCGTCAGACAGCTCCCGCACCACTTCCAGCCGCCGGCCCGCGTACTCCAGCGACAGCCGCGTCAGCAGATAGACCCCGACCGCAAAGTAGAGAATGGTGTAGAGCGGGCGCCCCGGAATGAGGAGCGCACCGATCAGGTAGATCCAGAGGTAGGAGCGCATCGCTACTTCGCCTCGGCTTCCACGGGTGCGGCAACCTGTTCCAGCACCGCCTTGACCACCTGTTCCGCCGTGCGGCCACGCAGGTGCGACTCGGGCCGCAGAATGATGCGGTGGGCCAGGACCGGCTGGGCGACCTGCTTCACATCATCGGGGATGACGTAGCCGCGGCCTCGGATGCCGGCCAGCGCCTGGGCCGCCCGGAACAGGGCGATGGAGCCCCGGGGCGAGGCGCCGATGGCTGCGTCCGGGTGGCGCCGGGTGGCGTGGACCAGTTCGGCCACGTAGCGGCGGATGTCATCGCTGACGTGGATGGATCGAACCTGCTGCTGCACCGCCAGCAGCTCCTCCGGCGTCGCCACGCTTGAGAGTGACTCGATGGGGTGCCCGTGCTGCAGCCGGGCGAGCATCGCATCTTCATCTTCGACGGAGGGGTAGCCGAGGCCAAGCTTCAGGAAGAAGCGGTCGAGCTGCGCCTCAGGCAGGGGGAAGGTGCCTTCCTGCTCGATGGGGTTCTGGGTGGCCAGGACAAGAAAGGGCCGGGGCAGCTTATGGGGCACGCCGTCCACGGTCACCTGCCGCTCTTCCATCGCTTCGAGCAGAGCGGACTGGGTCCGGGGCGTCGCCCGGTTAATCTCGTCGGCGAGGACGATATTGCCCATAATGGGCCCGGCCTTGAACTCAAAGGCCTGGCTCTTCAGATTGAAGATGGAGACGCCGGTCACGTCGGTGGGGAGCAGGTCCGGCGTGAACTGAATCCGGTTAAAGCTGGCTCCGACCGAGGCGGCCAGGGCCCGGGTCAGCATCGTCTTGCCGGTGCCGGGCACGTCTTCGGCCAGCAGGTGACCTTCGCAGAAGAGGGCCACCAGGGCCAGTTCGATCGCCTGCGCTTTCCCGATGATGACCTTCGCGACGTTTGCCTGGATGCGTTCAGAAAGGGTGCGAATGGCTGTTGTCTCTGTCACGATGACGGGACCTCCTTCGGCTGGGGACGGCTGTCAATAACTCCGAAGGGTTCGGCAGGACGGCTGAATCCCCCTCCTACTCTGTGCGCAGCAGGAATGATTCATGCAGGAGGCTAACTATTGCGGCAAAGGGGGCGATACCTGATGGTCTGGTATATGACCTTCGTCTGGCTGCTGCTGGTGTCGATGCTCTCCATCTTCCTGCATGAGCTGGCCCACCATCTGCTGGGGCGCCCCAGCGAGGTGGGGCTGGCGCACAACTACCCCCTGGTCCCGCTGACCCTGGAAAATCGAACCAGGTCCATCGTGGGGACCCTGGCAGGGCCCACGGCGAACCTGGTGTTGGGGCTGGTCTGCTACGCCGGCTACCACTGGCTGGGCGGTTGGGGCTGGTACTTCCCCGCGGCAGCGAACCTGGGCCTGACGCTCTTTGCCGCTGTGGTCAACCTGCTGGTTGATACGGTGAACCGCAAGCCGGCGAACGACCTGCAGGAGGCCAGCCACCTGCTCGGCCTGCCGATGCTGGTCCTGCCGGCCCTCCATGTGGGGCTCACCGCCCCGCCCCTCTATGCCCTGTGGAAGGTGCTGGCCGTGACCATCGGGAGCGGGCCATCGGCGGTGGCCTTTCTGTTCGGCTCCTACTTGTTGGCCGGGTTGATTCTGATGGGCGTGGACTCGGTGTTCCGGGTCCGGTTTCGGATCATTTGAGGCGAATACAGTTTGTAGCCGCAGACTTCGCAGATGATGGGAGTTGATCCGGGCCTATCCCCCGGCTCGGGTCAACTGTGCACGCCCGCACCCCAGAAATGCATGCACGGATGACCTGAGAGCCTGGACGCGCCCTGAAAGGGGCATTCCGCAAGCTCTCAAGTCATCCGTGCATGGAAAACCGGGGGGTTACCTTGCATACTTGGAATGAGGCCAGGCCGCCCCGCCGCGGGCGGTGGGGCGCCGGGCCTCCGTCCGTTGCCCGCTGGCCTGGCGGGCGGAGGACGGGGTTCGCTAACCCGGGGGCCGGCGAAAGGCACCCTCGTGCATCGACAGCAGGTAATCGATCTGCCCCTGCAGCGCCCCGTCGGCGCCCTGGCGGGCAGCGGCCTCGGCCTGGATCAGGCTCTGGGCATGCGCCTACAGCCCGGTGGAAAGTAGGTTGTCCGCCGCCTGGCGGGCCGCCGTTTCAGCGTTCACCTTCTGGTTCGTGAACTGCCTGGCCGCATCCAGCGTCTGGGCGTCGCCCTGCTGGCGGGCGGCAGCCTCTGCGCTCACGGACTGATCGACGTCGTTAGTCAGGCTGGCTTGCACTGTAGCATCGTTGGGCTGCCGGGTCCTGGCCTCCTCGTTGATCGGGTTCGTCAGGCTGGTCAGCAGTTGGGCTTCGCGGTCAGCGTCGCCCGCAGCTGCGCATCCGCCGCCTCACGGGCCATTACGCAGATTGGAGCTACCGAGGATGTCAACTGGGGCATTATCCATTCATAGTGGCCTGGGGAGTTTATCCCGGTATCTGCGTAATCCCCTAATCTGCGTAATCTGCGGTTAAAAGAATTCCCGCGCCATGGCAGTTAGCCTGGTCATCGTCTGCCAGTTGCGCGCCGTCGCCGCTACGCCCAGCTTCTTCTCCAGGAGGGCGCCCGTCAGCTTCGACTTGTGTGAGGGCTGGCGGTAAAGCAGGTAGACCTCGCTACCGATCGCCCGGTACTCGTCCGAGCCGGTATCAACAGCCGCCAGCCGGTCGATGCCCTCCTGCGGCGGGGCCTCAGCCAGGAGCGCCACATGCAGGCTCTCCCCCTCCCCCGCGGCGAAGGGGCAGTTGGCGATAATCCGCTCCATCTCATCTACCGTGCACAGCACCACAGGCACATCAAACCCGAAGGTCTCCTCAATCTGCGCCTCCATACGCCGGCGGAGCGCCTCCCGCTCCTCGTCCGACTCGAACAGCACGTTGCCGCTCTGAATATAGGTCCGCACCCGGCCGAGCCCCAGCGCTTCACACATGCGCTGCAGCTCGGCCATTTTGATCAGCCGGTGACCGCTTACATTAATGCCCCGTAGCAGTGCGACCCAGATCCCCAATGGCACCACCTCCAACCTACTCATCAAATATGATAACAAATGCACGAATTCCGCACCTCCCTGTAGTTACAAAAAGATGAGCGGACCGGTATAGACCGGCCGCCAGATCAGTCCCCTACAGAGAGAGAGGAAGCGCTATGAAACAAAGAAGATCCCTGCTGAAGTTTGCCTCCGTGCTGATGCTCTTCGCCATGCTCTTCGGCTACGCCCCCATCACCCGGGCGTCCGGAGCGGTGACAGTGACATCATCCGCCAGCGCCAGCCCTGCCAAGGCAGAGCCTGGCCAGACCGCCACCATCACCGTCAACCTGAACGCCAGTGCGGATGCAAACACCCTCGTCTACCTTGTGGTCAACGACCCCAACGGCGGTGAGGCCTTCTCCGCCACGAAGGATAACCAGGCCGTGGCCGCCGGGGTGCCCACTGCGGTGTCCTTCCAGTGGACCGTGCCGGCCAATGCCGCCCTTGGCACCTACCGGATTCAGACCGGCATTTTCGGCGCTGGCTGGGCCGGACAGTACGAGTGGAACTGGCAGGCCGGCCAGATGACCGTGGCAGAGCCCGGCCAGGGCGGCGAAGAGCCCCCGCCCGGCGGCGGCGGCCCGGTTCCGCAGGAGCCGTACGTCACCGAAATCGCCGTGACCCCGGCTGAGGTAACCGCCGGTACCCAGGCGGCCATCACCGCCACCGTTACCACGGCCGAAACCAAGCAACTCCTGGTCGACGTCGAGGTCTACGACCCCGCCGGCACCAAGATCTATCAGAAGATCTTCGACAACCAGACCCAGACCGCAGGCAGCGCCAAGTCCTATGAGGTCGCCTGGGCAGTGCCGTCCAGCGCCGTCGCCGGCACCTACCGGACCCAGGTCCATCTCTTCGGCGCCGGCTGGAGCAGCTACGAGACCGCCGGCAAGAGCGCCGACTTCACGGTGAAGGCCGCCGCCGAGCCTGTGCCCGCCTTCACCTCCCTGGCCACGGCTTCACCGGCCGTCGCTAACCAGGGCGAGGCGGTCACCGTGACAGCCAGCCTTACCTCGACCATCGATGCCACGGCAGATGTCCTGGTCAGGCTCACCGCCCCCAGCGGGGCGGCCGTCCACGAGCAGACCTTCGCCGCCCAGACCTTCACGGCTGGCGTCGCCACAGCTCTGACCACCGCCTGGACCGCCCCGGCGGACGCAGCGCTCGGCACCTACAAGGTGGCCGTTCTGGCCCGGAAGGCGGACGGCAGCGTCATCTACCATACCTCCGAGGCGGCAGGGCAGTTCACCGTCAAGGACCCGTCTGGGGCCGACCCGGTCCCTGACCTGGCCTTTGTCGGTGCCGCCTCCGTCACCCCGATGGAGGCTGTGGCCGGCAGCCCCGTCAGCCTCCTGCCCCGCATTACCAGCAACCAGGACAAGACCGTGCTGGTCGACGTCGAAGTGATCGATCCCACGGGCGAGTCGGTATTCCAGCAGGTCTTTGACAACACCGCCCTGTCTGCCAACGTGCCCGTGGAGTTCCCGCTGACCTGGAACATCCCGGCCACCGTTCGTAACGGCGCCTACCAGGTCGTCATGGGCGTCTTCGGCCAGGGCTGGGACGGCATAATCGACTGGCTTGGCCCTGTCGGCCAGTTCAGCGTGAGCGGCGGCACGGGCGAGGGCCCCGGTTCGGAGGGCCCCGGCGGTGAAGACCCAGGTGAGGAGCAGCCCTCCGGCCCCATCCAGGCCACCGCTTCCTTCCTCCACCCGTCGATCATGGCCGGCAACGACACCTATATTCAGGTCGCCGCCACCAGCCAGGTGGATCAGGATGTGCTGGTCAACATCGAAGTGCACGATAGCGACAACAACAAGGCGTTCCAGCGTGTCTACCACCTGCAGCACCTGACGGCGAACGAAACGAAGCAATACAACGTCCGGTGGGTGATTCCCGCCAGCCAGCCCGGCGGCGACTACACCGTGGCCGTCAGCTTCTTCAAGCCCCAGTGGGCTGAGTGGCTGGCCACCTTCCAGGGTGCGGCGCCCATTTCCGTGGCGCCCAACCCCGACCCGTGGGCCACGCCGCCTCCGCCCCCCGCTCCCGCCTCGCTTCCTGCCTATCCTGCGCAGATGCCCGACTACCTGAGCATCGGCGTCACCGCCTACCCCGACCACGAAGGCCTGACGGGCTGGATGCCCGAGACCGGCATCCCCTTCAGCTACGCCTACCAGTACCTGGCGGCCGGTGTCAACACCGCCGACGGCTGGGCCACCTGGGGCGGCGACGACCGGTTCGCCTACAACTACGCCTTCAGCGCCGACGCCCACGGCTACATGCCGGTCTTCACCTACTACAACCTGCTCCAATCCGACGGCCCCTGCAGCGGCTGCAACGAGGCGGAGAAGGACCTGGCCCACCTGAACGACCCGACCCTGATGAAGGCCTACTTCGAGAACTTCATCAAACTGCTGAAGGATATGGGGCCGGGCACGTACAACGGGCGCCCCGGTTTCAGCAAGCCCCTGATCATCCATGTGGAGCCGGACCTCTCGGCTTACGCCCAGCAGGCGGTGCTCGACAGTAGCCGCTGCTATGGCTTCTGCAGCGGCCAGGGCAACGACCCCGCCCTGCTTAACGCCTCCGTCGCCTCTGCGGGCGTGCCTGAGGTGGCAGGTTTCCCGAACACCTACCAGGGCTTCCACTGGGCGCTGCTCCACCTGCGGGACCTCTACGCCCCCAACGCCATCATGGCGACCCATGTGAGCGGCTGGGCCACCATGTACGACCTGGGCGGCGACCGTGACCCCTGGCTGGACGCGGAAGAGCTTGGCAAGGTGGCCGGCACCTTCGCCGCCCTGAGCGGCACGCAGCTGGTGCCCGCCGGGGTCTCCACCTACGACCTCGTCTTCAACGATGTGGCCGACCGTGACGCCGGGCACTATGCCTCCATGGGCAAGCAGACCTGGTGGGACCGGACCAACCTGACCTTTCCCAACTTCCACCGCTGGGAGGAATACATCGCCAACATCGGGCAGGTGACGGGCAAGCGCCTGGTCATCTGGCAGATTCCCACGGGCAACCAGTACTTCGCCACCATGGACAACTCCTACGGGCACTACCAGGACAACAAGGTGGAGTACTTCTACGACCACATGCAGGAACTGGCCAGCTACGGCGTGGTCGCCCTGCTCTTTGGCCGGGGCAACCCGGGTTCCAACGCCCACTGGGATGAGAACCAGAACGGCGTGACCAACGGAACCCCGTTCTGCACCACCGCCGGCATGGGCCATGGCGAGATCTGCAACACCAACATCTCCACCGTTCCCGACGATGATGGCGGCTACATCCGGATGCGCACTGAGGCGTATCTGCAGGATCCGCTGCAGGTGCGGTAGGTGTGAGGACGGGCGCCCCCGGTATGCGGGGACGCCCGTCCTTTCTCATGTGAGCAGGCTTGTTCTATTAGGGGCACTTGTCCCGTATCCATGTCAAAGAGTCCCGGTGCCGGGCTCGGATCAACCGACAACGGGGGGAGCCCGGATTGGATTGGAAAGCAGGGCTGGTTACGTTCCTCGTCATCTTCCTTGCCGAATTAGGGGACAAGACACAGCTGATGGTGATGTCGATGTCGGCGCGGTCAAAGTCACCGCACATCGTCTTCTTCGGCGCCGCCCTGGCTTTGATCGCCTCGTCGCTGTTAGCGGTCCTGGCGGGGGATACGATCCTGCGCATGGTGCCCATCAAGCTGATCCGGTTCGCCACGGGAACGGCCTTCATGGCGATCGGCGGTGTACTGGTGCTCAAGGCGCTCAGGTAAAGGAAAGGGACCGGGATCCTCAGAAGAGGACCCGGTCCCCATGCTTTGCAGGCACGTGGCAGACATCGGTAAGACATCCGGCAAGCACCGGTGGTTATTCGGCAGTCATTCGGCAGTCATTGGGCAGACATCCGGCGAGCAACGGCAGACAGCCGTCATACACTCGGCATACATTCGGCAGACATCCGTCATACACTCGGCAGACATCCGTCATACACTCGGCAGACATTAGGCATACATCCGGCAGACCTTCGTCATACACTCGGCAGACATCAGTCATGCACTCGGCAGACATCCGTCATGCACTCGGCAGACATCCGTCATGTACTCGACAGACATCCGTCATGCACTCGGCAGACATCCGTCATACACTCGGCAGACATCCGTCATGCACTCGGCAGACATCCGTCATGCACTCGGCAGACACGAAGTTGTTAGCTCCCCGTGCTCTGGTAGCGCCGCTCCCCCCAGCCCCACAGGCGCACACTGACCGCCACACTCGCCCCCGCTGCCAAGAAAGGCACCACCAACCCCAGCACCGACCCGCCCTTTCCCAGGGCATAGCTCAGCGGCACATAACCGATCGCCGCCATGGGCAGCAGGCTCAGGAAAAGCCAGCGCAGCGCCTTGGGGAAGATCTCCTGCGGGTAGTTGACCGCGGCCAGAGGGGCGTTCACCGCGAAGGTCTGCAGCTCATCGATCCGGGTCAGCCAGAAGCCCGCCGCTGCCACCGCCAGGTAGATCGCCCCGATCACCAGGCAGCCCGCAAACGGCACCACCAGGCAATAGACCCAGAGCCACACCGGCGCACCTACGCCGTTCAGCCCTACCACCACCAGCAGCAGCCCCTGCAGAAAGGCCCCCACCCGCCCGATGTCAAAGTTTCGGGTCAGCAGCGAGGCCAGCGTGGGCCAGGGGCGGATCAGCAGGTTATCAAACTCGCCCGTCACCAGATACCGCTCAAACAGGGTCACTTCGGACCCCAGCACCCGGAAGAGCCCGTTAGAAGCCGACGCCATGCCTGAAAGCAGGGCGATCTCATAGACGTTCCAGCCCGCGACGCTCGAATATCGGAAGAGGATCGCCGCCACCGTGAGAAAATCGATGGCGGTAATCACCCCATAGAGCACCGTGGTGAAGAGAAAATCGAACTTATACTGAAGCCGTGCCCGCACGCCCGCGCCAAGCAGCCGCAGGTATAACGCCACCTCTGACTACCCCCCTTGCACCACAACCCGGCGCAGCGCCCGGCCTGTCAGCCAGTAGCACCAGGCTGTCATAATCGCCGCCCAGGCCGCCTGAATCAGGACCTCCCGCCACCCGCCCATCCCCAGGTAGACCCGGATGGGATAGAACATCTGCGCTGAAAACGGCAGATACGGCGCAACCAGCCCCAGCCAGCCGGGCAGGATGTCCGACGGAACCCAGCCGCCCGACAGCAGCGCCACCGCCGAGTGGTAGGTCCAGTGCGCCCAGCGGATCTCCGTCGTCCACAAGGCGAGAATCCCCACGGTATAGGTCAGCGTCATGCCGACGTAAGCGCCCAGCAGCAGGCTGGGCACCGCCAAAGCCAGGCTCGCCGCCGATGCCGGCCGCGGGAAACCTACGGTCGCCGCAAAGATCAGCGCCAGGGGAAAGGCCCTGTAAAGCAGCTGATAGAGCAGGCTGCCGCCCTCCCGAGCGACCAGCAGCGGGAAATAGGGCACCGGCCTGGCCATCTCCAGGGCGATGGAGCCGGTGCGAATGCCTGCCTGAATGCCAAGGCCGGCGGGAAAGAACGTGGTCACCCAGGCAAAGACCTGGGCCAGCACCATCATCGACGTCATTGTCGGTGCCGTGTAAGGATCTGTGCTCGATGTTGCAGGAGCAACGGCCTGCCATAGCGCAATGTACACAAAGCCGAAGATCGCAGAGGCCACGCAGTTGACCATGTGCGACCACTTATAGGCGACGTTGCGCATGTAGCCCGTCCGACCGATGCGTGCGTAGAGCAAGGTACCCGCTCCTCCCCCCTGACCGCGAACCTTTCAGGCTGAACAAGGAATCATATCGTACAGAAGTTCCGTAATCGTGTCAATCGGTAGGATTGATAAGGAGGCACGTTTTCCGTGCAAAAGGTCGTGGCCCTGATCGTTGTTCTCATCGGTGCGGTACTGATGGTCAGAACGCTGGCAGCCACCTGGCTGCTGCTCCTGGTACTCGCCGCCGCTTTCGCCTGGGGCGCCTCGACGCGGGCGATCGGCAAATGGGGGTACATGGCTTCCATTGCCTGCGCCCTGCTGGCCCTGCCCGGTTTCATCATGCGGACGGTGCTGGCCAGCCTCAGCTTTGCTGTGGTGCTCCTCAAGTTCTTTGGCGTCCCGTTGCTGATTCTGCTTGGCATCTTCATGCTGGTCAGATCCTTTAAGCGGTAAAGGCGGTGCGGTTATGGTCATTCTGCCCGGCCTGCCCCGGCAAGTGGTTGATGCCCTGACCTCTCCGTCTGCGCAGGCCCGCTGGCTCGGCGGGACTGCCACAACGGCTGCACATGACGACCTGGCCTTCACTCTGTCGGCTGAAGGTCTTCCCGCGGCGACCATCCAACTGCGCCCCATCCTGGGCGCCGTCGAACTCCATGCCACCTGTGATGGTGATGCCGGCGAGTGGGACCGCCGCTTCGCCCGCCTGCGCCTCTACCTGGCGGCCCGCACCTGCCCGCGCCTTCACCTGATAGTCGATGACCTCCGGCGATCAGAGGACTTCTACCACCTTCTGGGCTGGGAGGCGGTAAGGGCGTACTCGCCTGACGAGTCATACAGGATCATGGTCACCCCGGGCGGCTCCATCCTCATGCTGGCCGGCCCGGGCAGCGATGTATATCAACATGTTGATGCTGCCTGCCGGGAACTGCCCCGCAACCAGGGGCTCTCGCTGCTGGAGCCAGGGCTGGTTGCCATCAAGGAACGGCTGACCGCCGCCGGTCACCCCATCGAATCAGAGCAGGTGGAAGCCTGGGGCGACCGGACACTGAAGCTCCGCGACCCCGATGGCTACCGGGTCATCCTCATCGAACCGAAGCGCCTGACCGACGAGGAGATCATCGCGCTCTATCTGGACGGCGCCCGGCTGGTCGCGGCCCTCCAATCTTTGAGCACCGACCAACTGGAAGCCGCCCGCGCCGAAGGCAAGTGGTCGGTCAGGGAGCTGGCACACCATCTGGTGACGGTGGAACTGCTCTCCATCGGCCAACTGATGGCGGGAATCGCAGAGCCTGACAAACCCTTCCGGCGCCACCCCTGGCTGCCTGACGACTACGCCCGGGGCCTGGGCAACGCGACCCGCCCCCTCGGCACCGACCTCGCCCTCTTCGACCTAACCCGGCGCCACATCGCCGGCCTGCTGGCCCATCTGCCCCACGCCTGGAACCATGTGATCCTGCGGGATAACGCCCCGCCCACCACCGTCCGAAACATGATCCATCAGCTCGCCACCCACACCCTCCACCATCTGGAGCAGATTGAAGCAAGCCTGTCATAAGCGACGCACTGAGGGGGGCGACCTGTATCGCCCCCCTTCTTCTTATCACGGCATCCCGCACAGATTCTCGCTCGTCCAGATCTTGTTGGCATAACCGAACAGGCCGTTCAGCGCCTCGATGAAGACTGGATGCTCAGCGGCCCACGCCGCCCCCAGCCTGCAGGCTTCGTCTCCCGACGACGCTGGCAGCGTCGCCCGGAGCAGGTCCGCATACGGACCGGTCGCTCCCTCCACCAGAACCGCAGCCTCGGGCGCCCGCCCGTTCTGCCCCAGCAGCATCGCCGTCAGGCGGAGCCGGGCTGCGGCCCGCACAGCCTCCGCAAAGTTCCCGGCACCTCTCTCGTCCACGGCATCGGGAGGCGCGACCACCCGCTGCGGGTCGAGCACATCCCGATACGCCTTCTCCGCGTCGGTCAGCCGCCCGAACCGCTCGTGGGTAACGCCGTCGACCAGCCGCCAGTAGCCCCAGTCGCCTTGGTCATAACGCCGGTCGATCAAGGCAAACTCGGCCCCTGTCCAGCGGTACCGGTCCGTCCACGCCCGCTGCGGCCCGGCGCCCACGGAACCGATCATCCCGCCGTGCAGGACCAGGTCATGTCCGGTGACCTCCAGTTGCATCGAAGCCATCTCCATCCGTCCCGGAAGCGTGGTGAAGGCCCCGGGCGTCCACTGCGATACGAAGACCTTGTGGTGGGCGGTATGGGCTCCGGACATGGCCGATCCCCAAACGATCTCCGGCAACCTGTCACCGGCCAGGTCGGCCACCTCGTACAGGAAGATGCCCTGCACCTCTTCGCCGGGAAGACGTTCCGCCGTCCATCCTCCATCTGTTTGATTGATGACGATCAGCGTGCCCGCCCCGGTCATCGGCCGCTTCTCTCCCCAGACTCTGGGCGCCGTGATCACCTCCGCCGCCCCATCGCCGTTGAGATCCGCCTCCAGCACAGCGGGGCGCCAGCCCGTGGGATACCAGCGGTCATACAGCACTTTCAGCCGCTCCAGCGGCCGGTCGGTGACAAACGTCCGCATCCCTTCGGCTAACTCGTCCATGGTCAACGTGGAAGGGTCGTTCCGGCCCAGGGGACCCGTTATTTCAATGGCTGCGGTCGGGGGCTCGGTGCCATCTGATGGCGTTACAGCAACCGGCGCCGGTGCAGCACCACCCGCCGGCACTGCCACAGGGGACTGTGTTTCACGCCGGGCGCACCCGGCCATCAGCAGCATCGCGATCAACAACGGAAGATAACGGCGCATACCATCAACTCCCTCTGGCTCATGGGACGAATGCGCGCTTCGTTTTGTTCCCCTACCGGCGCCCCTGTCCCTTTGCAGGGACGGGGGCTCGTTTATTCTGCCCATTAAAACAGGCCCACCCCCTGGACGAGGAGTTCCTCGCCGCCCTGGAGGTGGGCCTGATCCGATTCTGTTCCCGGTGCTGCGGGAGGGCTAACTACGGGAGAAGCACCACGTCCTTGTAGACCTGGCCGCCGCCTTCAACGACCAACTCCACATGGGTCCGCCCCTGCGGCGCAATCGTGGCCGTCCAGTCGCCGTCCTCATCGACCGTCACCGTCTCGCCATCCAGCATCACAAGGTATCCGGGCATCGTCTTGCCGCTGATGCGTACCATGTCGCCTTCAGCCGCGATGGCCGTCACCTTCAGCGGATTGGTCACGATGAACCGGAGGAAGCCGACCGCCTTGCCATCCTTCGTCGTCGCAATCAGGTCGTAGACGTTCTGGCCGGCGCCCACGGGTACTTCCAGGCTAAAGGCGCCGTTGGCCTCCACCTTGACGGCCTTCCCGTCATACGTCAGGCGGGTGCCAGGTTCCACACCGCCGGACAGGGTGACCTTACCGGCTGTGGTCACGGCAGGCGTGTTCTTGACGTAGACGATCTGCGCCGTGGTCGTCGCCCGGTTGCCCGCAGCATCCGAGACCATGAACTCCAGCGTGCGTGCGACGCCGGCCTTCAGAATCACTTCTGCCGAGAACGAGCCGTCGGCCGCAACGGTCAGAATCGATCCGTCCATCAACAACGTGGCGCCTGGCTCGGTCTTGCCCGTGATCTTGTAAATCGGCGTGTTGACCTGCATGGGCACCGAGACGGTCAGCTCAGGCGCCTGGGAGTCAACCATGACCACCCCGCTCCAGCTGCCCTTGTTGCCGGCGGTGTTGGTCACCGTCACTTCAACCTTATTGGCGCCTTCCTTCAGTTCCTTGGCGATGGTGACCTTACCGGCCGAGTCGGCCTGAACCGTGCCACTGCCATAGTTGACGAACGCGTAGGGCTCCGTCTGAACGGTGCCCGTCACGATCGTCTTGACCGAGGTGCCCGGAAGGGTCACGGTCACCGGCACATCCTTGCTCTTCTCGTACTTCACGGTGAAGGTGGCGCCCAAGTTGACACCTGACACCGTCAGCCTGATCTTGTTTTCGCCTTCGGTCAGGGGCAGGGTCAGGTTGAACCGGCCCTTGGCATCGGCCGTGGCACTCTTGCCCCCAGCGCTGACCGTAGCTCCGGCGGGTGCCGTGCCCGACAGCTTCAGGACGCTCTGGTTCGTGGCCGTGGGGAACGGGTCGAGCATGACCGGCGCGTGGTAGTAGTACATGTAGCGCTGATAGGGCCGCCCGTCGCTGCTCTTGGCGTCCAGGAAGAACCAGGTCACGTTGCCCAGTTCGGTCTCGTTGCTCGTAAAGGTCATCAGGCCGCTGGACTGGGAAGGGCTGACAGCCTTCTGCAAGGCGCCCTGCGGCAGCCACCGCCGGCCTTCGGCTTCCAGCCTGTAACCCTGGCCGCCGGCTGTCACGGTAGCCTGGAACGGCCCGACACCAACGCTGGTGAAGCCTCCCGGCGTCACAGTAAAGGCGGCAGGCGTCTTGGCGATGGCATCCGTCACCAGCTTCTTGAACGCCGCGGCCTGGGTCGGGTTATCGCGCAGGCGGCCGTAGCTCTGCCTGCCGTAATACTGCTGGCTCAGGTCATAGGGCAGGAAGGACCAGGCAAAGTCATCACCGATGTTGTTGATGGGCGAACCCGTAAACCCTTCCTTGAAGGTCCAGGTCTGGTTGCCGCGCAGGGTCAGGTAGGGTTGCCACTTGAACACCACCGCCCGGTCAGTCAGGGCACCGAAATACGACTCACCGAAGTGGAAGCCGATCTGGTAGAAGAAATCCTGGATCTGGTTGGTCAACTGGTTCCCGGAGATGCGGAACTGGAAGCTGTTGGTGCCCCAAACGCCGGTGGCACCCGTGGAGCTGGTGGTAATGACCGGCATGAAGTAGAGGACGTCCCGGTCAAACTCGTCAACGGGGCCGTAGTCGTAAGACTCGGCAGCAGGCGCCTGCAGCACCTTCACCGCTTCGGGCGACTTGGCCAGCACGCTGAGCACCGCCGCCGGCAGCTGGGAGTATCCCTCGGCCAGGGCGCCATCCACCGGCAACCAGAGTTCCTCTTCGTCGACGGGAGTGTAGAGGCCGCGAATCACATTGGGGGTCAGTTCACGCCGGTCGGCATGGGTCCGCCCGGCACGCCGGTCCATCTCCGTCAGCAGTTCGGTGCGGATCAGGATCGCCCGGTCAAGCACCATCCACTTGCCGGTGGTGACAAAGCCGGCGACCTTCAGCTTGGTCGTCGGGTCGACGTAGATCTCCTTGCGGAGGTTGTCAATGGCGGCCCGCAGCTGGGGCATTTCGGCGGCAATGCGCTCCCGCACTTCCGTGG
>Ga0196970_1001574_pt1 | contig 14592 bp, 8 predicted proteins | sample S1v_513CmetaG_FD_148672 | JGI IMG/M metagenome (GOLD analysis project Ga0196970, IMG submission 148672) | Soil microbial communities from Anza Borrego desert, Southern California, United States - S1+v_5-13C | ecosystem: Environmental > Terrestrial > Soil > Desert | place: USA: California... | reverse complement strand
CGGCCTCAAGCGAACCATGGCTCAAGTCAGGATTCAACCAGACCACAACCTTGTCGTCAGCGTCCGGAACAAACGTGACTTTGATGACAATGACATTCTCGATCCCCCGCCTTGGCAGTTCGTACGGAAGCGGCACGCCCACGCTGGCTGAAGGATCAGGACGCATCGATCGCAGGTCGATGTCTCCGGGCACGGAATTTCCCTCGCCCTGCGCGGAAGTATTGAACGCGCTGTAGGCCCATGCCTTCAGCGAATTGCCGACAGCCAGGCGGCCCGTTCCTTTTTCGAAAAATTGGAATGCGGCGAAAAACTCTTCAGTGGTTACATCCGACAACGGCGAGATTCGGAAGCGAAAATAGAGCGTTCCCGAAGAGCCATTGTCTTGGTGAACCACCCCGCCCAGGATATCGGTTCCATCCCCGGTATTTTGTGCAAGCGTCGAACCCAGATCCGCCCACAACACCACCGCGCGGCAGGGCATGCCCGTCCAGACAAGGAACAGCAAAACGAGCCACCACGCGGCGCGTCGCTGCGAAGGTTGCCGCAAAATGCGGGCGAGGGTCCGGAACATTGGCTGAAGTATGGTGCCGTGGTCCGCGCGAAACAAGCCAGCGCCGCATCGCAGAAGCGCGGCGGCGGGTTCAACGTTAAGGCATGCCAAGACGGGGGATGGCCATCGCCGGGAATGCGAATGGCCTACAGCAGCAAACCCGCAGGCCCGCCAAGAACCGGAACGATTCTCAAGGTGCCCGACACGGCAGGATAGATGTAAGGGATCAATTCGGTCAGAAGCACCCAGAACAACGCGGGAATCGTGGCAATCAGCACTGCCGCTTTTCTGCGATTCAAGCTCTTTTCGAAGGTCACCCACGGCATCGTCGCCAGCCGATGCACCACGCATAGGACGAACGCGAAGACCAGGCACCAGATCCAGAAACACGGAGCCATGAGCAGCGGAACGGAAATCCCGTTCAACTCGCAGGCCAGCCGCCACGTGAGCTCGACAAATGTTTTCGCGAACACAACCAGCCACACCACGCACCACACGCTCAACGCGCCGGCGACAGGCTTTCCCAAACGATTGACCTCGCTGGAGTTTTTCTCGTTCACCTTAAGAATGAATCGAAATTAGCATTTCAATCTGCGCGTGCCAGTAGGCGTATTCCGCAGTGCAGCCCTTTTCTGGCCGGGGTGCGGAAAGACGGGAATCACCTCATTGAACAGGTGTTCACACGATCTTAGAGTGATCCAAACGACACGCACACCCAGCCAGCTTGGACGAGGAGCGGATTCCACATGAACGGCACGCCAAATCCCACCCATGACCGTTCGGCACCCGCCGGATCGGTCGATGATTCCGATCTGGGCGACTACTGCCGATTGGCAGTCGAAAGTGCCGTCGACATCGCGATCATTACATTTGATTTGCGCCGCCGGGTGACCAGCTGGAATCCGGGTGCGGAGAAAGTCTTCGGATATCCCGCGAACGAAATTGTGGGCCGGCCCATGGACGTCCTAATGACACCCGAAAACATCGCCAGGAATGTTCTCGAACGGGAGCTGGAGCGCGTCCAGAGGGATGGACGCGCCGAGGATGATTGCTGGATGGTTCGAAACGATGGCACCCGCTTCTTCGCGAGCGGCTTCATGCACGCCATGCGGAACGATCTCGGAGAGATTCGCGGATTTTTAAAGATTCTCCGTGACATCACCCATCGCCGAGCCCTTCAGGCGCGGGAGACTCGAATGACCGCGCTCTCTGCGCTGCGGGCCGATGTCGGGGTGGCTCTGACGCAGCCGCGGGCATCCGCCTCCGAGATTGCCCAAATTTGCGCCGAAGCCATCATGCGACACCTTCCCGCGGCGTTCGCACGCGTGTGGCTGCTCGACGCAGCAACACAAACGCTGGAGCTTCATGCCAGCGCGGGAATGTACACTCATCTCGACGGCCCGCATTCGCGAGTGCGGGTTGGTGAGCTTAAGATCGGCCGCATCGCGAAGGAAGGCCGCCCGCATCTCACAAATGACGTGCTCCACGATCCAAGGATCAGCGATCCCGAGTGGGCACGCCGGGAAGGCCTCGTCGCGTTTGCGGGCTATCCCCTGCTCGTTGAAGGAAACGTTCTCGGAGTGCTGGCACTCTTCGCGCGGGAGGCATTGCCCGACGACATGCTTGGAACTCTGGCCGCCGTGGCTGACATCGTCGCGCAAAGCATCCAGCGCAAGAATGTTGAATTGGCGCTCGAAGCACAAAACGCGCGGCTTCGGCGGCTGGCAGAGTTCTCGGGAAAGCTTTTATTGGCAGATGATCCAGACGCGCTCGTGCGCGACCTCTTCCAGCAAATCGCCAACGACCTGAAGCTTGACGCGTTTTTTAACTTCATGGTGGTTGAGCCGAACCAGACCGCGCGCCTCGACGTCTGCGGTGGCGTGCCGGATGACATCGCAGCGCGCATTCAACGCATCGATTTTCGGGAGGCGTTCTGCGGCGGAAAGCCCATGCAGAATGAGCCGATTGTTGTCGAGCACGTGCAGGCATCCGACGCCCCGGACATCGGATTGATCAAGGACCTCGGCATCCGCGCGTACGTTTGCCATCCGCTCCTGATCGGCTCCCGCGTGATCGGCACCCTCGCCTTCGGTTCCCGGCAAAGGGATACATTCGCGCCTGAGGATCTCGAGATGATCCGCAGCCTCGCGCATTATGTGTCGATCGCCAAGGAACGCATTCGCCTGGATCGTGCATTCCAGGAACAGGCGCAGCAGGTTGAGGAGGGCGCCCAGCGGTTTCGGCTGATTTGGGAAAATGTGAAAGACGCGGGGATCTTCACCACGGACACCGAGGGCCGTGTCACCGATTGGAACCCGGGAGCAGAACGCGTTTTTGGATTTTCAGAAGGCGAAATCATCGGGCAATCCGCCGACGTGCTGTTGTACACCCCCGAAGATCAACGGAATGGAGTTCCTCAACAGGAACGCTCCACCGCCATTCACCGCAGTCGACGAGCGCTGGCATGTCCGCAAGGATGGCAGCCGCTTCTACGTGAGCGGCGCGGTTCGCCCGGTTTTGAACGAACGCGGTGAGCTGAAAGGTTTCGCAAAGGTCGCGCGCGATCTGACGGAACGAAAGAAAATGGAGGACGAACTGCGCGCGGCGCAGGAACATCTCGAGGAAGTCGTCGCCGTGCGCACCGCGAAGCTTCAGGAAAGCATCGCCGAGCATGAGGCATTTTCCTACAGCCTCTCGCACGACATGCGCGCCCCGTTGCGGGCCATGAGCAGCTTCTCACAGATTCTCCTGGCGCAATACGGCGACGCCGTGGGCCCTGCCGGTCGCGACTACATGAACCGCATCAAAGCGGCTGCCGAACGGCTCGACCATTTGATCCAGGACGTGCTCACCTACAGCCGCGTCATCCGGCAGGCAGTGACGCTTCAAGCCGTCGACCTGCAGCGCGTCATCCAGCAGACAATCCAGGAGCGGCCTGAACTTCAACCCGCCGCAAGCAATATCCACATCGAAGAACCGCTCTTGCCCGTGATGGGACACGAAGCGTCGTTGACACAATGCGTGTCCAACCTGTTGACGAATGCAGTCAAGTTCGTCCCGCGCGGGACCAAACCCGACGTGCGGGTCTGGACCGAGCCGATTAACAACGAGGTGCGTTTGTGGATTCAGGACAACGGGATCGGCATCGACGAAAAATTTCACGATCACATTTTTGGCATTTTCCATCGGTTGCACACGGAACAGGAATATGAAGGCACGGGAATCGGTCTCGCCATCGTGCGCAAAGCCGTTGAACGGATGGGTGGAACGTTTGGAGTGGAATCGCGCCCTGGCGAAGGCAGCCGCTTCTGGCTGCAACTCACCCGTGGAACACAGGTGGATCCCAGTCCTTAGCATCGACACCAATGCAGCAAACCATGCCGCCGGGGGAACTAGGACAACGCGTGAGAAAAAGGTGGTGGCAGGACCCGGAATCGAACCGGGGACACAAGGATTTTCAGTCCTCTGCTCTACCAACTGAGCTATCCTGCCAACGCGGTTAGAATCGGCGGAACGAAAGTGTCAGTCAACATTTAAGCTGCATTTTGTGCGCGAAGGCAGGCGCACGATTCGCGTCACATCGCGTGATCTGCGAAATGAGGATGCTTCCTGCGAAAACGTTGCCATCGCTCCAACCATGCCTCACTCGAAAGCGGAACCAGATCGCCGCCGGGATGCACTTCCGCTGCCGCTTCAATCTCCGCCAAAAGACGGGAGTCGCCCGCTGACAGGACGCATTCCGGAAAGAACGTCCGGTCGAACAACTCAACACCAGGAAAATGGCCCAGCGATGTCGCGCCAGCCTCAAACACTTGTGCGATGTTGGGGTGGTCCACCAATGCCAGTATTTGCCGCTCCCGCTCAAACCGCTTCACCACTTCGCGCGTATCCAGTTCTTCGTCCACCTCGGCGTCGCTTGCCACGGTATCGGAAACAATTTCGCGCAATCTGCAACGCCTGGCGAAGCAGCTCGCGGGACCATGCGCGTTCGTATTCGAGTTCGGGAGTGACGCGATCCTGCGGTTCGATTGCAAGCCGCTCCTCCGCAGGCAGCGCGGCGCGTCCGTTGTTTGACCTGCCTTGGCGGATCCGGTTGAATGCACGCGTGGACGAACCTGAGCTCATGCTGGAACCGCTGGCGTATCATGTGGAGGTGAGAGATTACCTCAAGTCTCACGAACGAGAACTGTGGGATTGGTTTTCCTCGGCACAAGCCCAGGCGAATGACACCGAAACGCTGCGCATGGATTTGCTCAAATCCACGTACCGCCTCGATCGAGAAACACACCCGGGGCTTCATCAACATCTGGATGATGCCAAGGCGCGGCTGCAGCTCGACATCCCCGTCACGCTTTACCAGGCGCAAAATAATCCGCAGTTGAACGCCGCCCTCTGTTACATTCGCGGCCAGGGACACATTGTATTCTCCGGCCCGGTTTTTTCCCTGTTGCGCGAGGAGGAACTCAAATCCGTTATCGGACACGAGCTGGCGCATTTTCACCTTTGGGCGCGAGACGGCGGCGAATTCCACATCGCCGACCGCTTGATTCAGGCTGTTGCAAAGGATCCCCGCGCGTCCGGCAGCCACGAGCAGACCGCGCGGCGCTACCAATTATATACCGAGATATTTGCCGACCGCGGTTCGCTGCATGTGACACGCGACCCGCATCCAGTGGTTGCGGGCCTCGTCAAAATCGGGACTGGTTTGCAGGAAGTCAGCGCAGCCGGATACTTGAAACAGGCGGAAGAGATTTTCGCGAACGGCAACGTTGCAACCGATGGCATTTCGCATCCTGAAACATTCATCCGCGCCCGGGCATTGGCGCTCTGGCAGGAGAAACGGCAGCACGCGTCGGACGACATCAGCGCAATGATTGAGGGCGCAGGCACAATCGACGACCTTGATTTGATTGGACAAAAACGGCTCGCTGCAGCCACACGAGGTGTCCTGGAACGGCTGTTGCGCCCGAAGTGGTTTCAAACGACAGCTGCACTCGGACACGCCAGAATGTTCTTCGACGACTTCCATCCTGGAACCAATGGTGAAGCTGCTTGGGGCGACGCTCTGAAATCCCGCGACCGCAGTGTGCGGGAATATCTTTGCTACCTTCTGCTCGATTTCGTCACGGTGGATCCGGATCTGGATGAATTGCCGCTGGCGGCGGCGCTTGAGCTCAGCCGCGAGATGCAGCTCGAAGAACCTTTTGAAAAGCTTGCGGCCAAGGAGTTGAAGATGCGGGCGCGCGATGTGCGGCGGATCAGGGAGAATGCAGCGGCAATGCTCGCGAACGCGGAGGCCGGCCATGAGTGAGGTTTTTGAAGCGCCCTTCCTGAAACTGCTGGCTTCCGGCGCGGACCGTGGCGGATTCCAAACGGATGATGTCCTGCCGGCTGTGTTGCCGCTCATGAAGCAGGTGCTCGCAACGCACCAAGCTGGATGTGTTGCGCCGCTCAATGGAATCCAGCGCCTCACCCTGACCGATGGCCGCCAACTCGCGTTTGCACCCGCTGATGCCGTGACACCGCGGAAAAACAACGCAAGGGTTGAAGCGCTCCAGGCCTCTGTCAGTCGCGCGTTGGACGTAGTTGGCGATTGGAGCCGCACGGCGGATATCGATAACTCCTCCCTGAAGGTTTCGGACTTGCGGGTGGGATCCGGATCGGGCCCGATTGAACATCCCGTATTTCTGCCGGATTATCGTTCCTGGGAACACGCAGTTGATCATCACGACGAGTCGACCGACATCTTTTCGCTGGGAATGCTGCTGGCGAGTCTCGCGTGCGGGCTCGATTTCACGGACCCGGAGGAATTGGAGGTGTTCGCCGCGAATCGAACAAACCTCTTCGCGATCAATCGCCGGATCAATCCCGTCGTCGCTTCCGTGATCGTTCAGATGACCGAGTTGAACCGTCACAAGCGGGCGCCCGATCTCGGGCAAGTGATATCGCGGCTGGAGAATTATCGCGAGCAAGCCCCTGATCTGGATTTCAGCCGGATGGAAGGGTTCAAGGAATCGGGTGTTGCCGGACGGCGCCGCATGATTCAGTCCCACCTGCGCGACCGCCTGTTTGAAATCACGCGGCGCAATCGACTCATCTACTTCAAATCCACGCTCCAGACGCTGAATCTCACTGTCGCGTCCGTTCCCCTGCTGCTGGATTATCGCAACATCAAGCTGGAGCAGCTCTTTGTCTGGCATCCTGACCTGGCGAACTCAATCACGCGAGGGGAGCCGATGTCGCTCGGTAAATATCTAAGGTTCGAAGACGCGCCGTATATTCCCGGCGTGCTCGACAAGATCATCAGCGAAGCCAGGCGGGCTCGCGCCGAGTTTGGCTTTGCGCAACTGCGGCTCGTGTTGTGTTTTTTGCGATGGAACAATCTCAAGGAAGCTCCCGGTGAACGCATCCATTCACCGCTGCTGTTGCTTCCCGTGGAACTCACCCGGAAACAGGGGGTGCGCGACAATTATGTTCTCGATCCCGCAACAAGCGAAGCAGAAGTCAACCCGGCGCTGCGGCATCACCTCAAGGACCTGTATAATCTCGATCTGCCTGAAACCATCGATCTCGCGGAAACTTCGCTCGACGGCTTTTGCGAGCGTCTCCGCACACAAATCCAGGCGAGCGAACCTGGCGTCACACTGAACAAGATTGATCGTCCTCAAATTGAATTGATCCATGAGAAGGCGCGCCAGCGTATGGATCAGTATCGGCGGCGTTTGAAGGCCCAGGCGAAACGGACGCAGTCCGCCGCCAAAACCGAATACAGTTACGACCGCGAGCATTTCCGTCCGTTGGGCCTGCAATTGTTCATCGAAAAAGTCCGTCCGCGTCCGATGCCCCTTCGCGATGTCATGGGAGCCGCGCCGCTGCCTCGCTTGCCACACATCGTTGAACCCCCTTCACCGCCGAATACCGGCAACGTTCTCGAAAAGGAACAGCAGATGATCGCGATTCGGGACGGTGACAGCGGCAATCCGTATTCGTGGGACTTCGACCTGTGCAGCCTGACGCTGGGTAACTTCAATTACAGGAAGATGACCCTCGTGCGGGATTATGCGAATCTCATTGAGACGGACATGGGCAGTGAGGCGTTCGACACCGTCTTCTCGCTGACCCCGCGGCCGCCCGAGGCAGCCCTGGCACCGCTTGAACTCGCGGACCAGCATTTGATTATTTCCTGCGACGCGGCGCAGGCGACAGCCATCACACGAGCGAGAACAGGGGCGAGTTACATTATTCAAGGTCCGCCAGGCACGGGGAAATCGCAGACCATCACAAACCTGATTGCCGATTATGTGGCGCGCGGCAAGCGCGTCCTGTTCGTCTGCGAAAAGCGCGCGGCGATCGACGTCGTATTCCATCGGCTGCGGAGGCTGGGACTGGACGAGCTCTGTTGCCTGATTCACGATTCCCAAACGGACAAGAAGGCGTTCATACAAAATCTGAAGCAGACTTACGAACGCTTCCTGGACCAGGGCAATCCCGATGAGAATGCGGAAAACAATTGCGCGTCGGCATTGCGTGCGATGGAACAGGATCTCGCCGTCCTGCGGCAATTCTCCAGCGTGATGCGTGAATCTAATGCGCACACGGGAATCGCTGTTCGTGCGCTGCTGCATCGGCTCGTGGAGTTGCGTGGCTCTGCGCGTGAATTGCCTCCAGCCATCGAAGAGATCCTGCCGGAATACCCGCTATGGCTGAAGCATGGCGAAGTCGTTGAGCGATTGCGCGCGACCTTCGTTGACCTTGGGCAGGATCTTTGTTTTGGGAAGCATCCGCTGCGCTGGCTAAGCAGGGAGGTGCTGCAGGCGGATCGTCCGATTGAAACCCTGAACACCCTGCTCGACAAGGCCGAGAATCTGTTGGATCGCATTCAGACAGCGCTGTCAACGCCGGGGCTTCCGAACGGTCTGTGGGATACATTTGAAGAGGTGGACGCCATACTCGCATTCGCCGTTCGCGCGCATCCGCTCGCCGAGCGAGGGCTCTTGGGAATTCTGACAGATAAGAACCCGGCCGCGGATGCCTTTGCGCAGGTGACGGGAGAACTCGACGCCGCAGCCCGCGCGCTCACACAGGCACAGCAAAAAACCAGCGCGTGGAGCGATCCCCTTGCACCCGATGACACCCGCGCTGCGCTTGCGCAGGCAACCCGATTCGAGAACTCCGTTTTCAAATTCTTCAAACCTTCCTTCTGGCGTCTCAAAAAAACGCTCGGCGCACGTTACGATTTCTCAAGGCACGCCGTGATGCCGGCCTGGACTCAAATCCTGCAGGAACTTGCCAGCCGCCACGAGGCGCAGGCGGGATTCGATGCAGCCTGTGAACGGGCCCGCAAGGCATGGCGGACGGACGATGCGCAGGCATTCCGTTCCTTGATCGAGCAACTAAGAAGCGATGAGTCCACAGGCCATGCGTCAGTCAAGGCGCTGATCCACCAACTCTTGGATGCCGGTGATGCAAAAACCGTAATTGAAAATCTGGTGTCCATTCAGCCGCAGTTCACAGACTTGAACTCCACGCTGCGCTCGTTGCTGATGGAGCACACAGGCTTCGATTTCCCTGAGCTCTCGCAAAGGCTCAAGACTCTGCGGGAGCTAATGGGAATCGTGGCGGAGATGTCGCCGATGCTCGGCGATTTGGCGGAACTTCCGGAACCATTCAGCCGCGCACAGCGGGGAACCGAGATTCCACTGGACGAACTGGAAGCGGCGATCGGCCGCAAGAGCCTGAACCAGGTGTATCGTTGCGAACGCGCCGTGAACCGGTTTGATGGGAGGACGCTGGCGCGCAAGATGGAACAACTGGAGAAACGTCACGCTGAGTGGCTCTCCCTGAACGCGCGGCGAATCCGCGATTCGGTTCGCAAAACTTTTCTCGAACACGTCCACACCTCCTCGCTTACAGCATCGCAACTGGACCCGGAACAGAAGGCGTTCAAGAAATCCTATGGCGCAGGCCGGCGCGACCTGGAGCACGAGTTCGGAAAAACGATGCGCTACAAGTCCATTCGCGACCTCGCGGGCGGCGACACCGGCAAGGTCATCCAGGATCTGAAACCTGTCTGGCTGATGAGCCCGCTCAGCGTCTCGGACACGCTTCCCCTCGATTCCAACCTGTTCGACGTCGTGATCTTTGATGAAGCGAGCCAGATTCCAATCGAGGAAGCCGTCCCCGCCCTTTATCGTTCGAATCAGGTCATTGTTGTGGGAGATGAAATGCAATTGCCGCCCACCACGTTCTTTGCGGCCAGCCGCACGGAGGAGGCTGGCGTGGTGGTTGAGGAGGAAGGAGAACGATTTGAGATGGACCTCGATTCGGACAGCTTCCTCACGCAATCCGCGCAAAACCTGCCTTCGACTCTGCTGGCCTGGCATTATCGCAGCCGATACGAGTCACTCATCAGTTTTTCCAACGCCGCCTTCTACAGTGGAAATCTGTTTACGATTCCCGACCGTCAGCGTGTCGTGGACAACCAGGAGGAACTTCGCGTCAGCGCGGCTGGGCAGGCGCCAGCCCACGTGGCAGCGCTGCTCGCCCGCAGCATCAGCTTTCATTTCATGGAAAACGGCGTCTACCAGGACCGTACGAATCCAGCCGAAGCCGCATACATTGCGCAGCTTGTCAGGGGCCTCTTGAAGGAGGAAAACGGAATGAGCATCGGCATTGTGGCGTTCTCGGAGGCACAGCAGACGGAACTTGAGAACGCGCTCAGCACGCTTGCGGAGGAGGACAGCGACTTTTCAACGCGATTGGAAGCCGAATACGTCCGTGAAGAGAACGATGTATTCAGCGGGCTGTTCGTGAAGAACCTGGAAAACGTGCAGGGTGATGAACGCGACATCATCATCATGAGCGTCTGCTACGGGCCCGATGCCGCCGGGCGGATGCTGATGAACTTCGGGCCGATCAACCAGCGTGGCGGCGCAAAGCGGCTGAATGTGATCTTCTCCCGGGCGAAGCATCACATGGCCATTGTGAGTTCAATTCGTCATCACGACATCACCAATGATTACAACGATGGCGCAAAGAGCCTTAAATGTTTCCTGGAATACGCAGAGGCCGTTTCAAAAGGCGACAGCGCCAGCGCGCGGCGCATCCTTGAAAATCTGAATCCGCTTTCGCGGAAAGCCCTGGAGCCATTGAACAGGAGCGATGCCGTCGTCTCGGATCTCGCGAATGCGCTGCGGTCCCGGGGTTACGCTGTTGACTTGAACGTCGGCCAATCGCGATTCCGTTGTGACCTGGCCGTGTCCCGCAAGAATGATGGCCTTTATCAACTGGGCATCCTGGTGGACACCGACGCGCACTATGCCAATCCCAATCTGCTGGACCGTTACCTGATGCAGCCGGGCATCCTAAAGGCGTTCGGCTGGCAGTTTCTAATCGTTTTAACGAAGGATTGGTACCATACCCCTGACGACGTCCTCAGCCGCATTGAGCGAAACTTTCATCGGCCCATTGACAAAGTTGACGCGCTGTGAGCTGATGGAGCCCGTTCACGAGATATCCCGCAAAGGCGCGAAGCCACTACTGCGCCTGCGTCCGAACCAGACGTGCGGGGTTAACCCTCGGGAATATTCGGAACTTAGAACCAACAGGAGACAACATGGCATCACGTTCGCAATTCAGAAGAAGAGCGGCGGAGGGGAAACTTTCCGCAGGCTGTATCGCACTGGTCCTCGCCAGTGCCTGTGGAGCGGCTCACGCGCAAGTAGCTACGCTTCAAGATCTTAACTCAACCGCGCAGTTCAACTTCGGGGTGGCGTCCATCCAGTCGTCGTTTCTCGTCGACGGATTGAACCAGCTCAACTCGGGCGGCCTCTACTTCGGCGTTGGCGCCGGAGCGGAAAGCTCGGTCTCGAGCCTGGGACCCGCAACACTGTCGCTCTACGACGGAACGCGCGGTGTCACCGCCACCTTCGCCGGGGCGCAATTCACCCTGCAATTGGATTACCGGCTGACCGGCCAAACCATCGGCAGCGGCGCATCAACGCTCACCGAGACGGTTCGCATCATCAACACCTCAGGGTCGCTCCTGAACATTCGCCTCTATTCGTTCCAGGACTATGACCTGGGCGGCACCCCCGGCAACGACGCCGTCCAGTTCGCCTCATTCGGCGGGAGCTACTTCCTGGCAAATCAGGAAGACCCCTCCGTGGCTCTGGCGCAATCGATCTTTGCACCGGGCGCCAACCGAATCGAGAGCGACACCACCGGGGCCTTGCTGGGCAAGCTCAGCAATGGGTCCATGGATAACCTTAACAACAATGGCGCCGCCGGTCCTGGCGACGTCAGCTGGGCCCTTCAATGGGACTTCAGCCTCGCGCCCGGTCTCTCGACCGTCGTGAGCCGGACAACAAGCCTGCAGTTGCAGGTGATTCCTGAGCCCACCAGCTTCGCGCTGCTTGGCCTCGCCGCGCTGGGACTCGTGTTCCGGCTTCGCAAGTAAACCCTGTTCGCCCCACACCCCGGAAGGGTCGGTTCGATTTTTCGAGCCGGCCCTTTTTCCTTTCACTTCAACAGTGCTGGCGTATTGGCGTGACTCTGGTTTAATTTGCCGCACGCAATGCAGAAGCTGTACCGCCAACTCGGGATCATGGCCGCGGTTTGCCTGATGGTGTTGTTTCCTTCCAATCAAACCCTCGCCGGTGGCGGACCGCTCAACACGGTCATCATCGTAAACGCGAACAGCACGAATTCACTGGAGCTCGGCAACTACTACCGCGAACAACGCCAAATCCCGCCCCAGAACGTTGTGCGCATCCAGTGGACGGGCGGCAACACAACCTGGAGCCTCGATCAATTCCGCGCCGTTCTCCTCCTCCCCCTGCAGGCAGCACTCGCCGAACGCCAGCTAAGCAACCAGGTGCATTATGTGGTCCTGTCCATGGATATTCCGTTCCATGTGGTGAGCGGGACCATGGTAAACAGCACGACCGCGGCGCTGTTCTATGGATTCAAAGGACCGACTGAACTTAAAACCGCCGGCAGCGCTTACGCGTTCAGCGAATCGCCGTTCGAACTGGGAAGAACCGCGTTTCGCGCGAATTGGCTGACCACCATGCTGACAGCGGGAACGCTCGATCAGGCCAAGGCGCTGGTGGATCGCGGGGTTCGAGCGGACGCGACCTTTCCGTCCGCCCCTGTCGTCCTCGCCAAAACCACCGACGCCCTGCGAAATCTCCGCCATCGCACTTTCGACGCCGCGATCTTCAGCAGCATGATTGACGGCCGAGGATCGATTTTCCGAACAAACTCGAATGCGTTCCCGGCGATTCGTCCGCTGCGAGGATGGCAATCCGGCCTGACGACTTTCTCCGCTCCTCCCGACGCGTTCATTCCCGGGGCAATCGCCGACAGCATGACTTCATTCGGCGGCGTCATATTCGGTCCGAACGGACAAACCTCCCTTCTCGAATTAATCCATGCGGGAGCGACGGCGAGCTACGGAACAGTCGCCGAACCCTCCTCTGACGCGACGAAGTTTCCCGATCCGATGGCCTATTTCTACCAGGCGCGGGGATTCAACATTGCCGAATCCTACTATCAATCCATCTCGGTCCCCTACCTGGGGTTGATTGTGGGCGATCCGCTGGCGGCGCCTTTCGCGAAACCTGCCGATGCCCAATGGGTTGGGCTCACGCCCGAACAGGCGTTGTCCGGCACCGTCTCCTTCGGCCTGGAATTCGTAGCAGACCCGGCGCACCCCATCCAGCAGGTCGACTTGTTCATCGACGGCCAGTTTTTCCGCACCCTGACCAATCTGCCTCCAGCGGCAGGCAACCAGCTCGCTGCATTCATGCATGGGCGCCACTTCAATTACGCGGTGGGAAACAATGAAACACTGAACTCGCTCGCCGCGGGGTTCGCAGCGCGGGTGAATCATCCGCAAAGCACCAACCTGACAGGCATCCGCGCGGCTGAGTTCGGGGACCGTGTGGTGCTGACGCGCTTCACGACAAACGTGCCGGTCCGCCCTGCCGCACCCACAAACCTTCGCCCCACGGGCGGAGAGCCGGGCAGCACTCCATTGGAAACTGGCTCCTTGTCCTTTTCAAGCATTGCCGGAGCCGCAGACTTTTCCAGTGCCTTCCTCAAGCCGAGCCAATTTCGGTTTGTGCCGTCAATGGCTCATGGGCAGCGCACGTTTTCAGTTGGGGGAACGCCTGACGCCGGCGGTTGGTTGAAGCTGACGATTGTGCGCGAAGGCGGCCAGAATATTTCGATTGCGACGACCAATCAAACCGGCAGCGCAACGGCATTGCAACTTGCAACGGCTCTCTCATCTGCCGTCAATGCGTCGCCAGAACTGCAAGGAACCAATGGAGGCGTGATGGTCGAGGAGGTTGTGTCCGGCTGGTTCGGCGCCGCTTCGCTCACGTTGCGGGCGCGGGAACCGGGATTGGAGCCCGCATCAGTTCGCGTGAGGTTGACGGGATCCTCGTCCCTGGTCATCTCGCCAGCGGAGGAAGTTGCGCTCGACCAAAACGTGAACGACCTCCTGCCCCGGAATCACGTTTACCTCACGAGCGGCGTCAGCAACCTGGCGCTGACAGTGGCGCTCGACACCACCCTCCTGACGGATGGCTACCACGAACTCACAGCGGTGGCATACGAAGGCAGTCACGTGCGGACCCAAAGCCGGTTCACCATTCCCGTCCAGGTCAAAAACCACGATTTCAATGCGACCCTCAGTTTTTCCGCCAATACGAATATCGTCGCCGTCTCGGGGCAGTATCAGCTCAACGTCACGGCAAGCTCGCTGATGTCGGGAGCGGTTCTGACAACCACAGGTGGCACCTTCAACACAGTTACCGGCCAGAATCCAGCCGCCTTTGCTCTCACGGGAACATCGGTCGGTGTGGGATTGCATCCGTTTCATGCGCTGGTCACTTCTGTGACGGGACACCGTTATCGCACACCGCCTTTGTGGATCCGATTCCTGCCGAAATGAAGCAGGTTTGGCCATACGTCTTTGTTGGGGTGGGCGGAGCCATCGGCAGCATTGCGCGGTTTTGGATGACCACCGCGGT
>Ga0196970_1001571_pt1 | contig 14600 bp, 13 predicted proteins | sample S1v_513CmetaG_FD_148672 | JGI IMG/M metagenome (GOLD analysis project Ga0196970, IMG submission 148672) | Soil microbial communities from Anza Borrego desert, Southern California, United States - S1+v_5-13C | ecosystem: Environmental > Terrestrial > Soil > Desert | place: USA: California... | reverse complement strand
CGCGATTACAACCACCACCGTTACCAGTGGGAAAGAAAAAAGATGGCTCCTGTTGAGTACAGGAACCACCTTTTGGCCAGTTAAGGCTGGAACCTTTTAGGGTGTCCACAAAGTGGGGCTCAGTTCAAACACGGCGGGCTTCCTGCTCTGGCCTCTATCGCCAGGCGACCGACTCAACCTTGGCTGGTGCGCCCGCCACCGCTACCTCAACTTCATGCGGTGCGGTGCCGGACTTGCTTGCGAACCGGACCAGCCAGCGCCCCTGGTGCCAACGGCCGACCACCAGCGCATCGGGATGCGCCTTCAGCCACTGCACCACCCGGGCGTCCGCCTTGGCGGCGGCTACAGCTTCGGCCTCCGTCACCCGGGCTTTACCGCCCTCCACGGTCACCTGCAGCGACGCAACGACAGGTTTTACCTCGTCCAGGCTGGTCGCACGGTTGAAGGAAATGCTGATGACATGATCGCCGTTGTCAGGCGGCGGCATGTCAGCCACGGGCAGGGTCACATAGCTCGCCTGGATGGTGGCCCCCGGCGCCAGGTCAGCCATGGTAATCGCTTCGGTGCAGGCCACCGGTGCTTCCGTCTTTTCATCGAAATAGGCGGTTTTGGCATCGCCTTGTTGCATGATGACGCCGACACCTGTGTCGCAGCCGTTGTAGCGAATATACCGAACCGACGTCTTGCCGTTGTTGCGAACGGTGACATCGACTTGCGGAAGCGCATGCGGCGCGAATTTCGGCGATGCAATCGACGCAGTCAGTTCGATGCCTTGATCCGAAACCGTTGCCGTCATACGGCTCGGATCGCTTTTTGGTGCGCTGGCGCCGCAGCCGGTCAAGGTCAGCAAGGCGACGGCCAGGAACGCAATAATCATGCGGGTCATGCTTGGCCCTCCTTGCACGAGCAGGTTCATAGCATAGACGCTCTTTCGTGCCCGTTACGTTTCACGTCATTGCTGCCTATCATTGGCAACATAACGCGCACACAAACCGGACATGATAAGAGCATCACCAACGAAAAACGCGCTAACAGGAGGGCGTGGACGATGCAACTTGCAGCGCTCCTGCTCGCCGCAATCCTTTCGGGACATCCGGGAGGCGGCCCGGAGTTGGCGGAGCAGGGGATGCCGGCCTTTGACGGAAGTACCCGGGAACTGATCATTACGGCGACCGCGTACACGGCTGGGCCGGAGTCAACGGGCAAGCGGCCGGGCCATCCCGCCTACGGGCTGACCGCAACCGGGACCCGGGTCAAGTCGGGCCAGACGATCGCCGTGGACCCCCGGGTGATTCCGCTCGGCAGCAAGGTTCTAATCCATGACTTGGGTGAGTTTGTGGCCGAGGATACAGGCAGCGCGATTCGGGGCGATCGGATCGACCTGTACATGGATTCGGTGGAGGAGGCCCTCGAGTGGGGGGTCCGTAAGGTGCGGGTTCATGTGACGCCAAAAATCTAACGGGCGGCCGCTTGGCCGCCCGCTTCCCCGCTAAATCAACAGCCCGATCAGAAAGAGTGCAAAGGAGATTCCCGCCGTAACCCGGCGGGCCTTTTTGTTGACGGCGGCATTGCTCGCCAGTAACAGGGCGATCAGGATGCCGACGGGCAGTGGAAACCCGTTCAGGCGGAAGGTGAACGCACCGAGGATGGCATGCCCAAACAGCTTCAGGTAGAGCAGCTCCTCGCTCCTGTCTTCGGCAAACTGCAGCCCAACCAAAGCGAGAACCGCCGGAATCAGCAAGAACAGCAACAGAGCCAGACCGGTCAACTAGGCTCACTCCTTTCGCATGTATGAGTATATAACCCCCCTCAGAGGTTCACGGCGCCCAGTCATTTGCCACCAGATGAAACGCTCAATCCTGAAACCGGACCGTTCGTTGCCCCCCGTCCAAGGATGTGGAACCTGACATCCCCTGACGAGGAGGCAGAGAGCTTTGCGCGTACGCTCCTTCTTTGCCCGGTTGCTCATCGCCGTCATGCTCCTGGCGGCGCTCCCGGCCCAAGCAGCCAGCCCCGGCACCGCGGCGACCGGAGAACCGACGACCTACCGCAAAGAGAAGCTCCACCCCATCCTGCGCCAGCAGGTCGACGCCGCGGCCAACGACGCCACCTTCACCGTCGTGATTAAAGGCCGTGATGAGGCCCAACTGAGCGCCGTCCAGTTCCGCACCGACGATGCCGTCGCCGCCATGAAAGCTGCCGCGGCACGCAGCCAGGCGCCTATTGTCAGCCACCTGCGCTCCCGGGGCGCCCAGGTACTGAACCAACTCTGGCTGGTCAACGCGGTCGTCGCCCGGGTCAACAAGGCGACGCTCTCCTCTCTGCTTAACCTCCAGCAGGTCGAACTGGTCTACGATAACTTCCGGGTCCAGGCGCCGCCGGTACGGCGCGCTGCCGTCACCCCTGCGGGGCACGGCGACCTGACTTGGGGCCTGGCGAAGATCCAGGCGGAGCGGGTCTGGCAGGAGTTCGGCACCAGCGGCGAGGGAATCCGGGTCGCCGTGCTGGACACGGGCGTCGACCTGAACCACCCGGACATTGCCGGTAAGATGCACAGCGACAACCCCGGCGACCCGACGTACCCGGGCGGCTGGGCGGAGTTTGACGACGCCGGCAACCCGGTGGCGGGCTCCGCTCCGCACGACTCTGACGCCCACGGCACCCACACGTCGGGCACCGTCGTCGGCGGCGATGCCAGCGGCACCCACATCGGGGTGGCGCCCGGCGCCACGCTGATGCACGGCCTGGTCCTGCCCGGCGGCGGCGGCTCGTTCGCCCAGGTCGTGGCGGGCATGCAGTGGGCCGTACAGCCGGTCGATGGCAACGGCAACCCGGCGGGACAGCGGGCGCACATCGCATCGATGTCCTTCGGCGCCGACGGTCTCCGCTCCGAAGTGATCGAGGCGGTTCGGAACATGTACGCGGCGGGTGTGCTGCCCATTGCGGCCATGGGGAACTGCGGCGAAGGCTGCGTCGGCAGCCCCGGCGCAGTCTATGAAGCCTTCGGCATCGGCGCATCGGCCGATGATGATTCGATCGCCGACTTCTCCTCCGGCGGCATCATAGGCAAGAGCGGGTGGGAGAATCCGCCCGCTGAATGGCCCGACCAGTGGGTCAAGCCTGACATCAGCGCACCGGGCGCCGGCGTGCTGAGCGCCACGCCGGGCGGCGGCTATGAGGCGTGGGACGGCACCTCCATGGCGACGCCCCACGCCGCAGGCACGGCGGCCCTGATGCTGGCGGCGAACCCGAACCTGACCCCGGACCTGATCCTGCAGACGCTTCAGGAGTCCTCCTACTGGGATAACCGGTATGGTGAAGACCGGCCCAACATCCGATACGGGCACGGGCGGATCGATGCGTACGAGGCGGTCTCCCGGATCGCGTACAGCAGCGGCATCTCCGGCGTGGTGACCGACGGCGCCACGGGCGCCCCCCTGGGCCAGGCGACCATCACCGCCGAGGGGCTGGGGCGGTCGGCCAAGTCCAAGGCGGACGGCAGCTTCGGGCTCGTCCTGCCTGCCGGCACCTACACCCTGCTAGTGGAGCGGTTCGGCTATGCACCGCTGGTGCTGCCCAACATCATCGTCGCCGACGACGGCTACACCACGGCCAACGCCGCCCTGCAGGCGCTGCCGAGCGGCCGGGTGTCGGGCCGGGTCATCTACGAGCGGACGGGCCATGGCATTCCCGGTGCGGCTGTCCAGGTGCTAGGCATCCCCATCAAGATCGAAGCGACCACCGATGCGGACGGCGCCTACGCCCTTGATCTGCCCATCGGCACGTACACGCTGGATGCCAGTGCGATGGGCTTCGAGCGGCGGAAGGCGACGGATGTGGTGGTGACCGACGGCGGCGTCACGACACAGGACGTCGCGCTGCAGACGCTGCCGCGTGTGGCCGTCATCGGCGATGTGGAGGAGATGATCGTCCGGTTCCTGGGCGAGAACGGCTACCTGGGTGAACAGGTCTGGTTTGACGTCGCCCGGCGGATTGGCGACTACAACCTGGTGATCATCAACCTGCCGGGCGCGGCGAAGCCCGACGAGTTCTACGCCCTGATGGATGCCGCAGAGGCCGCGGGCGTGGGCATCATCTTCACGAAGGGCTACTGGTACGGGTGGGGCATCGACCTGCTGACCGATTACTACGGCGACCCCGCCACCAGCAGCTTTGACTGGTTCCCGACGCCCCTGATGGGCCGGGTGGGGAGCGAGCATCCGGACTTGCTGCCGGGGCGGGCGGCCGGGGACGTGTTCGAAGTGATGCCGGGGTTCCTGGATATCGGCTACTTTGCAGACTACAGCGGCACGACGGCTGTCTCGTTCTTCAACGATGTGCGCGACCCCATCGGCGGGGGTGTGGGGTACAAGCAGAACGCCGGGAACCGGCACGTGCTGCTGGCCGCCCTTGGCGTGGTGCCCTGGCAGAGCCCGTCCTCCTGGTCGGAAGATGCCAGGCAGATCTTCCTGAACGCCGTGCGCTGGGCCGCCCGGCCCGAAGCCGGCGGCGCCAAGCTGGTGCCCTTCAACCTGCAGGTCTCGCCGGACGCCGTCCTGTGGAATGAGACGGTTGATATTACCGTCAGCGTCAAAAACATCGGCGACGCGGCGGCGCAGACGTCGGTGGAGCCGTGGGTGAACGGCGAGCCGATTCCCGGCCAGGCCCTTTCGCTGGCGCCGGGCCAGCATCAGACGGCGGCGTTTATGGTCCAGCGGGAGACAGTCGGCGCCTACCGGGTCGATGTGGGACATCTGTCGGCCACCTTCCGGGTCCGGCCGCCGCGGGTCACGGTGAGCGCCAGCACCATCTATCTGCCGCCGTCGGGCAAGGGGCGGAACGCGGATCCCGGTGAGCCGGCGATTCCCCTGGCCGGCGCCCAGGTCGACCTGATCCGGGCGGGCAAGCTGATCAGCCGGGGCAACCTGGACGACCAGGGCCGCCTCACCTTCGACTCGACCGCTTCGCGGGATGCGTATACCATCGTCATCCGCCACAGCGGATACGGGTACAACCGGGCCCGGGGCTATCTGCTGACCATGCCGGTCAATGTGGAGGGCGACGTAAGCTACACCATCGCGCCGTCGGCCGCGGGCACCGCACAGGTCGATGTGACGATGGCGCAGCGGTCGGCGAGCCATCATGGGTCGGTCTTCGTCTCGGGCGGCGCCCTGGGCAAGGCGGCCTATGAGTTCCCGACCGGGCAGTTGGTGATCACCCCCGGCGCCTACCAGGTCGCCCCGCTGATGGCCTACGACGTGCCCGGCGCCCAGTGGGCCTATGCCGGGAAGTACGAGAGCGTGACGCTGGCGGCGGGCCCCCAGACCTTTGCTTTCGGCGGCGACCTGCGGCTCACCCTGGCAGACGTGAAGGGCCAGCAGGCGCCCCAGGCGGCGGCCAACTGGTCGATGACCGACGGCCACGGGCGTGCCATGGCGGCCATCTATCAGGTGACGGCAGGGGCCTTTGGCCCGACCCACAGCCGGACGGTGGCCGATCGCTCCGCCTGGCCGGCCACGGTTGCCGCCACTGCGCAGCAGGTTATCAAGCCGGTGCTGACCCTGACGAACCCGTTTGGTGCGATTGAGCAGACGGGGCCCATTGGCTGGGCGGAGCAGCCCAGGGCGATCAGCTTTGAGCCGGCCCGGGTGCTGCCCGGGGAGTACGGCCTGCGGCTCCAGTCCGACACAGGGCCTTACGGCGGCGTCCTCCAGGCGGCGGCCAAGCTGATGCTGCCGGCCCGGTCGCTCAGCCGCACCGTGCTGATGCCGAACGATACCTTCGATGTGACGGTGGTCTTTGACGCCGGCACATCGGGGCAGATGTCGCTGGCGGAGACCCTGCCGCCGGGATTCACCGTAACCCGGCAGTCGTCGACGCCCAATGCCACGTTTGCGGGCGGGACCTGGACCTGGCAGGCGTCGGGCAAAGGCGCCTATAAGCCCGGGCAGACGGTGCGGGTAACCTATACGGTCAAAGTGGGGGCTTCCGTGGCCGCCGGCACGTACAGCCTGGCCGGGGCCGTAACCCAGGGCGGGGCGGCCCGGGCGGTTGCGGGGCCCGGGGCGGTGTCGGTGGTCAGGTAATCCGGGTTCGCGGCGCAGGTGGGCGGCAGGTTGCCGCCCGCCTTTGCGCGGATTGTCGGGTGAACACTTGGGAATCTTCGGTCGTCTTATCGATCGGCCCCCAGATGAATGGAGGTGGAACCCTGCATGGCGCACCAAGCACGCCTTTCGATCGCACTCCTGAGCCTTGGTATTCTCTTTGCCTCTGGCTGTTCCGGCACCGCCAGCACAGAACCGGAACCCGCCGAGTATCAGGTCAAGCACATCTATGATGTCGAATACGGCAAGGTAGGCGGGCGGCCTCTGATTCTCCACATTTCGCAGCCTGATCCCATCCCGAAGAAGCCCATGCCGGCGGTGGTCTACCTCCACGGCGGCGGCTGGATGATGGAACGGTCCCGCTACAGCCCCAACCATCACCTGGCCAAGCGGGGCTATTTCACCGTGAACGTGGACTACCGGCTGACGGACGAAGCGATCTTCCCCGCACAGATTCAGGATGTCAAGGCCGCCGTCCGCTGGCTGCGGGCAAACGCGAAGATGTACAACATCGATCCAGACCGGATCGGTGTGTGGGGGCATTCTGCGGGCGGTCACCTGGCCGCGCTGCTGGGCACCTCCGGCGGGGTGGAGGCGTTGGAAGGCGACGGCGGGTCAGCTGAGTTCTCCAGCCGGGTGCAGGCGGTGGTCAACCTGGCAGGCGTGATCGATCTGCTGAAGCAGCCCTGGGCGCAGGACAACGCCGGCACGGCTGCGGGCCGGCTGGTGGGCGGTGCGGTGCAGGATAAACTTGATCTGGTAAAGCATACCAACCCGATCACCTACATCACCAAAGATGATCCGCCGGTGCTGACCATTCACGGGGAGAAGGACACGGCGGTGCCGCTGATTCAGTCGGAGTCGCTGCATGAGGCGCTCCGGAAGGCCGGGGTCGAGTCGCAGCTCGTGATCGTGCCGGGGTACGGTCACGATGTGGCTGCCCCGGGCGGGGTGCCGAAAGAGGTCGAAGGGCACGTGCTTACATTCTTCGACAAGTACCTGAAGGGGAAACGGTAGCATGAGCAAGGTCCGCCAGTTCTACGACAGGAGCGCCGAGTACGAATGGAACCGGCTGGAAAGGCACCGGATGGAGTACGCGGTCACAATGCGCGCCCTGGCCGACTATCTGCCCCCGGCACCGGCGGCCATTCTGGATATCGGCGGGGGACCGGGGCGGTACGCCATCGCCCTGGCAAAGCAGGGCTATCGCCCGACCCTCTTCGACCTGACCCCGGGGCTGCTTGCCTTTGCCCGTACCAAGGCGGAGGAGGAAGGGGTCGCGCTGGCCGACATCATCTGCGGGAACGCCCTGGCCCTGCCCTTTCCCGATGCCACCTTCGATGCCGTGCTGTTGATGGGCCCGCTCTACCACCTGCTCGCGGAAGCGGATCGCCGGCGGGCCGTGCAGGAGGCGTTCCGGGTGCTGAAACCGGGGGGCGTCTGCGTTGCTTCCTTCATCTGCCGGTACGCGCCGTTCCGGGATGCGGCCACCAGGTTCACGGACTGGGTCGCGGCCAAACCCGCGGAGGTAGATGATTTCTTCCGCACCGGTCGCCTGGTCGCGGGGCCCGAGAGCGTCTTTACGGACGCTTACTTCATCCATCCGAACGATGTCCGCCCTTTGATGGAAGGCAACGGGTTTGACTCCATCGACCTGATGGGCGTAGAAGCGCTGGTTGACCACATCGAGGAGCAGGTCAATCAGCTGACCGGTGATGCGTGGGACGCCTGGGTCGAGATTAACTACCGGGCGGGGAAGGACCCGTGTCTGCACGGAGGTTCGAGCCACCTGCTCTGGGTGGGGCGCCGGCCAGACTTGCGCTTGCAATAGATGTGCGTTTGATGTATAATCATGTGAAGAGCACGGCACAGCCGTAAAACACAGGAAGCCTAGCCAAACGTCATCGGTGAGCTAACCGGCAACCCCGATTCCGTCGAACCGGGGTTGTCTTTTTTGTATGTTTTGCCAGTTGCCGTCCTCCACAAGAAGAGGAGGCGGAGTTCAGATGATCACGAAGACCGAGAACCGTACGAAGGCCACTGCGTCACTGCCCATGGCAGTCAAGACGAAGCCCAGACTGACCGAAGAAGAGATCCATGAAGAGATCTTGCGGGCGGCAGGGCTGGAGGCCCTCGACTAACCTCAACAAGCAGGAGCCCCTCGAATCGCCCTTGCCAGGCGGTCCGGGGGGCTCTTTCTTTGACAGATGCTAGTCGAACTTCTGCCCGGGCGCCCCCGCTGCGAAGGAGCCGGTCAGGGTCCGCTCCCAATTGGATCCGTCCTCCAGCGTGCCGGTAACCGTCACCGTAACGGTGTGGACCCCCGCCTTGCCCGGCACCATGCTGGCCTGCAGCTTGCCGGCCGCGGCGGCGAACGTGGCCCGCCCGGCGGGCGCCCGGTCCTTGCCGCTCAGCACGGCCTCAGCCTGGCTGCTGCGGGGCGTAATGCCCGTGAAGCCCACCGTCAGGCCCCGGCGGGCCGACGGCGCCGAAACCTCGCTGCCCAGATCAAGCGTGGCCTGCAGGTCGCTGTCCAGCTCGAAGATCCCGAACCAGCCCGTATCCTGCGCTGCCGTCGCATCGACCGACCAGGTGCCCGCCGCAGGTGACTTGACGGTGGCGGTGCCCACCCAGGCGTCGGGGAAGAGGCCCTGGGCCCCCATCTGCTCCTGCATGGTTACCGTGACGGTCTCGCCGTTCGGGCCGCTGAGCTTGGCGGCGAAGTCCTGGCTGGTTGCCATGAAGGTGAAGGTGGCGCTGCGGACGCCGCTCTCCAGCGGGAAGGCGGGGGCATTCCCTTCGGCGGTGGAACCGCCCCGTAGGATTACGTTGCCCGGAGCCGCCGGCGTGCCGAAGCCGGCGTCGGTCTTGTTGTCGGAGGCCGCCAACAGATCGCCCACGGCGATGGCGGAGGGCACAGAAGCGGTCTGGATGACCGGGGCGAACCAGGACCAGGTGCGGCTGCCCATGCGGATCTCGTCATGATCCCAGTAGCCTTCCTTCAGGTGGGTGGAGGAGGGGCGCCGGGCGGAGCTGACGCTGACCAGACCGTCATCTTCACCGCCGATAAAGGCGCAGCTCGTCCACAGGGCCGTGAAGACGGGGCCGCACTTGTAGCCCGAAAGCGTGTAGAACGGCGATGTGGCCAGTTCGTTGACGCCGGCCCGGAAATTGGACATGTAGCCGGTCTGCATCACATAGGTGGCGTCATTCTTCTCGCCCATGAGCGAGGCGATCCAGCCGGTCCAAGTGGAGTAGGCCATGTCGGCAATCGGGGTGCCCCAATGCGGGGTGCCGAGGGTGATGACCCGGCGGACCTTGGCGTTGCCGCCATAGTAATACAGGGCTGCGTCCGAGTCGACGCCGCCCTTCGAGTGGGCGATGATATCGACCTTGGCTACGCCGAAGTAGGCGGTGATGGTGTTCAGCAGCGAGGAGAGCATCTGGCCGTTGACCCACATATCTTTGTTTGGATACAGGTCGACGAAGGCGGTCCGGTAACCGTTGTTGTAGGCGTAGTTATACATGTCGTTGACGCCATGGTAGACCGTGTCGCCCCACCAGACGCCGGCCCAGCCGCCCTTGCCGTGCACGAAGAGCAGCACAGGCTTGCTGTAGTCGACGTTGGGCGGCGTGGCGCCGATGTACCAGGTGCCGGGACTGCCGCCGGGCTGGCTGCCCACGCTGCCCTGAATCGAAACATCGCCGCCATCGGTGCCAAGCACGTTGCCGGCCACCGTGGGCATGGGCGCCGCCGCAGCCTTCTCTGTCTTGGCCTGCGCCGCCAGGGGCTGGAGCACCAGAATCAGGGTCAGACAGCTCACCAGCCAGACCATCCACCGCTTCCTCACAAAGCCACCCCCATAAGATTTGAATATATGAAACAGAAGCTAAGCTAATATTCAGATCGCATGCCGAAATTCCTTGTTGATATTGAACATTGTGACTAAAGATAGGACTCTGGTCCTAAATCGGATATGGGGGCGCTCAGCCACACGGCGCCCCGGGGTTACCGAGGCGCCGTGTGGCTGCGCGATCTGGGCTCTCTTCGGGAGCTGCCGGGGGACACAGTCCCGGACCTGTGCCCCGCCAGTGAAGCGAGCCTGCATCATCGCGATGCAGGCTCGTTCTGTCACCCGTTTTCCTTGAGCAGGACCGACGGTTCCTGGCGCCGGGTCAGCGCCGGCACGATCGGTGTGACGACCAGGAGACGTCACAGTCCATGTAGGGGGTGAGGAGCTGTTCGAGCTGGCCATCGTACCACCAGCAACCGTTTGTGTCGTCGCAGTACTCTGCGCCGTAGTGGGTCCAAACCGTGGTGCAGACGGAGGCATAAACCGAAACGGTTCATGCCGTCTGCCTGCTGCTGATGACGCTGGCCGGGTGCGCCCGGCACCCTGGCCTGCAAGGATGCATGCCAGTTGTTCTTTAGAAGAATAGGAACCCCTGACCATCTGCCCATGCCTAAGGCCGTCACGGACCTGCACGAATAGATAGAAGGGCGTGCTTCTTCAACGAACGCAGGGGATCGGCCCATACCGGGTGAACATTCCTTCTTCAGGACGCCGCAGCAGCGCCTAAGGGGGAGAAGCCCATGCAACAAGCTGCCCCGCCGCAACATCACCCAAACCTGCCGAGGGAATGGCCTTACTGGGTCGGGGGCATCGCCCTCGCGGTGGCCAACACCCTGATCCTGCTCGTAGACGGCCGCCCCTGGGGAATCACGACTACGCTGACCCACGTGGGGAGCCGGGCGCTCCAACTCGTCGGCTTCCAGCCCGAAGGCTGGACCTACTTTAACCATGTCGGGCGGGACACGCTGCTCAGCCAGTTCGGCTGGTGGGACACAGCCCTGTGGCTCAATCTGGGCATCGTGGCGGGGGCAGTCCTGGCCAGTCTGGCCGCCGGGGAGTTCGCCCTCCGGATCGGTCCCCGAAAGTGGCGCAAGTTGGCACTCTCCCTGTCGGGGGGAATCCTGATGGGCTACGGCGCCCGGTTAGCCCTGGGCTGCAGCGTTGGCGCTTTGATCGGCGGGGTCTCCTCGTTCAGCCTGCACGGGTGGATCTTCGCCCTGGCAGTCCTGGTCGGAGTGCTCGCGGGGATTCGCCTCTTCCGGCGTCTTCTATAGAGGGGGGCAGCCATGTCACGAAAAGCAGTCTTTGCACTGACAGCCCCGTCTGCCGTGCTCCTGGTAGCCTGGTGGCTCTGGAAGCATCACCCGCAGACGGCTGCCATGTGGCTCCTGGGCATCGGACTGGGCGCCGTCCTCCAGCGCTCCCGGTATTGCGTGGCCGCAGCCTATCGCGACGCTGTGCTCTTTTTCGACACGGGCATGGCGCACTCCGTCCTGTTGGCCCTGACGATCACAAGCGTCACCTTCGCGGTGATCTACCTGGTGCGGGTGCCCGGCGGCCAACTGCCCCTGGCGGCCCAACCGCTCACGGCCGGGACCGTTATCGGCCCGGTTCTCTTCGGCTTCGGCATGGTTCCCGCGGGGGGCTGCGCTGCCAGCACCCTGCTCCGGCTCGGCGAGGGACATCTGCGTTTCCTGTGGACGCTCCTGGGCACGGTAGCCGGTTCACTTCTGGGTGCGTATCATTACGGCTGGTGGGCGGGCCTGCTTGGCACCGCAGCCCCGGTCTATCTGCCGACCAGCATCGGCTGGCCCGCCGCCTTGCTGCTCCAGGCGGGACTGCTGCTGGTCTTCTTCCTGGTAATCCGCTGGTGGGAACGGAAAGGGGCGGTGAGGTGAGCCGAACTGTACTCGATTTGATTGGCGATGTCTGTCCCGTGCCGCTGATGCGCACATCTGAGGCCATGGCCCGGCTGCCCGCCGGAAGCGAACTGCTGGTGGAGACCGACTACCCCCGAGCCCTGACCAACATCACGCAGTGGTGTTTCCGGCACGGTCATCCCTATGAGATCCTCGATTACCGCCGGGGCATCTACCGTGTCATGATCCAAAAAAGCGACCCGCCCTCAGCATGAGGGCGGGTTTTCCGTTACCTCCCAGCAGGAAGCGAGCTCCTCCGGGGCGGCGATAAAGCGAATAAACCGCCGTGCCACAGGCGGCAGCGTCTCCTCCAGATAGATCAGGTGGAAGGGCACCAGCGCACGCAGCCAATCGGGCGTGACGTCCCGGTACAGTCCCCGCCGCAGCTCCCGCTGCACGACCATGCGCGTGGCGATCAGCACGCCGCCGAAGGTCTCCACGGCCGACTTGATGCCGTCCAGCCCGGCGAAATGGCTCATGATGTTCAGGTCCTTTAGCTCCAGTCCCTGTGCGGCCAGCGACCGCTCGACATAGGGCGTCAGGCCGGCCCCCTGGCCGGGGAGCGCCAGGGGCGCCTTACGCAGCGTATCGGCCGTCAGCTTTCCTTTGTCCCACTGTCCCCGGGCCGGGGTGACGCAGACGAGTTCATCGCCCGTGAAGCAGCGGCACTTGACGCCGGCGGCGCCCGTCACCGCTTCGGGGACCTCGCCTTCGACGACCGCCAGGTGAACGTGGCGCTGCAGCACGCCACGGGTCAGGTCGTGCGCGCCGCCGACCTCCAGGCGCAGGTTCGCCTTGGGAAAGCGGTCCTTGAACGTCCAGAGGCTGCAAGGGAGGGCATAGTTCCCGGCGATGGGCGTGGCACCGATCAGCACCTCTCGCTCGTCGGCGTTGGTCAGGTCATCAATCTCGCGCTCCAGGCAGTCGAACTGGCCCAGAATCTGCTTGGCGTGGCGGTAAAGAATCTCGCCTGCGGGCGTGGGCACCACACCGTGGGTGCCGCGGGCGAGGAGCGGAATGCCGAAGTATGCCTCCAGGTGCTTGATCTGGTGGCTGACCGCGGGCTGCGTCAGGTTGAGCATGCGGGCCGCCGTCGTTACCCGGCGCGTCTCCACGACCGTTGCAAACATTTCCAGCAGAAATCGATTCACCTGAGTGGCACCGCCTTCATAGTACAAATGCCTATTACGATCCGTAATGGGCCATGAAAAACTGTATCCACTTTCTTCCAGCATGTTACTGGTATCACAATATCACATTCGGGATAATTGAACCAGAGAATTCGCTGACTGATCAGCGATTCCTTGCCGAATTACGAGGAGGTTTCATCAATGCACAAGTGGCTGCGCTCGCTCTTGATCGTGACCGTTGCTGTCGCCATGCTCGCCGGATGCGGCGGCGCCAAGGAAGAACCGAAGACCCTGGCGGTTGCCGGTACCACTGCCCCTGCCGCCGCTCCCACCTGCCCCGAGTGCCCGAAGGCAGACAATAACGCCATCGTCAAGGAAGGCATGAAGACCGCCGCAGTTAACTATTTCAGCCCGCTTCCTTCCGACTCCAACAACATCAAGGCGCCTGAGGTACAGAAGCTGATCGACGCCAAGACCGATTTCTTCGGTGTGGACATCCGCTCGGGCGCCGACTTTGCCAAGGGCCACCTGCCCGGCTTCACCAACATCCCGTTCGCAGAGGTTGGCAAGAACATCGACAAGTTCCCAAAGGATAAGCTGATCATCGTTCAGTGCTACACGGGCCAGACCGCCAGCCAGACGGTTGGCATCCTCCGGATGATGGGCTACAACGCCAAGAACCTGCACTTCGGCTTCCAGGGCGTCACCGAGAACAAGCTGCCGACAGTTCAGTAGCGCATCAGCGGGGAGGGGGAGGGCAACCACCCTCTCCCTGACTTTGAGAGGTGAATGAGTTGAACCGACGTGACTTCCTGAAGCTGACGGGCGCCACCGGTGCCGTCCTGACTGCTGCCGAACTGGGCCTTGCCGGCCCGGCGCACGCAGCCGGGTCCGCAGCGGCCACAGGGGCGGCCGAACAGCGGATTCCCACCCTCTGTGAAATGTGCACCAGCCGCTGCGGCATTTACGCTGTGGTGGAGAACGGCAAGGTGACCCGGATCGAAGGGAATCCTGCGCACCCGACCAACCTGGGCCGCCCCTGTGCCCGCGGCAACGCCGGCGTTTCGGCCCTGTACGACCCCGACCGGCTGCAGCGCCCCATGAAGCGGGGCGCCGACGGCAAGCTCCAGCCCATCAGCTGGGAGCAGGCGTTCAAGGAGATCGGCGCCAAGCTGACAGAAATCAAGCTGAAGTACGCACCGGAAACCGTCGCCTTCATCGAGTACAATAACCTGAACTCGCCCCTGACCAAGCGCTTTATCGAAGCGTACGGCTCGCCCAACCATACCGGCCACGCCGCCAACTGCTTTGCCAACCGGAACGTGGGCTACTCCGCCGTCTTCGGCACCCTGCCGACGGTGGACTATAAGAACGTCAAGTACTACCTGAGCCCCGGCCGGAACCTGCTGGGCGGCATCAAGGTGTACGAAGTGGCCGGTCTGGCCGAAGCCAAGGAGCACGGCGCCAAAATCGTCGTGCTCGACCCCCGCTACTCCGAACTGGCGACCTGGGGCGAGTGGGTGCCGATCAAGTCGGCGGGCGATTTGGCCTTCCTGCTGGCCATCGCCAACGTGCTGATTACCGAGAACCTCT
>Ga0196970_1001570_pt1 | contig 14604 bp, 9 predicted proteins | sample S1v_513CmetaG_FD_148672 | JGI IMG/M metagenome (GOLD analysis project Ga0196970, IMG submission 148672) | Soil microbial communities from Anza Borrego desert, Southern California, United States - S1+v_5-13C | ecosystem: Environmental > Terrestrial > Soil > Desert | place: USA: California... | reverse complement strand
CGTCGTTTTGGAAGGCGGGCCACACGCCGACCCTGCTCGCTTCCTTTTTCTATTTCGACCTGAGCTTCATGGTCTGGGTGCTGCTCGGGCCGCTCGCCGTGCAGATCTCGAAAGACCTCGCGCTCACCCCCGCCCAGAAGGGCCTGATGGTGGCCACGCCGCTGCTCGCCGGCGCGCTCCTGCGCATCGTGATGGGTGTGCTGGTCGACCACCTGAAGCCCAAGAAAGCCGGCGCCATCGGGCAGCTGATCGTGATCGCCGCGCTCACCTGGGCGTGGCTGGGGCAATTGAATACCTACGACCGCATGCTCACGCTCGGCATCCTGCTCGGCGTCGCCGGCGCGGCCTTCGCCGTTGCGCTGCCGCTCGCCTCGCGCTGGTATCCGCCGGAGCACCAGGGCACCGCGCTGGGCATCGCCGGCGCCGGCAATTCCGGCACCGCGTTCGCCGCGCTGTTCGCGCCCTCGCTCGCGCTCGCCTTCGGCTGGCAGAACGTGTTCGGCTGGTGCCTGATCCCGCTGGGCGTCGCATTCGTCGTCTACATGGTCTTCGCGAAGGATGCGCCGGGTGCGCCGCCGCCCAAGGCGATGGTCGAATACCTGCACGTCCTCAAGGACAAGGATGCGTGGTGGTTCATGTTCTTCTACAGCGTGACCTTCGGCGGCTTCTCCGGACTGGCCTCGTCGCTGACGATCTACTTCAACACGCAGTACGGCCTGTCGCCGGTCACCGCCGGCTACTTCACCGCAGCCTGCGTGTTCGCCGGCTCGCTGGTGCGGCCGGTGGGCGGCATCGTCGCCGATCGCATCGGCGGCATCAAGACGCTGTCGCTGATGTACGTGCTGGCAGGACTGTTCCTGTTCATCGCCAGCACCGGCCTGCAGTCCTATGGCGTGGCGCTCCTGGTGTTCGTGCTGGCGATGCTCGCGCTCGGCACCGGCAACGGCGCGGTGTTCCAGCTCGTTCCGCAGCGCTTCCGCAAGGAGATCGGCGTGATGACCGGGCTGGTGGGCATGGCCGGCGGCGTCGGCGGCTTCTATCTCGCGTCCAGCCTCGGCTACTCGAAACAGCTTACGGGCAGCTACCAGCTCGGCCTGACCATGTTCGCGGCGCTGGCCGTGACGGCGCTCGTCGGCCTGACCGCAGTCAAGGGCCGCTGGCGCACCACCTGGGGCAGCGCCGCGATGACCACGGCGAAGATCTGAACCGGAAAATTGAGTAACATGGACGGCGGAGGCGGCGGACACACGTCGTCCCCGCCGTTTTTTCAACCGCGCCGCCGGGAACCAACATGCCCCTATCCGTCAGCATCGGCCATTCGACACGCGCCGGCCTGCGCGAGCGCAACGAGGATTTCGTCGGCATGGTCACGCCCGCCGGGCCGGAACTGTCCACCAAGGGCCTGATCGCCGCGATTGCCGACGGCGTCTCCGGGAATGACGGCGGGCGCGAAGCCTCCGAGTACACGGTGCGCGGCCTGCTGGCCGACTATTACGCCACGCCCGATACCTGGCCGGTCACGCATGCCCTCGACAAGGTCATCAAGTCCATCAACAGCTGGGTGCAGAAGCAGGGCTCGGTGCGGCCGGAGCTGGCCGGGATGGCCACCACCCTGACCGCCGTCGTTTTGCGCGGCAACTGCTACTACTTTTCCCATGTCGGCGACACCCGGCTCTACCTGCTCCGCGCCGGCGTATTGACGCGCCTGACCACCGACCACGTGTGGGACCGCCCCGAAATGCAGCACGTGCTCACCCGCGCCGTGGGCCTCGACACCCGGCTTGCGATCGACCACGGCATGGGCGAATTGCGCGAGCGCGACGTCATGTTGCTCGCGTCCGACGGCATCTGGGCCAGCATGACCGAGTACGACATCACGCATGGCTTGTCCAAGGTGGCAATGGGCGGAACCGACGTTTCCTCCTGCGCCGACACGCTCGTCAATGCGGCACTCGCTGCCGGCTCCCCCGACAATTGCAGCGCCGTCGTGCTGCGCGTGGACCACCTGCCGGATGAAAACCTGCGGGATGCTCTGTCGGTATCGGCGCAGTTGCCGGTGCCGCCCAGGCTGAAGCCGGGGCAGACGATAGACGGATACCAGGTGGAGGCCGTCATCCACAGCTCGCAGGCGACGCTGCTGTACCGCGTGCTGGATCCCAAGACCGAGCGCCAGCTCGTGCTCAAGACCCTGCATCCGGACCGCGCCAGCGACCCGCACGAACGCTCCGCCTTCGCGCACGAAGAGTGGCTGGCCAAGCGCGTGGTGGCCCGCTTCTTCCCGCAGGTGATCACGCCCGAGCAAAAGAATTTCCTGTACTACCTGAGCACCTGGCACGAAGGCGAGACACTGCAGCAGAAGCTGGATGTGGGCGCGCATTTCACGGCACCGGAAACGGTGGCCATCGGCGAAAAGCTGGTGCGCGCGGTCGGCGCCCTGCATCGGCGCAGCATCATCCATCGCGACATCAAGCCTGGCAATGTCCATCTCGGCACGGATGGCGAGCTGCGCCTGCTCGATCTCGGGGTGGCGATTTCGGGGCTGGAAGAAGAAGACGCGGTGGAGGCGCCGCAAGCCGGCACGCCCTCGTTCCTGGCGCCCGAGCAATTCGACAACGCGCCGCCCTCGCGCCAGACGGATGTCTACGCCGCCGGCGTCACGCTATACCTGATGCTCACCCGCCACTATCCCTACGGCGAGATCGAACCCTTCCAGCGCCCGCGCTTCACCGAGCCGGCGCTGCCGAGCCGGTATCGTCCGGAAATTCCCTTGTGGCTCGAAAACGTGCTGCTGCGCGCGGTGGCGCGCGACCCGGCGGACCGCTTTGAGACGGCGGAAGAATTCCTGCTCGCACTGGAGCGCGGCGCCAGCAATCCGTCGGCGCCGCGCATGTCCGCCCCGCTGGCCAAACGCGATCCGGTCGCCCTGTGGAAGGCCGCGGCAACCGTCTCCATCGTGCTCAACCTCCTGCTGCTCTACCTCGTTGTCGCCCGCTGAAACAGCGGTCAGGCGGCTTCCTTGATCGCCGGGTGCGCCTGGCGGTGATACAGGAACTCCAGCACCGCGCTGCGGTACTCGATGTACAAGGGGTCGTGCGCCAGGGCCACGCGGTCGCGCGGGCGGTCGAGGCGCACCTGCACGATGTCGCCGATGGTCGCCGCCGGGCCGTTGGTCATCATCACGATGCGGTCGGACAGCAGCACGGCCTCATCCACGTCGTGCGTCACCATCACCACCGTCGATTCCGTCTTGGCGACGATCTTCAGCAGTTCGTCCTGCAGGTGGGCCCGCGTCAGCGCATCCAGCGCGCCGAAGGGTTCGTCCATCAGCAGCACCTTCGGCTCCATCGACAGTGCTCGGGCAATGCCGACGCGCTGCTTCATGCCGCCGGAGATTTCATGCGGGCGTTTCTGCTCCGCATGGCCCAAGCCGACCAGGGCCAGTGCCGCCTTCGTGCGTTCCTTCAATCTGGCCTTGCCTTCGGCCGCGCCGAACACGCGCTCGACGGCGAGGTAGACGTTTTCGTAGCAGGTCAGCCAGGGCAGCAGCGAGTGGTTCTGGAACACGACCGCACGCTCGGGACCGGGGCCCGCGATCTCGCGGTTGGCGCACAGCAGCGTGCCCTCGGTCGCATCCAACAGGCCGGCGATGAGGTTCAGCAGGGTCGACTTGCCGCAGCCCGAGTGGCCGATCAGCGTGACGAACTCGCCCTTCTTCACGTTCAGGTTGATGTCGCGCAGCGCATGGAAGCTGCCCTTGGCGGTGTGGAACACCATTTCCGCCTTCTGGATCTCGATGAACTTGCTTGTGTTATCCATGTCACGCTCCTCAGTTGCGCACTTCTTCATAGGTGAATGCTCTGGCGATGGCGACCAGCGCCTGTTCCAGCAACAGGCCGACCACGCCGATCACGACGATCGCGATGATGATGTGCGGCACGTTCAGGTTGTTCCATTCATCCCAGACCCAGAAACCGATGCCCACGCCGCCGGTCAGCATTTCGGCGGCGACGATCACCAGCCATGCGGTGCCGATCGCGAGGCGCACGCCGGTCAGCATGTAAGGCAGCACCGACGGAAACAGGATCTTCGTGACGATCTTCCACTCCGACAGGTTGAGCACCTTGGCCACGTTCATGTAATCCTGCGGCACGCGCTGCACCCCGACGGCGGTGTTAATGATCATCGGCCAGATGGAGCAGATGAAAATCGCCCAGATCGCCGCCGGGTTGGCGGCCTTGAACACCAGCAGGCCGATCGGCAGCCACGCGAGCGGCGACACCGGCTTGAGCAGGCTGATGATGGGATTGAACATGCCGGACAGGAACCTGAAGCGGCCGATCATGAAGCCGAGCGGGATGCCCACCAGCGCCGCCATGCCGAAGCCGGAGGCGACGCGCTTGAGCGATGACCAGAGATTCCAGCCGATGCCCTGGTCGTTCGGGCCTTTCTGGTAGAAGGGATCGGAGAACAGTTTGATCGCGTGCTCCAGGGTCACTGCGGGCGTGGGGAAGCCGGTGCTTTTGGCCGCAACGATCTCCCACACGAGCACCAGCAGCGCGATGCCGAGCACCGGCGGCAATACCGTGAGGAAGTAAGGCTTCAGCGGCCGCGCCTTCGCGGGCGCGGCCGCCAGCGGGGCTGCCGCCTTCTTTGGGGGAGCAGCGGATACCCGTTCGTTCAATACCTTGTCCATGACTGCGCTCATATTCACCTCTCACACTTTGATCTTGAAGGAACCCGCGTACAGCTTCGGGTTCTTGCCGTCCCAAACGACACCGTCGATCAGCTTCGAGGAACGCATCGGGTCCTTGGGCACGCTGACCTTGGCCATATTGGCCGCATCCTTGTACAGGTCGATCTGGTTGATCTGCCGGGCGACTGCGAGGTAATCGATGTCTTCCTTCAGCAGGCCCCAGCGGCGCTGCTGGGTGAGGAACCACATGCCGTCGGACAGATACGGGAAGTTGACGTAGCCGTCGTTGAAGAACTTCATGTGGTTGGGGTCGTCCCAGGTCTTGCCCATGCCGTTCTGGTAGCGGCCCAGGATGCGCTGGTTGATGGCATCCACGCTGGTGTTCACATACGCCTTGTCGGCGACGGTCTCGGCCATCTTCATCTTGTTCTGCAGGCCGGCGTCGATCCATTTGCCCGCTTCGAGCACGGCGGCGGTCATGGCGCGCGCGGTGTTCGGATATTTCTTCACCCATTCGGCGGTGGTGCCGAGGATCTTTTCCGGATGGTCCTTCCAGATGTCCTGCGTGGTCACGCCGGTGATGCCGATGCCGTCCATGATCGCCCGGTGGCCCCAGGGCTCGCCCACGCAATAGCCGTCCATGTTCCCCACACGCATGTTGGCCACCATCTGCGGCGGCGGCACGGTGATGATCTTGGCATCCTTCATCGGATCGATGCCGTGCGCGGCCAGCCAGTAATACAGCCACATGGCATGCGTCCCCGTCGGGAAGGTCTGGGCGAAGGTGTATTCCCGCTTCTCCGACTGCATCAGCTTCGCCAGCGAGGCGCCGTCCACCGCGCCCTTGTCGGCGAGCTTTTTCGAGAGCGTGATGGCCTGGCCGTTATGGTTGAGCGTCATGAGCATGGCCATGTCTTTCTTCGGGCCGCTGATGCCCAGGTGCACGCCGTAGACGAGGCCGTACAGCACATGGGCGGCATCCAGTTCGCCGTTGACCAGCTTGTCGCGCACACCGGCCCAGGACGCCTCCTTGGTCGGCACGATCCTGATGCCGTATTTTCTGTCGATGCCGAGGACGGAGGCCATGACCACCGACGCGCAATCGGTGAGCGGAATGAAGCCAACCCTGACCTCCTCTTTCTCCGGCTTGTCCGAACCTGCCGCCCAGGCGCCCTGCGTGGCCAGTCCTCCGAAGGCGCCCGCGGTCATTGCGGCGCCGGCCTTGAGCAGGCGGCGGCGTGCGAGGTTCGTCTTGGGTGCTTTTATAGTCATGATGTCCTCATGCGTGATGTCGAAACGGGCAAAAAGAAAGGCGTCCGTCAGCACGGGCAGAAACCCATGTGAACGGACGCCTTTGTCCAGAACCATCCTGACCGGCAGTGGTCAGGACAGCCTCATTGCTTGTTGCGCCTTCGTTGGCGCTCGGTCTCTATCTGCAAGTGGTGTGCCAGCGCTTGTCGGCGGTTTTCCTACCTATTCGATGCGCGATAAGCCGTTGCCGCGCACTCATTTCGTGCATTGCATTAAAACAGGGCTCCTAAATGAGCAGATCGGCCACGTCGAGCATGCGCTGCGCCACGTCGGACAGCTTCAGGTTCTTGTCCATCGCCAGCCGGCGCAGTTTCTTGTAGGCCTCGTCTTCGGTGCAGTGGTGGCGCTCCATGAGCAAGCCCTTGGCGCGTTCGATGACCTTGCGTTCGGCCAGCTTGAGCCTGGTCTCCGAGAGCTCGTGGCGCAGCTTCTGGTCGACTTCGAAGCGGGCCAGCGCGACGTCGAGCACCGCCTTCACGCGGTCCGCCGAGAGGCCGGCGACGACATAGGCGGAGACGCCGGCCTCGATCGCGGCATGCATCTTTTCCTTGTCGTTGTCCTCGGTGAAGCAGACGATGGGGCGGCGCTCGGTCGCAGTGGCGGCGACCACCTTCTTCAGTGCGGCGTCGGACTGCTCATCGACGATGATCACATCGGGCTGCAGCTGCGCGATCTGCTCCTCGAGGCCGGCATCGGGCGGCAGTGCGGCGAGGATGTTGTAGCCGCTTTCGAGCAGGCCGATGCGGATCGCACGGGCGCGCTCGGCCTGCAGCAGGGCGGCCTTGTCGGCGCCTTCCGGCGCGACCAGGGAGTTGATGACAACGATCTTGAGCTGTCTGGAGTCGTTCATGTGCGGAGCCTCGGGTGCGCTAATCCTATAAAATAGGGCTTTGCAAAAAGCTTGCCATCCCGCCTCTTATCCCATGCTTGTCCTCGGCGTCGAATCCTCCTGTGACGAAACCGGCCTGGCGTTGTACGACACACAACGCGGCCTCCTTGCGCACGCCCTGCATTCGCAGGTGGCGATGCACGAGGAATACGGCGGCGTGGTGCCGGAGCTGGCCTCGCGCGACCATATCCGCCGCGCGATCCCGCTGCTGGAACAGGTACTGGCCAGGGCGGAAACACCGCGCAGCGCGATCGATGCGATCGCTTATACACAAGGCCCCGGGCTGGCCGGCGCGCTGCTGGTCGGCGCATCGGTGGCCTGCGGCCTGGGCTTGGCGCTCGACCGCCCGGTGCTCGGCGTGCATCACCTGGAGGGTCACCTGCTCTCCCCGCTGCTGTCGCGCGACCCGCCGGAGTTCCCGTTTGTTGCCTTGCTGATCTCGGGCGGGCATACCCAGTTGATGCGCGTGGACGGCGTGGGCCAGTACACGCTGCTGGGCGAGACGATGGACGATGCCGCCGGTGAAGCTTTCGACAAGTCGGCCAAGCTGCTCGGCCTCGGCTATCCCGGCGGCCCGGCGATCTCGCGCCTGGCCGAATTCGGCGATCCGGGCACGTACAAGCTGCCGCGGCCGATGCTGCATTCGAAGGACCTCAATTTCAGCTTCTCCGGCCTGAAAACCGCCGTCCTGACGCTGGTGAAAAGCCAGGTCGTCAACATCTGCGAACAGGACAAGGCGAACATCGCCCGCGCCTTCGTCGATGCCATCGTGGAGGTGCTGGTGGCGAAATGCCTGGCGGCCTTGAAACAGACAGGCCTGAAGCGCCTCGTGATCGCCGGCGGCGTCGGCGCCAACCGGCAATTGCGCGAAGCGCTGAACGCAGCGGCACAGAAGCGGCGCTTCCGCGTCTACTATCCGGAACTGGAATTCTGCACCGACAACGGCGCGATGATTGCGTTTGCGGGAGCGATGCGCCTGCAGATCAATCCACAGGCGGCGAAGCGCGATTATGCATTCAATGTGCGGCCGCGCTGGCCGCTGGATGAATTGCGCGCGGTTTGAGGGGCTGGGCTGGGTGGTTTCGCTGTACGTTGAATGCATGGTGGGTTTCGCTACGCTCTACCCACCCTACCGTCCTTTATAAAGAATCGTAGGGTGGGTAGAGCGAAGCGAAACCCACCATGCATATCAAGGACCGTAGGGTACGTAGAGCGAAGCGAAACCCACCACGCAAACAAAGAACCGTAGGGCGCGTAGAGCGCAGCGAAACCCGCCAAACTACGCGTGCCGCTCAACGCCGTCCCACTCTCCGGTGACGATCCACCCAGTACGCCCACAGCACCAGCAGCCATTGCGACTGCCCGACCCAGGCAATCGCTTCCGCGCTCGGCGGCGGTTCGGCGAACAGGTTGCCGGCATGGACCAGCAGCAGGAAGCCGACCAGCGCGACGAACCCCCACTTCCCCTTGGCGTTCACGGCCTGCGTACTGCGTGCATACAGCCACACGCCGAGCAGGAAGAGAGGCAATTCGACCGCCAGCGTCAGCGGCAGCGAAGCCCACAGCCCCATCCCGGCGAACGTCTCGCTGCCCGGATACAGCGGCAGGTCGGGCAGGTGCACGACGGCGTCGAGCAGCCAGTGGCTGACGACCAGCGCGCCGACCAGCCACGCGCCCCGCCAGTCCTTCCGCAGCCACCCATACAGCACGCCGACCGCAGCGCTCCATCCGATGGCGCCAAGCAGGCTGTGCGAGATCGGGTAATGCTCAAAGACCAAGGGCGTGATCGAATGCGCATCGGGTGCGATGCGTACTGTTTCCATGCCCAGGAGCAGCAAGGTCGGCCATAGAAGGTCGAGAAACTGTGCCGCAAGGAAAAGCGTGCCGAGAGAGACCCTGGGCGCAGCCGCCTTCGCGCCGAAGCCGATGCCGAAATGACCGATGAACATGGCGATGGCCCCTTATTTCTTCTTGCTGCCGATCCTGCTTTCCTTGCCGGCCAGCAGGTTGGCGATGTTCTGGCGGTGACGATAGATGAGCAGCGCGCTCATGGCGGCCACGGCAGCCAGCTTGGCATCGACGCCGAACAGCAGGCCGTAATAGAAAGGCGCGAAGATGCTGGCCACCAGCGCGGCCAGCGAGGAGTAGCGGAAGGCGTAGGCGATCACGAGCCAGCTGACCAGCGTGGCCAGCCCCAGCCAGCCGTTCAGGCCGATCAGCACGCCCAGCGCGGTGGCGACTCCCTTGCCGCCGACGAAGCGGAAGAACACCGGCCACAGGTGGCCGAGGAATACCGCCAGCGACACCAGCGCGATGCCGGTATCGCCCACGCCGTATTGCTCACCGAAACGCATGGCAAGCCACACCGCGAGCCAGCCCTTGAAGCCGTCGCCCAGCAGGGTCAGCGCGGCGGCGGCCTTGTTGCCGCTGCGGAGCACATTGGTCGCGCCCGGATTCTTCGACCCATAGGTGCGCGGGTCGGCCAACCCGAACAAGCCGCTGACGACCACGGCAAACGAGATGGAGCCGATCAGGTAGGCGGCGATGACAAACAACGCGGTGGACATTCTCTCCCTTTCAGATGGATGGCTGTGCCCGGCTTACTCTTCGAGCGCGCACTGGACGGTTTTGACGGGCAGGACATTGGCGAGGATCTTCGGATCGATGCCGACCAGGTAGCCGCGCCTGCCGCCGTTGATATAGATCTTGTCGAGCGCGAGGATGCTTTCCTCGACATAGACCGGCATGGCCTTGCGGGTACCGAACGGCGAAGTACCGCCGACGAGAAAGCCGGAATGCCGGTTCGCGACCTCGGGCTTGCAGGGTTCGACCGACTTGCAGCCGATCTGGCGCGCGAGGTTCTTGGTCGAGACCTTGCGGTCGCCGTGCATCAATACCACCAGCGGCTTGGCCGCTTCGTCCTGCATGATCAGGGTCTTGACGACATGGTGCTCGTCCACGCCCAGCTCGCGCGCGGAGACGGCGGTGCCGCCGTGTTCTTCATAGGTGTAGGGATGCTCGGTGAATGCGACGCCCTGCTTGCGCAGGAATTGCGTGGCCGGTGTTTCCGAAACGTGTTCTTTCTTTGCCATTGCAGCTGCCGGAAAAATTTCGCCACATTATGCAGCAAGAACGCGTATTTGCGGCCGACCTTGCGCTTTTGTCATGCCGTCGATAGCAGTGGCTGACTGTGCAGCAGTTCGTCGAAGGCATCCGGCGGCACCGGCCTGCTGTAATAGTAGCCCTGTGCAAACACGCACTGGCGCGCGCGCAGGAACGCCGCCTGTTCGCCTGTTTCCACACCCTCGGCGATCACCTTGAGGTTCAGGCTGTGCGCCATGGCGATGATGGCATTGGTGATGGCGGCATCGTGCGGGTCCTGGCCGATGCCGCGGATGAAGGACTGGTCGATCTTGAGCGCATGGATAGGGAAGCGCTTCAGGTAGGACAGGCTGGAGTAGCCGGTGCCGAAATCGTCCACCCACAGCTGCACGCCCATGTCGCTCAACTGCCGCAGCGGCACCAGGTTTTCCTCGCTGGGGTGCATCAGGAAGTTCTCGGTGATCTCCAGTTCCAGCGCCTCGGGCGGCACCCCGGTGTCTTCCAGGATGCGTTCGACGCCGGCCACGAAATCCGGCTGCAGCAGCTGCCGTGCGGACAGGTTCACCGCCATGCACAGGCCGGCATGCCCTGCGTCGCGCCAGCGCTTGAGCTGCAGACAGGCTTCGCGCAACACCCATTCGCCGATCTGCGTGATAAGCCCCGTCTCCTCGGCGATGGGGATGAACTCGGTGGGCGGGATGAAGCCGCGCTCCGGCTGCATCCAGCGCAGCAGCGCCTCGGCGGAAACGATCCTGCCGCATTCCATGTCTACCTGTGGCTGGTAATGCAGGAAGAACTCGCCGCGCGCGATCGCCTGGCGCAACTGGTTGGCAATGGCGAGCCGGCGCTGCGCGGCGACATTGAGGCTTTGCATGAAGAACTGGTAATTGCCGCGGCCCTTTCCCTTGGCGTGGTACATCGCGGTATCGGCGGCGCGCATCAGCGTATCGGCGTCCTCGCCGTCGTCCGGGAACAGGCTGATGCCGATGCTGCAGCCGGCATGCAGCTCATGGCCGTCGACCTGGAAGGTGTTCCTGAGCTCGTCCAGGATCTTTTGCGCGACGGCGGCGGCGGCGTGGTCGTCTTCGATGGCCGGCAGCACCAGCACGAATTCGTCGCCGCCGAGCCGCGCCATCGTGTCGCCGCGGCGCAGGCACAGCTGCAGCCGCCCTGCCACCAATTGCAGCAGGTGGTCGCCGACCTGGTGGCCGAGCGAGTCGTTGATGTGCTTGAAGTCGTCCAGGTCGATGAACATGACCGCCACCGACTTCGCGGTCCGCTGCGACTGCGCGACGGCTTGCCTGAGCCGGTCCAGCAGCAGCGCGCGGTTCGGCAGGCCGGTGAGCGTGTCATGGTGGGCCATGTAGCTGATGCGGTGTTCGGCCTGCTTGCGCTCGATGGCGATGCCGGCAATGCGGGCGGCGAAATCGGCGAGCCGCAGTTCCGGCTGCGTCGGTGCGCGCACCTCGCGGTAATACATCGAGAACGTGCCGAGCACGCTGCCCTGCTGGGACAGGATCGGCGTCGCCCAGCATGCGCGAAGGCCGTTGGCCAGCGCGTGCGCGCGAAACGCTTCCCACAACGCATCGTTCTCGATGTCGGTGACCACCACGCGTTCGCCCCGGTGCATGGAGGTGCCGCAGGAACCGGCGGACGGGCCGATGCTCAAGCCTTCCAGCGCCCGGGAATACGCGTCCGGCAGGCTCCCCGCCGCGCCAACGCGGACATGCTCGCCATCCTCGTCCAGCAGCAGCACCGCGCCGAGCATGCCTTCCGACTGCGATTCGATGACGCTCACCAGCGTGTCGAGCACTTCCTGCAGGGACGCCCCGGTGGCGATCATCTCCAGCACGCGGGCCTGTCCCACGTGCAGCGCCTCCACCTGCTTCCGTTCGCTGATCACCTTGCCGGTGCCGCGATACCCGCGGAACGCGCCCTTGCCATCGAACAGCGGCTCGCCGCTGATGCTGTACCAGTACCAGCGCCCGTCGTCGGCACGCACCTTGTATTCGAGGTTGCGGAATGGGCGGCGGTCCGCCAGCACGCGCCTATGCGCATCCCACGCCTCCCGGTCGAGCGCTTCCTCGTCAATGGCGAGGTCGTCGCGCGTCTTGCCGATCAAGCGCTCGGGCACCATGCCGGCGGCGCGGCCGACGCCTTCCGATACCAGGGTGAAGCGGAAGTGCTCATCCTGCTCCCAGTACCAGTCGGACGAGAGATTGGTCAGGCTGCGGAAGCGTTCCTCGCTCGTCACCAGCGCCTGCTCAGCGGACCTGCGCTGGATGAACTGCGCGATCTGGCTGCCGATGACCTGCATCATGCCGATCATTTCGCCGTCGGGCATGCGCGTCTCCCGGCTGTAGAAGGACATGACGGCGACAGCTTTCCCGCCGAGCAGGACCGGCACGGCAAAACTGCCGTGCAGGCCGATCTGCATGGCTTCCTTCGGGCGCCTGAACTCGGGATCGGCCGAAATGTCCGGGAGCCAGATCGGCTGCCGCGCACGGATCATCCGTCCGGGAATGCCGTGCGACGCGGAGACAGTCTTACCCGTTGCGACGGCGATGAAGCGGGTAGGCGCGAGGACCGGCGACTCCCATGCCTGCATCAGCCTGAAGGTATCGGCATCCTCGTCGACCTCCCAAAGCTCGCCGATCTCCCAGCCGAAATTGGTGCATACGGCGTCGAGCAGCGGGAGTGCCGCCGCGTCGAGGGAAGCGGCGTCGGCGAGCACCCGCGTCACGGCGAACTGCACGGCCTGGCGTTGTTCCGCACGCCGCCGGTCGGTGATGTCGCGGAAATTACACTGGATGACGCGCGTGTCCTCCACCTGGTAGGCGCTGCTGACGAAATCGACGACCAGGTCGCGCCCGTCGTTCGCCTGCAGCGGCAGCGAGTCATAGCGCACCGACTCCTTGACCTGCAGGGCGTCGCAAATGTCAGCGAATGCCGGCTGGATGCGGAAGGGGGCGATGTCGCGGATGCGCTTGCCGACGAATTCGTCGTGGCGGAAACCGAGCATGTCGAGCAGGCAGGAGTTGGCGTCGGTGATCACGCCGGAGCCGGAATGGAGCAGCAGGATGCCGTCCTTCGCGGTTTCGAACAGGCGGCGGTAATGCGCCTCCGACAGCTGGAGCTCGCGCTCGATCCTGCGCCGCTCGGCATTTTCTTCCTCGAGATCGGTGTAAAGCCGCGCGTTCTCCAGCGAGATGGCCGCCTGCGAGGACAGCAGTTCCAGCACGCCCAGCGCATCCGCGGAGAAGGCGCCGGCGATGAGATTGTTTTCAAGGTACAGCAGGCCGGCGAGTTCGGCCTGCCGGAAGATCGGCTGGCAAAGCACGGACTTCGGATGGTTGGCGGCGATGTACGGGTCGCCGGCGAAACGGCTGTCTTCGCCGGCGTTCTCCAGCAGCACTTTCTGGCGCGTCCTCCAGACGTAATTCACGAGTGTCACCGGTACCAGCGTGTTGGATGCCAGCCCGAGCCCGGGCAGGCGCCTCGCCTGGACGACGCCGCGCTCGTCGAGCCCCGCTTCGGCCTCGATGGCGAGTGCGCCTCCGTGCTGCAGGATCACGTAGCCCTTTTGCGCGCCCGCCTGTTCAATCACGACCTGCAGCAGTTTGGCCAGCAGCTTGTCGAACGCGATCTCTCCGGACAGGGCCTGCGATGCCTTGATGACGGCGAGCGCGTCGAGCTGCAAGGTGCCGCGCGGGAGCCCGTCATCGGCCGCGGTGCTTTCCGCGCCGTGCAGTTGCGGATAGAGCGACTCCAGCTGGCGCACCTTGCCGCTCGCCCCCCAACGGGAATAGCAGGCGTGTGCGTGCCGGAGGTAAGCGTCGGCGCTGCGGCCGGAGCCGCGCGTGCGGTAGAAGTGGGCGGCGAGTTCGTTGGCCAGGGCCTCGTCCTGGACGAATCCATGCAGGGAAGCGAGCCGGATCGCCTGCTCGTAGCGCTGCATCGCATCGAGGTCGCGGCCTTCGATGCGCGCCAGTTCCGCGCCCAGCAGCGCATAGCGGTGCAGGAAGTTCTGCGGGCAGTGTTTCGCCCACTGGCGCAGCCGCTTCTGGCAGGCCTTCAGCGTCCCGGCGAATTCCAGCTGCCGCTCGGCATCGACCTGGGTGTAGAGCGCGGTCAGCGTCAAGGCGTGGTAGAGCGTGCAGCTTGCCTCGATCGGCATGGAGATCATCACGTCCTGCATCGCCATGGCATCGCGGGCAGCGTCGGAAGCGTCACCGTAGCGGCGGTAGACGAAGCAGGCGATCTGCTTCATGGCATGCCGGAAGGCGGTGCCCGACCGGAATCGTGCCCGCTCGAAGGCTTCCAGGCACTCGGCCTCGTCGAACCCGTCGTCGCTGAATCCGGCCTGCTCGTTCGTCGTGCCCTTCATGCTGGCGATGAACTGCTGCACCAGCCGGATCGCGCGATACACCGTGTCGTTGCGGCTTTGGCGGGCGAAGGCAGCGTACTTTTGCAAGGCATTCGATACCGTGTCGAGCGATTCGCCCTTTTCGATCATCTGCCAGGGCGTGCGGAAGGACGAGTAGCCCGCCCACACGAGGTCGCCGACTTCCAGGCAGGCGCGGAAACCCTCTTCCATCAGGGCGATGTT